>Ga0126371_10001103_pt1 | contig 22646 bp, 18 predicted proteins | sample PanSoiMetaPlot_4_FD_110145 | JGI IMG/M metagenome (GOLD analysis project Ga0126371, IMG submission 110145) | Tropical forest soil microbial communities from Panama - MetaG Plot_4 | ecosystem: Environmental > Terrestrial > Soil > Tropical forest > Bulk soil | place: Panama | collected 2016-02-17 | reverse complement strand
GTCACGCGCGACGCGTGCCCCAAAATCATTCTCATTCTGGATTCAGTCCGATTGGCCTTCGACATGAACAGGTTATGTTTCAACTAGCTTCGATTCCTGGGACCTCAAAAAAGCTGCCCGCACCAACGTGCAACACTCCGCCTCTGACGTTGTGCCGGTTGGTTCACTGATCTTGGCCGCCGCAGGAATCTGGGTCCAATTCTATCGTAATTTCTATGAATTCATGTGGCGCGGGCGCCCGCGACGCGAATCCTGTCCAGGAAAGCCGACAGACATAGACAAGAAAAGGCCGCCCGAGAATAGAGCGGCCTGATGTTGAACCATTGTCGAATCGACCGATTCCTAAGGTGTCGTAAACGCGGTCACAAATGCATCCGGGCATGGCACCGTCACGTTGTTCGAATTCGTGCAAATTCCACCACTTGACCAACTCGGTTGAATTGCGCCCGCCGTAGTGGGAAATGCGGTCGGACTAGACGAGTCCGTATCGCCAGTTACATAGACGTTCTTGGACGAATCCAGAGCGATCGATGCAAAGAACTGATCCTCGTCCCCTGAACCTCCTAAGAAGGTAGTAAACACATTAGTGTTAGTTGACGGATCTATCACGCTAACGAATGCATCCGAAGTGCCGCTTAACGTCGCTTGTGTGGCATTGGTCGTGAACGGGAAGTTGGAAGAGTTGGTCTGTCCGGTGACGTACACAACGTCATTCGAGTCGACCGTGACAGCGAGCGCAGTGTCTGGCCCGCTCCCTCCTAGATACGTCGAATAGATGACCTTCGTCCCTGCGGGATCCAGTCCCGCTACGAACGCATTCTGCGATCCTGCAATCGTTCCTTGCAATGTAGGGTTGCTCAACGGAAAATCCGAAGAGCGCGTGTTCCCCGCGAAGAAGACATCTCCAGCCGAATCGGCTGCGATTCCGAGTGCATCGTCGCCGGTACTGCCACCGAAATAGGTCCAGTAGATCACGGTCGCGTTGCTCCCGCCACCCCCTCCCCCCCCGCCGCCGCCTCCTCCTCCGCCGCCCCCTCCACCGCTAGAACTGCTTCCCCCACAAGAGGGCAAGAGCGCGAGCACGGCCATCATAGGCAGCAACCCGAGGAATTTCCGCTGCGAGGAACCGCAGCTAATGCAGATCGACACAATCGCCAGTCCAGAGACTGCCAACCAGAGGGCCGACACCCTACGCCCGGATGCTCCATTGTCCGAGACTGCCGCCCGCAATCCGCTTTGCGCCTTTGCAGCCGCAAAGGAAGACGCTTTGATTGCCACGACAAAGGCATTGTCGTTGCCTGCCACCTTGATCGAGCCTTGCACCACGCCACTGGTGACCAGGAGATCGGACGATGTGGTAGCCCCACAAATGTAGGCGTTTCCACTACCGTCGAGCGCAATTCCGGTGGCCGTATCCGCCGAGCTTCCCCCGACGTAGCTCACCATGTTGAACGAGCTACCTGCCGAATTGACGACCGCAATGTAGCCGTCATCATTGGTCCCGCTGTTCTTCCCGAGGTTGATCGCAGTCTCGCCCGATATCGGATTCTTGACCGGCAGGTTCGTCGAAAAGGTCTCGCCCACCACATATACGTTGTGGCTGCTATCGACCGCGACACCGAGCCCCGAATCGCTGTCACTTCCCCCAATGTAGGTGCCCCAGTTCTCGGTTCCAGCAAGGGTGAAGGTAATGGCGAATGCATCATTGTTTCCATTTGTCCCGGTAGAGCCCTGGAACGTCGTTTGTGCGGCTCCTTGCGTTACCGGAAAGTCGGATGAACTTGTCGTTCCGCCGATATAAATCCCTTGGCTGTCGACGGCAATTCCGCCTGGAACGTCATCTCCTGTAGTCCCGCCAAAAACCGTCGTGAACTGCCAGACGCCACTGGCGCTGATTTTTGTCACAAACCCATCAAACGTGCCGCTGGCGCTTCCAGTGGCGTTTAGGGGCAAAGTGGCCGAATCGGTCGTTCCACTTACATATTCATTCCCGCTCGAGTCCACCGCGATTCCAGTTCCATAGTCCACTAAGGTGCCGCCAAAATAAGTGGAGTAGATCATTGTCGGATCGATCACCAACTCCCGACTTCGGTCATACGCACCCAAACGGAACGAAACGCGGCTACCACTCACCGTAAAGCCTGCATCGACCAGTTTCCGGCTCGCGCCCGCGCCCTGATAAGCCACCGGCTTGAGAAGTTGTACATCTCCCGCAGCCGTACTCAATACAAGATTTCCCTCGGCAGTTGTTCGCACCTTTTTCGCGCCATCGAATTTCAACGCGATCTGCGCGGGGTCAGCATTGGGATTCACGAGGTAGTCGAACTCCACCTGCGGTCCCGTGCCGTGAAAAGCTACGTCGATTCCGTCGTACACCTGCTTGTATTCCACGCGTCCGTACACAGGAATATTAGAGTGCCATTTCGTCCGGTCCCTGCCCACCATGTAGTTGACTTTGCTGGATTCCTGCTGCGACGCCACTAGTTGAGTGTTCGGATTCGCATTCACCATCTGCATCCGCACTGAGGCCGAATAGCTGTGCTTTGCTTCCGCCTTGCGGCGGCGCTCTTCCAGTATGCGCATCGTCTTGGCTGGACCGAGCCGTTTGTTCCGCATCATGCTGAGAACTTCTGAATCGACGCTTCCCCGGCGCACTTCCATCGTCGCTCCGGCACTCGTGAGATAAAGGCTGTAGCCCTTGCTGCGCGCTACATACCGGACCTCGGGCGAAGCTTGGCCCTGATTGGGTTCAAAGGAAACAGGCAGGGCTGCATAGTGCGCCAACGCTCGCTGCTCTTGCGGAGCGCTGATGCTTGCCGAATTCTTAACGACGCCATTCGTGCTCTCCCGCTTCGCACGGAGCGGGCTCAAGGAAAGACACAGAGCGATCGTCACCAGCGCAGCAATGGCCACGCCGATGCCTCGATAGGGTTTTTGAGCTGATCGTCTAGACACGGCACTCCTCCTGGGAATTGCTAAACACTATCTCGAGTGGAAAGACTCGTTAACCCAGCCAAATTTTGATTCGCGGCTTCCTTGCTCGTGAGTCGGCAAGGGTGAAGACGTTTGCAGCTTCGTCGCGTGTGTGAGACGGTGAACACACTTTTCCATCAACTGCGACTGCAATTCAAAATTCCGCCACGACCGGTAAACAGGAGAGAAGAGAAAAACTCGTGGCCAACAACGTGTTCGCTAAGATACCAGAAAGCCCTGTGGGGTTGCTATGTCCCGGTGGTTCACGGAACTGTAACAATCAGGCCAGTGCACGGTTTCGATCCTCGCCGCCGGTAGCTATGTTGCACGGCTGAGTCGAAATAGATCGCATCTTCGGCCTCCAGTTGGAACTCTTCCCTGCCAATCTTGAGCGTCAGTGATCCTTTCATCACATAGAGAATTTCGACTCCAGCATGTTGGTGGGGCTTCGCCTTTCCGTCGGCCACGTCCTGGAATTCCGCAACGTAAGCGCTCAACTTACGCTCGTTCGCCTTGTAATCGAGACGCTCGAAGTAGTACGGCACATCCTGCACTCCGGGTTTCTCGGGGAAGCGCACCCGTTCTTCGCCTTTTACGACGCTCACCACGCGCCGCTTGCGTTCATCGGTGAAGAAATGATCGAGGCCCACGCCGTACACCATCGCGATCCGTAACAGCGTGGGCAGAGTCGGAAGCAATTTGCCGCGCTCCAGCTTCGACAACAACCCCGGCGAAAGGCCCGTATGTTTGCCCAGTTCTACCAGCCCGAGATCCTTGCGCAACCGCAGCGTCCGCAACTTCTCGCCGATCGAGTACCGTCCCAACCCCTGAGAGATGGTCGGATTGCTCTCGCCCATGATTTCCGGATGTTAAAAGAAATGTTCCCTGAAGTGAATCAAAGAATGCCGGGCATCAGGATGCCGCAAGATAGAAAGAGCCCGGCCCATGTTAGCCGGGCTATCCGAAGGTCGAACGGCTAAGTTGCCATTGCCGAAAGCCCGAAGCCTGAAGCCCGAACTTCTCACTTCGGCGCCGGCTGTTGCTGTTGCTGCTTCTTCTTCCCAAACAACCCAAGCACACTGTTAATCGGATTCTGCTGCTGATTCGCATTCGCGCCCTGCCCCTGTCCCTGAAGCGCATTCTGCAGAAATCCCGTGGCGATTCCTCTCACATCCGGCGTGAACTTCGGATCCTGCGTCGTCCCGGTCACGCCAAACGGAATTCCCATTCCGCCCACTTCCGCCTTCATCTTGAACGCCAACTGATTCTCCGGACTCACCGTGCCCGCTCCGGTCAGTACACCAATTGCTGGCACGGTCAGGTTCAGACTGTTGGCTTCAGTTCCGGCCGGAGACATCTTCACGTCTGAACTGAAATTCTGGATCGTCGTGTCAGTGCCTGTATTCTTCCCGGCCAAAGCAGCGATCGCTGCCATTCTCTGCCCGAGGTTAAAGTTTGCCAGTTGCGTGTTCTGCATCCTGACCGATCCTGCCGATACCAACTTGTCAATGGGGCCGGAGCTGGCGACCGTGACGTCGACATCGCCACCTTTCAGCATTGCCTTCGGAGGTAAGATCACGCCGACTGCCGGCAGCATCGCCTGCAGATCATCCACCGGCATATTCTGTCCGTTCAGCTTCAGATTCACCGTCGTGACTTTGCCGTGCACGTCATAGTTTCCTGTCAGGTGCGCCATCGCTTTTCCCATGCCAATGTCGCCCTGACTGATATCTCCCGTTTCCTTCACCAGGTTGTGGACGACTGTAAACTTCACATCCACCGGCCGTCCCGCCGGGCCACCCTTCTTCACGACCTGTAAATTCGTGGCTTTCAGCGTTCCCTGTACTCTCGCCTCACGTCCATTCGATTTCAGAGTGCCATCAAGGTCCGCGAGTCCAGCAATCCCAGCCGCCGGATCAATAAACCCCGAGGTGGCCAGATTCATATTCTGCACGTTGATCTTCGCGTCCAGTGGAGTTAACGCCGCGTCGCTCGCGTCAATCGGTCCGGCATGCCCGTTCAGTTTCATGTTTCCGCCCGAAGGCAGATTCGCCGTCATCTGAAAAGGAAACGACGATGTAAATGAGAAGTTTTGCACTTCGATATTAACTTTATCGTAAACTCGCTTGTAGTTTTCCCCAACCTGAGAAACAGTCAGCCGTCCGTCATTCACATGCAGCTTTGCTACCGACAGGTTCGGATTGCTCCCCGAAGTATCTTGTGATTTCTTCTGTTCCTTCGCGGTCTGCTCTGCCTTCGTCCTCGGAGAAGGCTGCTGCCCCTTCGTCGGAGCCGAAGGATTCTTGCCTCCCAAACTAGAAAAATTCCACTTCTCGCCGTTCTCCGATTTGATCAGATTGATCTGCGGCTGGTTTAAGGTCAGCTGTGTCACATTCAGCGTCTTCGAAAAAATCAGCGGAATCATCTCCACTCCCACCTTCAAAGACTTTGCTGTGATGAACGCCGACTTGCTGAACTGCGGATCGTCCGCAATCGAAATGTTGTCCGCCGAGACGCTGCCCGAGAACAATGACAGCGACAGATTGCCCACTTTCACCTGTCGTCCCAACGCCTCAGTCAATTCCGACTCCAACTTCGGACGGAACGTATTCGCATCCACAAAGAATGGAATCGCAATCGCAATCACAATTAATACCGCGATCACGATCCCCACAATCTTAAGAATTCGTTTCATGACTCCCTCCTACTCGACTGCCCGATCTATTGTGCGGAATTCGAGATGAAATCGCCAGGAAACTCGTAGGCGCCCGAAATCGATCACCGCGGCTGCAGCAGTTCCGGAGACGCGACCGTCGAATCCTGGTGATCGCCCTTTCCCGCCGCAGCCGCCATCTCTTTTTTCGCTTCCACTTTGCGTCCCAGGTGCCGCAACGCCTGCCCGCGTACATAGTGGGCGTCCGTTCGCTGCGGATCAACTTTCAAGGCCGACTCCGCCTCCGCCAGTGCGGCGTCATACTTCTGTCGCCGCTGATAAATCTTCGCCAGCCCAAGCATCGAATTCACCCGCTGCGGGTCCTTCCGCAAGGCTTCGCGAAAGTTCTTCTCTGCATTCACGTCGTCTTCTGTCAGCCAGTACGAATTGCCCATCTCTTCATAATTCAACGCGACGTCAGGTTCGATCGCCACATCCTTCAGAAACTCCTCCCGCGCTTGCGGATATTCCTGCTTCCCCATATGCACTCGGCCCATGTAGAAGTGCACAAAGGGCAGCGTCGGATTCTGCTTCGCGGCCGCCTCAAACTGTTTCATCGCGGCATCGTATTCCTCACGATTTAGATAGTATTCCCCTACAATGAGTTGGTATTCCGGTGAGTCGCCCCCGACCTTCAGCAATTGCGTGCCGGCCCGTTCGTCCAGATCCTTGCGGCCCGCCCGGTACGCCGCATTTGACAGCATGTACAAATACTGTAGACTCCCCGACTCCTGCTCCCATAAAGGCTCTAGAGTCGCCACTGCATCGGCCCAGCGGTCAGCGAAAAAGTAGCATTGGCCCAGCAGATAGCGCGCCTGCTCTGCATCCGGCTGTGCCCGCACCACCACTTCAAACTCGGGGATTGCCTTCAGAAATTCATTCTGCCGGTAGTACGCCAGCCCGATATTGAGCCGCACCCCTGCCACTCCCGGCATCAACCTCTTTGCTTTCTGCAACTCTCCCAGCGCTTTCGACCACTGCTTGCGCCGCATGCAGACCACACCCAAGTTCGCATATGCCGCCCCGGCCTGGGGATCGATCTCCAGCACCCGCCGAAAGTCCCGCTCCGCTTCGTCCAGGTTTCCGCGCGCCAGCGCGTCCTGTCCCCGTTGGAAAATCTGTGCCGGATCCCCCGCAGCCGCTTTCCCGACACCCGTTCCCGTGCTTGTGCCAGGGGCCTGCTGCCCGTAAAGGCTCATCCTCCCGCCGGAGACCATCACAATGATGAAAACCAGCCGCGTGACTCGTGCGCTTGACAGTGGCATCGCTCTCTGCTGTAGTGTCCGCCAGTGCTCGCTAGAAATTCAAGCGAGCCGTCAGGATGCGAAAATCGTTCACTTCTTCGCCGCCAGACAGCTCCACCGGCCACTTGAAACTCGAAACCTGAAACTCCAAACTCGCTTCTTTATGGTGACCATTCGTGATGTGGCGAAGGAAAGCGGCTTCTCCTCGACTACCGTATCCATTGTTCTGAACAATGCGCCCTTGGCGCGTTACATCCCAGCTATCACGAAGAAACGCATCGAACGAGCCGCGCAGAGGCTGGGATACCGTCCTAACCAGTTCGCCCGCTCTCTGCGCAGCAAGCGCAGTCACACCGTCGGCGTCATGGTCTTCGACATGACCGACCCCTTCTGCACCATGATTCTCCGCGGCATCGAGAACACTCTCTACCAGTCTTCCTATCTGCCCATCCTCACTGACGTCCACAACGAAGGCAGCCGCTTCGAGCGCTATCTCGAGATGCTCCTCGACCGCCGCATTGAAGCCCTCATTGTCATCGCCAACTGGGTCTTCCTCGACATCAACCTGCTGGGCGACCTCGAAAAGAGCAGCATTCCCACCGCCATGATCGGATGCGAGCTCAAAACCGACTCCATCAGCTCCATCATCGTCGACAACGAAGTCGGAGGCCACCTCGCCCTCGAGCACCTCCACTCGCTCGGCCATCGCAAGATTGCCTTCATTCGCGGACCCAAGGCCCTTACGGACAGCTCTCCGCGCTGGCGCGGCATTCGCAACTTCGCCAAGCAAAGTGACCTCGAACTCGACAACCGCATGATCATGGACATGCCCGAGTCCCGCGACCCCCTTGCCAGCTTCGAAATGGGCTACAAACTCACCGAAGACCTGCTCCGTACCAAGCGCCCATTTACGGCCCTTCTCGCATTCGACGATATGAGCGCTTTCGGCGCAATCCGTGCGCTGAACAAAGCCGGCATCCGCGTCCCCGAGCAATGCTCGGTAATCGGTTTCGACGACGTCTCGACCTCGGCAATCTACTCCCCCGCGTTGACGACCGTCCGCCAGCCGATGGAAGCCATGGGCACGTCCGCCGTTGGCATCGTGGTCGACGGGATTAATGCCGTCCTCGAAAAACGCGAAATGGCCGCCACCCATCGCAAAGTAGCCCCGGAACTGGTAGTCCGCGAGTCCACCCGCAGCATGGCTTAGTTAGAACAACCCCCGGAGTCTCCGAAAAAAATTCCTTTCGAAAACGTTTCCGCCGGCACGTCGTCCCGATTTCTCTTGACAGTGGACATCATGCAAACGCACTATTCATACGATTTAATACACCCCGTCTAGGGTCTCAATCCAAACGGGGATCTCTGTCTCGGGTCGATCGTAGCGTTTAGAGTTCGGAAGAAGTGCGGAATCAACGACTGAACCCGCGCAGGTTCTGCCTGCGCCAATATGGGAGTGTCAAGATGAAATTCTCTCGTGTGCTGTTAGGGATTTTGCTGGTACTCACATTCTGCGCCGCAGCCTGGTGCCAGACCGGCTCCATCACGGGCACGGTGCATGATCCCAGCGGAGCCGCCATCGCTGGGGCTAGCGTCGTTATCGCCAGCCCTGACCGCGGTATTACTCGCACGATGACAACCAATTCTACTGGTGACTACAATCAGTCAGCCTTGCCTCAGGGCTCGTATGACATTTCCGTAACGGCCCCCGGCTTCAAGAAGTTTCAGGCCAAGGGCGTTGTCCTGGACGTCGCCCAGAAGGCTCGCGTCGACGTGAACCTTGAAGTCGGCGCTGCCACGACGGAAGTGGTCGTCGAGGGCACGAACGTTGCCCAGGTGGAGACGCAGTCGTCGGAACTCGCCGGCACTGTAACCGGAAAAGAGATTACCCAACTGGAACTCAACGGCAGGAACTTCACCAGTCTGGTCACTCTAGTTCCGGGCGTGAGCAATCAGACAGGGGAGGACGAGCCTCAGGTTGGTATTAATGGCAACGTGGGGTTCAGCATGAACGGAGGCCGCACCGAATACAATAACTGGGAACTCGATGGCGGCGACAACATGGATAACGGCAGCAACAGTACGCTTAACGTCTATCCGAGTGTCGATGCAATCTCTGAGTTCAAAGTCCTGACCTCCAACTATGGCGCGCAGTATGGGCGCAATGGATCGGGCACGGTTGAGGTCGAAACCAAGTCCGGAACCAAGGCCTTTCACGGCGATGCTTATGAATTCGTGCGCAACGATGCCTTGAACGCTTTGAATTACACGGATATGACATCGCACGGGGGGACCGGAACGATAGCGCCGTACAAGAAAAATGATTATGGCTATACGATTGGCGGCCCGGTCTTTATCCCCGGGGTCTACAACAAGAGCAAGGAGAAGACATTTTTCTTCTGGTCGCAGGAATGGCGGCGCGATCGCGTGACCAGCGGCTTCAACACGACCGTGCCGTACAGCGCCGAGCGAAACGGCGACTTTAGCGACCTGTGTTTGCCTCAGCCTACCTCTGATTGCCCGATCGATCCCCGAACGGGTGCTCTCTGGGACGGAAGCCACGGAAACTTACCCGTGGATCCCGCTGCCCAAGCATTGTTGCCGCTTATTCCAGTAGGTACTGTTGATGTTCCTGGGGCATCGAGTTTCGTGTTCAATGCGTCGACACCTACCAATTGGCGGGAGGAATTGGTGCGGGTTGATCACAATTTGACCGAGCACAATCGTGTTGCCTTCCGGTACATTCACGATTCTTGGAACTACCTCGAACCTACGCCAATCTGGAGCAACGCCAACTTCCCGACAACGCAGACTTTCTTCAATGGGCCGGGGATCAGCATGGTGGCACGCCTCACTAGCACCATCTCACCCACGCTTCTTAATGAATTTGTCGCCAGTTATACGGCGGACCACATCCTGTTCAAATCGCAGGGAGTGTACGCTCGACCTTCCAACTTGTCCTCCGTTATGGGCTCCATTTTTAACAATGGCTTTGGGGGGAAGTTGCCTGCGGTCGCGCTTAGCGGAGGCATCTACGATGGCGTTGCGCAGGATCCGGACGGTGTGTGGCCAGAGGGTTTGTACAACTCCAATCCGACCTACACCTACCGCGACAACCTGACGAAAATCGTGGGACGACACAATCTGCAATTCGGTGCCTATTTCGTTGCGGCGCAAAAGAACGAACTGAGCAGCTTGCAGGTGAATGGAGGGCTCACCTTCGATACCGGTTCACCAATCAGTTCAGGAAATGCTTTTGCCGATATGCTCCTCGGCAATATTGCCCAGTATTCGCAAGGTAGCAATCAGGTGAAGTTCTACAACCGCTACAAGATAGTTGAACCCTATTTTCAGGACGATTGGCGTGTGACCGATCGGCTGACTCTGAATTTAGGCATTCGAATCAGCCTGGAGGGAACCTATCGCGACCGTTACAAGCACGCCTATAACTGGGACCCTGCCGTATATGCAGCGAATTCTGCCAATGCGCCACTCATCTATGACGCGAACGGCAACGCTCCCGCGAACGCTCCGGCCAACGCCGTATTGACCGGAGGTACGGCGGGGGCTCTTGTGACCGACACTGCGGGCAAAGTCATCGGCGATCCTCTCGTTGGGCTGGTGCAATGCGGTGTAAATGGCGTACCCGTAGGTTGTTCCAAAGGACACTTGTTCAACGCCGCGCCTAGAATTGGTTTTGCCTGGGATCCTCGCGGAAATGGCAAGACGGCTATCCGTGGCGGGTACGGCATGTTCTATGAACACGCCAACGGGAACGAGTCAAATACAGAAGGAATGGAAGGTCAGACCTCTCCCCTTCTGCAGACCCAGTCACAAAAGAACGTGCCTGGTTATCTGAACATCGGAAACATCGCGCTGACCGGGTTTGCTCCGTCTTTCCCCGCCAGCTTCTATTCCGTTCCCAATAAAGTGGTCTGGCCCTACATGCAACAGTGGCATTTGGATGTTCAGCATGAACTGCCAGGTCATTTGGTTGTGACAACTTCATACGTGGGCAGCAAAGGAACCCACCTCGGCCGCCAGCGGGATTTGAATCAATTGTTCCCGACACCGGCTTCGCAAAATCCTTATCTGGCGACCGGGGCACCCATTTCCGCCGCCGACTGTAACAGTCTTGTCAACATCGGCGATGCCAATGTAAGCGGTACGGCGAATGGAACTCCAGTCAATGGTCAGGTCGCCATCAACTTGCAAACGGCCTGCGGAAACGACGCCAATCCGTACCGCCCGTTCTATGGGATTGCGGACGTCACGCGTCTGGAACCCAAGGCTTCCTCCACTTACAATGCCCTTCAGATGTCGGCCCGCAAGACTGTGGGAGCTCTCAGCCTGAGTTTGGCGTATACCTACAGTCACTCAATCGATGACTCTTCAGATCGCTACGACGGTGCTTTCGTCAACTCTTATGACCTAGCTTCGAGTCGCGCCAGTTCCGGTTTCGACCAGCGCCACATGTTGAATGTCGGCTATGTCTACGACCTGCCGTTATTCAAGAATAAGGGCTTTGCACATACCGCCCTCGGGGGGTGGCAATGGTCCGGAATCTTCGCTTTCTCCACCGGCACTCCGTTTACGGTCACCAACGGGACCACCTACGGAGACAACGCGGGTGTCGGCAATGGCGTCGGTACCGGTTCCTATGCGGAGCTCATCGGCAACCCCAAAGCAGGTATCCCCCCTGCAAGTGCCGTGTCGGAGAGCAGCGACGCGGGTTTCTTCTACAACCCTGCTGCCTTCGCTGTTCCTGCTGGCCTTACCTTCGGAAATGCCGGCCGGAATGGGCTGCGCAACCCCAACCGGACCAACTTCGATATGGCCTTGTTCAAGCACTTTGCCATCAAAGAGCAAACCGCCTTCGAGTTCAGGTTCGAAGCGTTTAATATCTTCAATCACAGCGAATGGATCGGTCCAGCCGGCGGAATGAAGTCGACGGACGGGGCACCGAAGTCGGGGTTCCTGGAAATACCAGGGGCTCATCTGGCTCGCGTAATCCAGCTTGGGCTGAAATTCATCTTCTAGCCCGATCCAAAGGGCACTAAACAAAGTCCGGCCTCGCAAGGGGCCGGATTGCTTTTTCCACGTTAGTGACTGAATATGCCTCACGCCCTGTAAGCGGCAAAAACGCATTGCGAGTTCTAGGGATTCAGTTCACTCCGCAGCCGCTTCGACAGCTTCTCGATCTCTTTCAGCTTCTGGATGGTATCTTTCGGCAGCGTGCCTCGCCGAATGTCAGCTACATCGGATGGGATGGTTTGAGCGGCGCGAGCCAAGTCGTCGGCATCCTTCTTGAGTTTCACTGGATCGATGCGCCGCCGCAACCTCGAGTCGTCCGGGGCCGTCTTCCCATGGTCTGGGTCTAGCGGTGGAGGCGGAGGTGGCGTCCCAGGAATATAAACGTCCTTCATCTGAGCGCCGATGGAAACAACGCAGCTGAGCAGGAGAACCGCCAGAAATGCCGGCCTGGTCATCGCACGCCTCCGGACCGCAAAGGGCAGGATAAGGTGGTCCTATTGTACTCGCGGGTTCTCCGATACGACCGGGCTTTCTTGGCGACCTCTGCGGCTTTTTCTCTGCCATCTCTGCGGTTAAGGTTCTGAATCGATATCCGAAGTTTTTCCTCAGCCCGCTTGTGACATCTGCCCTTGCGCGGACGGACGAAAATCCGCCATCAGCGCCGAGCATGGCCAGAATTCGGGTCCACTTTGGAAGTGGATTCAGAGGGCGGCCCGTAAACAATCTGAAATCAAGACTTTGCCCGTAAGTTTCTGAGCGTCATAAGATTAGTTCGCAATTTGCCGCTAAATCGCTGATTCCAATAGATCGCGGGGAGGGGTACTCAGCTGGAACCAAGCTATTCCCATTTCGGGAAAATGAAAACGCAGATGAACAGGGTCTTTCTTCGCGTCTTTCCCTTTGCTTCTTCGCGGTGATGATTTTGCTTTAAGACGCCCCGCGCGACCCGACAGGAACCTGTCCGCGCAAGCCCATCGCGTGCAATGCCTGATCCAAGTCAGCAATCAAGTCTTCAACTGCTTCGATTCCAACCGACAATCGCACCATCTGGTCGGTCACTCCCATCTGCGCTCGTTGCTCCGCAGAAATCATCGCGTGAGACGTCAACACCGGGATCGACACCAGCGACTCGACTCCTCCGAGGCTCGTTGCCAACGTGAACATCCGCATCGCTTCGCTCACCCGTCGCGCGTCGTCAGCGCTTCCATCGACCTCAAACGTGACCATGCCGCTTCCGCCCGACATCTGCTCCCGCGCAATCGCATACTGTTGATGACTCTTCAAGAACGGATAATGCACGCTTCTCACCTTCGCATGTCCTTCCAAGAATTCCGCCACGCGCAACGCATTCTCGTTATGCCGAGCGACGCGCACCGCCAACGTCTTCAGTCCGCGTATCAGCAAGAAAGCCGCATGCGGATCCATGCAGTTGCCAAGCGTCTTGCGGCTGTCATCGATGCGTTCGATCAGGTCGCGCCGCCCGCTGACCACTCCGCAAGTCAAGTCTGCGTGCCCGCTCAAATACTTCGTCCCCGAATGCATGACCAGGTCGATTCCATACTCCGCCGGATGCTGATTGATCGGCGTGCCAAACGTGCTGTCAATCATGCTGATCAGCCCATGCTGTTTGGCGAGCGCCGCAGTCTTCCTCATGTCGACAATGCGCAGCGACGGGTTCGTCGGCGACTCCAGATACAGCATCCTCGTATTCGGACGAATCGCCCGTGCATGCTGATCGTATTCATTTGTATCAACGAACGTCGTCTCAATTCCTAGTTTCGGCAGCCATTCGGAGAAGAACTTCGTTACGCCCCCGTAGATGTCGCGCTGTGCAACGATGTGATCTCCAGCTTTAAGCAGAGCTAGGACTGTAGTCGTGATCGCACCCATTCCCGAAGCAAACACCCGCGCAGCCTCGGTTCCCTCCAGAGCCGCTATGGTCTCCTCCGCCAGCGTAAGCGTCGGATTTCCCCACCGCGTGTAGTACCGATCTGTCGTGGTGATCCGAATCTGCCCCTCGTTGTCGGTGACTTCGAACGTCGAAGTCTGATAAATTGGCGGAGTCACCGGTCCATTCTTCTTCTCCAAATCGGACGCGCCGCGAACCGCAGCCGTCTCCACACGCCGTTTGCGCTGTTTCATAAAATTCCTCGCACCAAGACTAAAACTGCCCTCATGCACGAGCAAGAGAAACCAAACAGCGATGTCCTCCTGAGGTGCGCAAAAGGCGCGCCGAGGAACCCGACGAAGCCAAGAAGCCACCACTGCCGTCGAGAGTCGAAAGCATGACGCGTGAGGCTCTGTGACCCCTGTGGTGAAAGGCTCTCCCCCATTTATAATGCCGGATTCGCCTCACTATGGACCTAGGACTCAAAGGCCGTGTAGCGGTAGTAGCCGCATCCAGTCAAGGAATTGGACGAGCCACCGCCGAAGCCTTCGCCGCCGAAGGCTGCCACCTAGCCATGTGCGCGCGCAATCAACAAACCCTGAATGCCGCCGCGGAAAGGATCCGCAGGCAGCACCAGGCAGACGTTCTGGCCGAAGCAATCGACGTGACCGATCCTTCAGCTGTCACTAGATTTGTTGCCGCAGTCGTCGCGAAGTTTGGCCGTATCGACATCTGCGTGACGAACGCCGGAGGCCCTCCGGCAAAGGCGTTCCTGGCCACTTCGCTTGAAGACTGGCAGAAAGCTGTCGAGGCCAACTTTCTGAGCAATGTCTATTTCGCGCGCGAAGTCATCCCGCACATGCAACGCAAGCGCTGGGGACGGATCATCACGATCACTTCGATCACCACCAAGCAACCGGTCACCGATCTGATCCTGTCGAATGCCGTGCGCGCAGCGGTTGTCGGCCTGGTGAAGAGTCTCGCGAATGAGTTTGGCAAAGATGGAATTCTGGTGAACAACGTCGGTCCTGGCTTCACCGCGACGGAGCGGTTGAAGGAATTGGCCAAGGCGCGCTCCGCAGCGACTGGAAAGCCAGAGCAGGAATTCCTCGATGGCTGGGCCGCGGAAGCACCGGTCAAGCGTTTGGGCGAGCCGCGTGAGTTGGCCGACGCGATCGTCTGGCTGGCGTCGGAGCGCGCGTCGTACATCACCGGCCAAACGGTGCTGGTCGACGGCGGAATGTATAAAGGTTTGTAGTCACGAGTCGTGCGTCCCGAGTCGCGAGCCAGAAGTACCACAGACTTACACAGAGGGTCGCGGAAATAGCGGAAGAAGATGTCCTTATGGAGTATCCGTGAGGTCCGTGACGAGGATTCGCGGTTTTGCTCGCGACTCAGGACTCGCAACTCAGGACTATCAGGAGCTTTATGCGATCGATTGCATCACGAATGTCAGTCATGAGTGGCGAAGGCGCGCTGTCCGTCTTCGCTCGCGCCAAAGAGCTTGAGGCGCAAGGCCGCTCGATTATTCACCTGGAATTAGGTGAGCCCGACTTTCATCCCGGACAGTCGGTTATCGACGCCGCGGCCGAGGCGCTACGTGACGGCAAGGACCGCTACTGCAACGTCATCGGAGTCCCCGCGCTTCGCCAAGAGATCGCGGCCTATCTCGATCGCACGCGGAGCATTCAGGTCTCTCCCGACAACATCGTCGTCGCCCCCGGATGCAAGATCGCCCTCTTTCAATCGATGATGGCGCTGCTCGAGCCTGGCGACGAAGTGCTCTATCCCGACCCGGGATTTCCCGGTTATGCCTCGATCAGCCTTGGGCTTGGTGCTGTGCCCGTACCATTTACGCTTTCGGCAAAGAACAAGCTGCAGCCCGATCCCGACGAAGTCGCCCGCAAGATCACACCGCGTACACGAATGTTGCTGACCAACTCGCCGGGCAATCCGACGGGCACGGTTTATACCGACGAGGTGCAGCGCGCGCTCGCCGAGCTAGCGGTGAAGCACGATCTCTGGGTTCTCTCCGACGAGATCTATGCCCGCATCATCTACGGCGGCGAGTATCTTTCGATGCTGCGCTATCCGGGCATGAAAGAGCGCACACTCATCATCGACGGATTCTCCAAGAGCTTTGCGATGACCGGATGGCGTTTGGGTTACGCAGTGGCTCCGCCGGAGGTCATTCCCGCGCTGGACCTGATGGTTGTGAATACCTATACGTGCACGGCGGAGTTTACCCAGTATGCGGCAATTGAGGCTCTGCGCGACCGTGAAGGTACCACGCCGCGCATGGTTGCCAAATTCGCCCGACGCCGCGAACAGTTTGCGCGCGATCTGAATCGCGTTCCCGGTTTCCACATTCAGCTTCCCGAGGGCGCGTTTTACGCCTGGGTCGACATCACGGGTACAGGATTGAGCGCAGAAGAGTTGTGCCGGATTCTTTTGGAAGAAGCAGGTGTTGCGGCGATCGCCGGTGCGGCGTTTGGTCGGGCAGGGAAGGATTTCATCCGCTTCTCGTTCGCGTCGTCGATGGAAACCTTGAAAGCGGCGGTCGAGCGTATTCAGAAAGTTTCTTCGGCCTGGCAGGCGACAGCCGTCCGATAGTGAGAAGTCCCAGATTCGTGGTTGCGTCGAGGCATATCCATGCGAATTGCTACTGGTTGTTTCGTTCTCTTGGTCCTAAGCGCCATGTGCGCGGCGCAGGCGCGTCCGTTGCCAGGCAGCGACGTTCAGCAGATCTACCAGCGGCTATTGCCGCAAATCCAGAAGATTCCGGCGTTCGATCACCACGCGCATCCAGGATATGCTGACGACCCCGATGTCGACGCCATGGCAGCACCGCCCAGTGCCAGCGAGGCTCTGCGCACGCGCGACGACAATCCTGAATTGGCGGTGGCCGCGAAGGCGCTCTTTGGGTATCCGTATACCGATCTGTCTCCTGACCACGCGAAGTGGCTGCTCGACAAGAAGAACGAACTGAAGAAGCAGCTCACAGGCTCGGCATACTTCGATTCGATTCTCGACAAGATCAACATCGAGAGCTCGGTGGCCAATCGCGCCATGATGCCCGACTATCTTGATGCCAAGCGATTTCCGTGGGTCTTTTTTGCCGACTCGTTCATGTGGCCCTTCAATAACCAGCGCGAAACCGCCCGCAACGCCGATGAAGGCGTCTATATTCCGCTGCAGGAAAAGATGCTGCATCGCTGGATGCAGCAGGAAAACGTCAGCAAGCTCCCCGCATCATTTGCCGATTACCTGAACTTCATCGACCGTGTACTGGAAGACGATTCGAAACGAGGCGGCATTGCCATGAAATTCGAAGTGGCGTATTTTCGCCCGACCACGTTCAGCGATCCCAGTTCCGCCCAGGCCGAAGACATTTACCAACGCTACGTCAATGGCGGCATTCCTACCGAGAAGGAATACCGCACGTTTCAGGACTTCATCTTCCGCTACCTAGTTCAGGAAGGTGGACGCCTGCACCTTCCCATACACATCCACACTGCGGTTGGCATCGGTGACTACTTCAACCTGTCGCAAAGCAATATCATGAATCTGGAGAGCGTCCTGCGCGATCCGCGTTATGCCTCAACTACGTTCGTTATGATTCACGGAGGATACCCGCTGGAGCGCGAGGCGATCTGGCTGGCGGCGATGAAGAACGTCTATCTCGACTCGTCGTTCGGAGAACTGGCGCAGTATCCCTCGGCGTTCAAGGACACATTAAAGATGTGGCTGGAAACCTTCCCGGACAAAATCACCTTTGGCACGGATTGCTTCCCGTACAATCAGGTGTTGGGCGCGGAAGAGAGTTACTGGCTCGGAAACTACTCATCGCGCGTGGCGCTCGCCGCGGCACTGGCGGAAATGACTTCCGAAGGCGAGATTACTGAGACCCGCGCGCTCGAACTGGCTCACGCCTATCTGCATGATACGGCCGTGAAGTTGTATCAAGGCCGGGTGCATTGATTCGGAGTTCAAGATGGCTAAGGGATACTGGATCACTTTCTATCGTTCGGTTTCGAATCCGGCAGCGCTGGCTGAATACGGCAAATTGGCTGGTCCGGCGATTCAAGCTGGCGGAGGCCGTTTCCTCGTGCGCGGCATGCCATCGAAAACGTACGAAGCTGGATTGAACGATCGAACCGTCGTAATCGAATTCGACAGCGTGCAGAGTGCGCTGGCAACGTTCGATAGTGCCGAATACAAAGCTGCGCTGAAAGTTCTCGGAAATGCAGCCGAACGAGATATCCGGATCGTAGAAGGGACGCCAGATCCACTGAGAGTTGCATAGGGAACTTATGCCAAAGTCGAAATCGAAGTCGCAATCAAAGTCGCATGCAAAGATGAAATCTCAAGTGCGCGCAAAACGCACCGTCACCAAACCCACTGCACCTGCAGTTGCGCTGCAATACATTCCCTGGCACACCATCCCACTCGAGGACTTGAATCCGCTGCTGAAGCGCCAATTCGTCGTCGGCCAGGAAATCATGCTGGCGCGCGTGCTGCTTGATAAGGGATGCATCGTGCCCGAGCACAGCCATCCAAATGAACAGCTGACTTACATCGTGGAAGGCGCGCTCAAGTTCTGGATTGACGGTAAAGAAATCGTCGTCCATGCCGGCGAAGTACTCTGTATCCCCTCGAACATGCCACATAAGGCCGAGGCGCTCGAATACACCGTGGACCTCGACGTCTTCACGCCGCCGCGCGCCGACTGGATCAACAAGACCGACCAATACCTGCGCAAGGACGAGAAGTAGATCGACCCATGTCTTCCACGTCTACGTCCGGGCCCAGTGTGAGTGAGAGCCAATACCAGTTCCGCTGCATTGCTTGCGGCCACGTGAGCGACTCCGCCGAGCAGGATTTCCGCTGTGGCAGTTGCGGAGACCTTCTCGAGATCATCTATCCCTACTGGAAAGAGGGCGGGCCCGATCCGGCACAGGTAAAGTTCACCTGGCAGGACCGAAAGGTTTCATTCAGCCCAATCGATCTCAGCGGTGTCTGGCGCTTCCGCGACGTTCTCCCCATGCTTGAGAAGCCCGAAGATGCGGTTACTCTTCGCGAAGGCAACACCCCGGTTTACGAATTGCCGCGATGCGCGCGGATCACTGGCGTGCCGCGCCTCTTCGCTAAGCACCAGGGAATGAATCCTACCGGGTCATTCAAAGACACCGGCATGACCGTGGCTGCAACGTTTGCCAAGCGCGCCGGATTTCGCTGGGTAGCCTGCGCCTCGACCGGCAACACCTCCGCCTCGATGGCTGCGTATGCGGCTCGCGGTGGCATGCGGAGCCTGGTACTGGTGCCGGAAGGGAAGATTTCGTGGAGCAAGCTTTCACAGGCGCTCGACTACGGTGCGGTGACCTGCCAGCTCCGCACCGATTTCGACGGATGCCTGAAGCTGCTGCAAGAACTGGTTCGCAAGGCTCCGGTCTATCAACTGAACTCGATCAACCCGTTTCGACTCGAAGGACAGAAGACGCTCGCGATTGAATTGCTCGAGCAGTTCGACTGGAATCCGCCCGACCACATCATTGTGCCCGGAGGCAATCTGGGAAACAGTTCTGCGATCGGCAAAGCGCTGCTCGAGATGCTTGATCTTGGTCTGATCCCTCGTCTGCCAAAGCTGTCCGTGATTCAGGCTGAAGGTGCGAATGCATTGGTTCGCACGTTGCGCGAAGCTGGAGGAAAGCGGCTAATCAGTGTTCCGGCTGAGACTCGCGCTACGGCGATTCGCATTGGCAATCCGGCGTCGTGGAAAAAGGCGGCTCATGTCCTCGAAGCGACCGGAGGCGCTTGTGAGCAGGTCAGTGAACCAGAGATCGCGCAAGCGAAGGCCGAGATTGGTGCTGAAGGGATCGGGTGCGAGTCTGCCTCTGCCGTGACCCTTGCCGGACTTAAGAAGCTGGTCCAGCAAGGTTTCGTCAAACCGGATGAGACGGTTGCGCTGGTCCTGACGGGGAATCTGTTGAAGGACCCTGACTTCACCATCGAATTCCATCGGGGCGAGATGTTTGACGATCCTTCAACGGCGAAATCTATAGACTCATTGCGCCATCCGCCGATTGTTCTCGATGCCACACTTGACGCCGTGTTGCGCACGCTCGATCGGGCAGAAAGCTCCTGAAGCCATGACGAAGAAATCCAAATCCAGGTCGAAATCAAAGTTTGTCATATCGCTACCGGCAACTTCGGCAAATCTCGGTCCAGCATTCGATGCAGCTGCGCTTGCGATGGATTTCTACATCAAGATCGCCGCGCGGCACTCAAAACAGTTCTCGATTAGCGCGACTGGCCGCGACGAAATAATTTGCGGCAACGTTGAGAATCATTTGATTCTCAATACCTACCGCGAGGTTCTGCAAGCGGCTGGCCGCGAAGTGATGCCTCTGGAACTGAGCCTCACGAACGAGATCCCGATCGGTAAAGGCTGCGGGTCATCGGCTGCCGCGCGCCTGGCTGGAATCGCACTCGCCGATTACTTTGGCAGGCTCCGATGGACCGATGCGCAGATCGTGGGAGAGGCTTCGCGCCGCGAACACCATCCTGACAACGCATCCGCCTGTTGGATGGGCGGATTGACTGTCGCCCGCATGTCAGGTGAAGCCGAGGCGCAGGTTGCGCGCATTCGTCCGAAAGGGAAGTGGCCGCTGCTGCTCGCCATCCCGGATCAGCCGCTCTCGACCGAAGAAGCGCGGCGGGTCCTTCCGACGGAATATTCGCGGGGAGACGCCGTCATCAACATTCAGAATTCCATGCTGCTACTGGCGGCTTTCACCCAAGGCCGCCCGGATTTTCTCCGCGCTGCTCTGGACGACCGCATTCATCAACCCTATCGCGCTCCTCTCTGCCCCCTGCTTCCGGCCATGCAAGAGTTGAAGGGCCAGGCAGGAATTCTCGGAGCCGCCCTGAGCGGAGCTGGGCCTTCGGTACTGATCTTTCTTGACCCGAAGGAGTCGGCGGGAAAGGCGCGCAAACTGACTGCGGCTCATCTGGCAAAGAGCGGACTTGCGACAGAACTAATCGAAACTTCAATTACTTCACGCGGCGGCCAAGCAATAAGGGAAATACCGTAGCGCCCCTTAGCCGGAAGGTGCCATTTACCAGTGGAGTATTGGCGCGTTACCTTTACTCAATCCTCACGCGGCATCCCTATCAACACAACTTAGGTTTGCCGTCGGGGTTCTAATACCACGCAAGGATTTCAAAACTGCGGGGCGGCGGTTGTTTCGGGCGGTCTGAAAGTTTTTGGGCCTAAGAGGTGTGCAGGAAAATGAAGGCCATGGTCTCTCGAGTCAGGAGTATTGGTAAAATGCAGACAAACGAAGCGGTTCGTGTCGAAATGCAGGCTTTTCTAGCAGCGCTCGCATCCTATCCCGATCGCTTCGCCGCCAATCCGCGTATCAGCTTCGAGCAACATTGGGGTAGCTTGATGATGCCCCTATCCAGCGCCTCGGCAGATACCCCACAAGGCCGCGCGGATTGAGCCGGGCTTCTTCGCCTTCGAAGGGTTTTATTCCTCAGCGCGATTCCACCTTTTCTGGCCGCTTCATGGAAGTGTAAAGCCATATTTCTGAAAGATTACTTTCGCGGGTTTTGTTTTGATGTATTCCAGAAACTGCGTCGCTTCCTGCTTGTGCGCTGATCGCGAGATGACTAGGACTCCCTGGGCGAGTGGCGCGTAGTAGTCTGCAGGAACTTCCCAATACTTGCCTTTGCCCTGCATGGCCGGAGCGCCGGCATGAGCAAGGGCAACGAATCCTGCCTGTGCGTTACCCGATTCGGCAAACTGTGCTGCCTGCGAGACGTTCTCACCCATGACGATTTTGTCTGAGAGCCGGTCATACAAACCGGCGTGCTTGAGGGCTTCGACCGCAGCGCGTCCATACGGTGCATGCTGCGGATTGGCGATGGAGATCCTCTTCACCGAAGAATCAAGCAGAACGTTCACGCCCTTGTGCTCCACGTCGAGTGGCGAATCCGCCGGAACCCAGAGCACCAGCTTGCCAACAGCGTACTGATAGAGCATCGAGCCATCGGCCTGTCCGTCGCGGACGAGCTGGCGCGGATAATCCATGTCGGCCGAGAAAAACACATCGAACGGAGCTCCGTTTTCGATCTGCTGGGTCAGAGCGCCGGAAGCACCGAACGATAACTTCAAGTGAACGCCAGTCTTCTTTTCGAAGCCATCGCCGATATCTTTGAGCGCGGAGCTGAGGTCCGCGGCCGCTGCGACGGTCAGCTCTTTGCCGGATTGAGCCCAGGACTTGTGGACGCCAAAAAAGCTAAAGATCAGCAGTGCGCAGCACAGTCTCTTCATGATCAATCGCTCCGTGCGCAAGGTCACGACCATCGATCTTAGACGATTTTGCCAGAGAGCTAAGTAGCCGCGACTCTGTTTTTCCCAAAGTTGGCCAAACTTGCAGTTTTAGATCGCTTTTACGTTGATTCACTGCACTCTCCTTCTGATACTGGCTGGTGAACGAGGTAGTGAATGCCAGCCCAGTTCTGCGCCTGATCGCCCGCATCGCGGTCGCCTTCATTCTTCTTTCATGGCCGTTCGCGCGAAGCCAGGGTACAAAGCAAGGCATTCAGCAGCGCGCCGAACCAGACCAACAACACGGTCTGGTTGATCCCGGTGGCGCGACCGACCCCAGCTCTGCCACGTCTGTCGTCTACAATGCCGCCGCCGGCTTGTTCTTCGCCGCCGTTCGCTACCACAGCTTCTATACCTCACCGGACGGCGTCGGCTGGATACGTCTCGCCAATCAGCCCG
>Ga0126371_10001102_pt1 | contig 22668 bp, 15 predicted proteins | sample PanSoiMetaPlot_4_FD_110145 | JGI IMG/M metagenome (GOLD analysis project Ga0126371, IMG submission 110145) | Tropical forest soil microbial communities from Panama - MetaG Plot_4 | ecosystem: Environmental > Terrestrial > Soil > Tropical forest > Bulk soil | place: Panama | collected 2016-02-17 | reverse complement strand
TCGGGCGCGGTCGCGTTCGGGATCATCTCGCTTCTCCCCGTCGAATTGATCCTCCAGGTCGGCTCGAGCGCCGGCTTCGCGATGGTCTTCGCACTGCTGATCTCGGCGATCATCTGGAACCTCGGCACGTGGTATCTGGGATTGCCTGCATCGAGCTCACACACGCTGGTCGGATCCATCATGGGCGTCGGGCTTGCGAACTCGTGGCTTTCGGGGGCGCACGAATTCGGCGAAGGCGTGAATTGGGCGAAAGCCTCCGAAGTGGGTATGTCACTGCTGGTTTCGCCGATCGTAGGGTTTTCCTGCGCGGCTCTCTTGTTACTGCTGTGCAAGGCCCTCATCAAGCGTCCGGATCTGTACGGAGCTCCCGACAAGGACAAAGCGCCGCCACTGTGGATTCGTGGGTTGCTGGTGCTCACCTGCACGGGCGTGAGTTTCGCGCACGGTTCCAACGACGGACAGAAGGGCATGGGCTTGATCATGCTGATCCTGGTCGGCATCCTGCCGCTCAGTTTCGCAGTGGATCTCAACACCTCGCAGAATCAGATCAAAGAACTAGCGGCTACCACCGAGACGATTTCGTTCCAGATGGATCGTCATTCGCCCGGCGTGGCGATGGGCGGCTACTCGATCGCAGCAGAGGAGTTATCTGGTTATCTCAAGACCACCGGAAAAATGACCGAACGTACGTTCGCCGCCGTCGGCACGAAATGCCGTGAGATCTCGGAAATCTTGTCGGGCAAGAACAGCCTGACGGAACTGAACGCCGACCAGCGCCGCATCCTCCGCAGCGATCTGTACCTCACCTCCGAAACGCTCGGGAAATTGATCAAGCAGAGGAAGGTCGAAGACCCTGCCGAGCTGAAAAGCGTCGCCGAGTTGAAGAAGCACATGGACAAGGTGACCAAGTTCATCCCGACCTGGGTGAAGGTTGCGGTCGCGATCGCATTGGGCCTCGGCACGATGATCGGTTGGAAGAGAATCGTGGTGACGGTCGGTGAAAAAATCGGCAAAGAGCATCTCACCTACGCGCAGGGTGCCTCGGCGGAACTAGTGGCGATGGGCACGATTCTCGCTGCCGATCAGCTCGGGCTTCCAGTCAGCACCACGCACGTGCTGTCCTCGGGCATCGCGGGAACGATGGCCGCCAACCGGTCTGGCTTACAGATGGATACGCTGCGGAATCTGCTGCTGGCTTGGGTGTTGACGCTACCGGTCTGCGTTCTCCTAGGCGCAGGAATCTTCGCATTCGGCTTGAACGTCATCCTTCGGCTGGGGATCAAATAACGTCGGGCTTTGCGAGATACCATGGAACGGTGAAACTCGCTTTACCGTTGGTTTTGTGCGCGTCTGCCGCTATGCCCGTCCTGCTGGCGCAATCTGACAGGAACACGCCGCTCTCGGCTCTGCCCTATAGTCCCAGCCTCGACTTGTCCTCCATGGATCGCTCGGTGGATCCATGCAACGACTTTTATCGCTACAGTTGCGGCGGATGGATCAAGAAGAACACGATTCCGTCGGACCAGGCACGCTGGAACGTGTACGCGAAGCTGACCGAAGACAACGAGCGGTTTCTTTGGGGAATTCTCCAGGAAAACTCTAAGGCGTCGGCCGCACGCAGCAAAGTGGAAACGGAGATCGGCGATTATTTCTACGCCTGCATGGACGAAGCGGCGGTGGAAAATGCGGGCGCTGCGCCTCTAAAACCTGCGCTCGATGAGATCGCCGCGATGAACTCGATCCACGATCTCCCCTCGCTCCTTGGAAAGATCCATCTTGGCGTGACGGGTGAACACATGCTGTTTGGTTTTGGCTCCAATCAGGATTTCGCCGACTCGTCGCGGGTCATTGGATTCGCCAGCGCAGGCGGCCTTGGCCTGCCCGATCGCGATTACTATACCAAGACCGACGCGAAATCCGTCGAGACCCGGCAGAAATACTTGGACCACGTCGCGAGGATGTTCGGGTTGCTCGGCGAGCCTGCGCAAACTGCGAAAGCCGACGCCGGAACGGTGATGGCGATAGAGACCGCGCTTGCCAAGTCGTCGCTCACGCGCGTGGAGAAGCGCGACCCTTACAAGTTGTTCCACAAGATGACGCCCGCGCAACTGCAGGCACTCACGCCGGCGTTTCAATGGAGCGTTTATTTCAAAACTTCCAACGTCCCGGACACAGCAGCGCTCAACGTGACCGAACCGGCGTTCTACAAAGAGCTGCAGACTCTGCTCCAGACGCGCAGCCTGGCGGATTGGAAGACTTATTTGCGCTGGCACCTGGTGCTCGCCAAGGCGCGCTATCTTTCCTCTCCGCTTGTGCAAGCAGATTTCGATTTCTTCAGTAAGTACCTGCGCGGCGTGAAAGAGATGCCGCCACGCTGGAAACGCTGCGTGCGTCGCGTTGACCAGGACCTCGGTGAAGCGCTCGGCCAGGTTTTTGTCGAGAAGACTTTCGGTCCCGACACCAAGCAACGCGCGCTCCTGATGACCAAGGAAGTGGAAGAACAAATGGAGAGCGAAATCCACAAACTTCCCTGGATGGGCGAGGCCACCAAGCAGCGTGCGCTCGAAAAGCTGCACGCGGTGGTGAACAAGATCGGCTATCCGGATAAATGGCGCGACTATAGCTCCATCCAAATCTTGCGTGGTGATTACTTCGGCAACGTGGAGCGCGCGACGCAATTCGAATCGCGCCGCGAGATCGCGAAAATCGGCAAGCCGGTCGACCGCACCGAGTGGCAGATGACTCCGCCCACCGTCAACGCCTACTACGATCCGCAGATGAACGATATCAATTTCCCTGCCGGCGTTCTCCAGCCGCCGCTGTTTGATCCCAAGCTCGATGACGCGCCCAACTACGGCAACACCGGCGCCACAATCGGCCACGAACTGACGCATGGTTTCGACGATGAAGGCCGGCAATTCGACGCCAAGGGCAATCTCAAGGACTGGTGGACGAAAGAGGACGCCGCAGAATTTCAAAAGCGAGTCGATTGCGTTTCCACGCAGTACTCGCAATACACCGTGGTCGATAACATTAAAATCAATGGAAAACTCACGCTCGGCGAGGATGTCGCCGATTTAGGAGGGACGTTCCTAGCCTATCTGGCGTGGAAAGACGCCACCAAGGATCAGAATCTTCAGGCTCGCGATGGCTTCACTCCAGACCAGCGTTTCTTCGTCGGGATGGCTCAATGGGCGTGCGGAGATGAGCGTCCCGAAAGCAAGCGCCTCAACGCGCTCACCAATCCGCACTCACCCGACGAGTACCGCATCAACGGCGTCGTATCGAACATGCCCGAATTCCAGCAGGCTTTCTCGTGTAAGATCGGGCAGCCTATGGTGCGGACCAATCCTTGCAAGGTTTGGTGAACACCCGTCACGTTCGTGTCACCACAGGCGGCGTGGTGTGATGATGATGCGCCTTCGCTGCACTAACCAGAGACACGATGAAGGCAATCACGCCCACGCACAGGCTGTTTACGAAGCGCCCGTGTTCGGTCGTGTAACCGAAAATCCAGGGTGAAATAAACGCCCAAATACCGAGCAGGCAGTTCACCCAGCTCAAGGTCGTCGCCCTGAGCGGATTTCCAAAGCAGACCGCAGCCACTCCCACCATTAGTGCGCCAACGATCCAGCTATTCCAGGCATTGCCCATTCTCATCACGCCGTAAACCCAAGGTGACAAGAAGAACCAGATGCCCGCCAAGAGCGCAATAATGCTTGCGGTTTTGACGGTTTGAACATCCTTCCCTTCAGTTGTTGTTGGAGTCATAATTACCTCCACTAATTTGGACCGTCTCCCTTCCCGCAATGATTCTGTGTAACGGTTTCCTGGAATACAATCGTCGCGGCCCATTCCAGGGCGGCTCAGTGTCATACTGGGTTTTCACGGCAGTAATTCAATCCAGAATGGAGATTCCATGAAGCTCTCGACTCTCGCCGTTTTCGCGCTCACGTCAGCGCTAGGCCTCAATGCACAGATTCCCGCTTCCCATATCGCCGAGGGAAAAGCATTCTACAACATCGTCAAAGGTTTTATGTCCGGAATGGCCGACAAGATGCCCGAGGAGAACTACAGCTTCAAGCCAACGCCGGATATCCGCACCTTCGCCCAGATGGTGGCGCACGTAGCAGACACGCAAGCGGCTGCCTGTTCCACTGCCGCCGGCGCGGTGAAGCGAATTGGAGCGGGGCAAAAGACCACTAAGGCTGATTTAGTGGCCGCGCTCAAGGAATCTTTCGACATCTGCGATGCCGCGTGGGCAGGAATGACCGAGGCCAGTGCGGCCGAGCCGGCGAGTTTCGGCCCATTCAAGGGCTCCAAGCTCTTGGTGCTCGAATTCAACACCAGCCACAGCTATGAAGAGTACGGCTACATGTCGATTTATCTGCGGCTGAAGGGCATCGTTCCGCCATCATCGGAGGGCCGTGGCGGTGGCGGCCGGTAACCTGCCGGCGATGCGAGCTGCCTTCGCAGCAATCGCATTTTGCTTTAGCGCGCCCGCGTTCGGCGCATCCTATCACTTCGGCGCGGTGTGGGACGGCGACAGACTTTTGAAAGATGTCTGTATCGCCGTGGAGGGCGACAAAATCCGTGAAGTCGGCGCGTGTTCCGATCCGGCGACCGATTTGTCGCGCTACACCGCGATTCCCGGTTTGATCGACGTCCACACGCACCTCACTTACGTTCTCGAGAATCCATTAAACCAGGCCGCGCGGTCGACGGCTGTTGTTTTTCTGTCGCAAGACAACGCGAAGAAGACCCTCGAAACCGGGGTCACCACGGTCCGGAATCTGGGCGCGGCCGACTACCAGGACATCGCCATGCGCGACCTGATCGACAAGGGCCTCATGATCGGCCCGCGCATGTTCGTCTCCGGTTATGGATTGCAGATCTCTCGCGGGCGCACACCCACGCCCGCTACGGCCGACGGCGTCGCGGAAGTGCTGCGAGTGGTCAGGCAACAAGTGGCGGCTGGAGCCGACTGCATCAAAATGTACGGGTCGACCGGATCGGGCCGCGACGTCTCAGGCTTCGAGACTTTCACCTATGAGGAAATGAAAGCTGCAGTAGACGCCGCGCATGCACTCGGTAAGCGCATCGCGATTCATTCCTACGGTCCCGAGGGTGCGCGCAACGCCGTCCGCGCCGGAACCGATTCGCTCGAACACGCTGCAGGCATGGACGACGAAACCATCGCCGAAATGACAAGGCGCAAAATCTTTTACGTTCCGACCATCGATCACAATCGCTATTACGCCGACAATTACAAGAAACTGAACTATCCGGAAAGCGCCGTCGCCGATCTGAACGATTTCATCCAGCGCAATCTCGAGACGGCGCGCAAGGCCTTCAGGGCGGGCGTTCGCTTTGCGATGGGATCGGACGCGGTCTACACTATGTTCGGCGAAAACACGCGCGAGCTCGGCTGGTTCGTAAAGGCCGGCATGACGCCCGAGCAGGCGCTGCGCACCGCAACCACTGACGCGGCGGATCTCCTCGATCGAAAATCCAGCTTGGGCGCGCTGCGGCCCGGTTATTTCGCCGACGTCGCCGCCGTCGAAGGCAATCCGCTAGACGATATCAACGTCGTCATCGAGAAGGTTCGCTGGGTCATGAAGGGCGGGCAGGTAGTCGTGGACAAGACCACGAAAAATCCCCGCTCCTGAAACGAGACCGCATGCGTCGACTGAGAAGTCGAGTCCCTCACTGAGTTATATTCGACTTAGCCTCAAAGTGCCGGTGATTCGCGTACCGAATCTGTATCGCCTCCAAATGACCGCTGGAGAAATGAACCACCTGGCTGCTTGACACCGGAAGCAGACGCCCATTCTCGCCAATCTTCACCTGGCCCGATACGGTTTCCTGCTCCACGCGCGTCCATGCAAAACCTGCGGGAAACCCGACTAAAGCATCATCCGACTGGACGAGTTCCCCGGTCGCCTCTTCAACCAAAATCTTGCCTGTTACTCCACGCATAGTACCGCTGGTTGCCGCCGCACGCCGGAAAACAGCTATCCGCGGGGGCATCGAAACTGAACTCGATCAGTTGTATGGCCGCGCGCAGTCAGCCGCCGTTCGAAGCGGAAGGCGATTGGGAACTTGGGATCGAACATGGGTCGGATCCGCCCATTGAAGGAGCCGCCCCAATTCGATCGAACCCCGCCTCCAGTCCGTCGCCGGGCTCCGTAAGTCGCGAGTGCCGCCGCTAACAGGGACATCGTTTTGGCGAACATGCTCGCGATTCTCGGCCAGACCTTTGAATGTGATGTCGGACTTAATCACGTCCGTCAGGTCCCACTTTGCGGAAGCCGACTTGCCGTGTACCGAGCGGCGATCTCGTCGGCGGTGGAGTTCGGCATGTTGGCCAGGCGCTTTAGGTTCGGGTCCCGCGCGCGCGCCAATGCACCCGTCTCGTGACGCGCCAGCGCCTATCAAGCGGAAGCCCTGCCGGCTCCGGGTTTGCCGAAGTGTCGGGTGACTGCAAGAGATTCAACCGGCCACGCCCGACTCGTCACGGCGGTGGCATATTCGGAACGCGATGGCGCATGCTGGAACGTTATTTCTCCAACTCGAATCGCTCGAGGATGTGAAGTTCTTCGTCGAAGAACGGCGTAATCTCCCTATAAGAAATCTCCACCATGTCGCCAACTTAGAACTTCGCTGCTAGCACGTCCGCGCGTACTTTGCCATCGGCGGCGGGGAGGAGGGTGTCCATCACCAGTCCGTCGGAGCGCAAGATAGTGACCACTTGAAGTGTCACTCGTTCCAGGCTAAGCCGAAACGGTCTCCAGCGCGGCCCAGCGGTTCGGCGCAGCCATGGCGCATGAGATCAGGAGAATTGCGGGAAATCGGAGTGATCTGATCCGAAAGAATACCCGTAGAGTCATTGCTAATATTCTTCAAATTAAATGAGGGAGGACACGCAAACTAATCGCCACATAAAGAAAGAATTTGAGCCGCCCCGAAGGTCTCACTGACGGAAACCTACGCAACTCTGGAAAGTTTCGCCGCTTGCGCGACGGACGAGCCTCGTGCCATTCTGACGGCGGTAGATGGGCAAGTGCGCCACTAACCGCAAACCGGGAACTTCGTCCAACCGCTAGCCGTAAAAGAGAGAAATGGAGACCCTGCTCACCGACATCCGGCAATCTTTGCGAGGCCTCGGCTACACGCCAGGCTTTACAGTTACTGCCGTGGGAATTCTAGCACTGGGAATCGCGGCCAACACGGCGTTTTTTTCCGTCGCCGACGCGGTTCTGTTTCGCCCGCTTCCTTACGAGCATCCCGAACAGCTCATGGTGTTGAACGAGATTATTCCGAAGATCACGAATGTGGCCCCGTTGCTTCCTGCCAACGCGAGTCATTTTTATGCCTGGAAACAGCGTTCCCGGTCTTTCGCCGACATGGGCATCTTTCGCGAGGGCGGCGCTGACCTTACTTCCGCCGACAGTCCGCCCCAACACCTGGCTGTCGAAGATGTCTCATTCAATCTGCTGCCCTTGCTCGGTGCCCAACCGCTGATGGGTCGTAATTTCACTGCCGAAGAAGACCATCCAGGCAACGAACGCGTCGTGATTCTTACCGAAGGTTCTTGGCGTCGCCGGTTCCACTCCGATCCCGACATTCTGAACAAGACCATATTGCTGGATGGATTCCCGAACAAAGTCATCGGAGTGCTTCCTGCGTCATTTCGGTTTCTCAGCACGAGTAGCGGCGTCTCCTTCGGAGGCAAGCGAACTCAACCCGAGTTATTCAAACCGATCGCGATCCCACAGGATCGGTTGGAGGAAGTCGAGGGCGACTACAACTACAGAGCGATCGGCCGCCTGCATCCCGGCGTGACGCGCGAACAGGCTTTGGCAGAGATGAACGGGCTCCAAGCGGTGCTGGACCGGGAGTTTAAGCTAGGGACCGACCTGCGCGCAGCCGTCGGCTCGATGCACGACCGTGTTGTATCCGGTTCGCGGCGGGGCCTATTGGTGCTGCTGGGATCGATCGGTGCGGTGCTCCTGGTTGTCTGCGTGAACCTGGGCAACTTGATGCTCGCTCGCACGACGGCACGCGGCCGCGAGATCGCAGTTCGAGCAGCGCTGGGCGCGGGCACCTGGAGAATCGTCCGCCAGGTGCTGACCGAAAGCCTCGTCATTTCGATGAGCGGCGGGCTGCTTGGTCTCGGTCTGGCGTACGCAGGGGTGCGGGCGCTGGTGGCGGCCGCGCCGGTAGACGTGCCGCGCCTGGATGAAGTTCGTCTCGACTCGCACGCGTTGCTCTTCGCCTTGGGGGTCTCGATGCTCGCGGGGCTGCTCTTCGGCTTGATTCCTTCGTGGCGCGCCGCGCAAAGCGAACCGCAGGACGCCTTGCGGAGTGGGGGACGAGGCAGCACGCAAGGGCGTCGCGCAATGCGTATTTCCGAAGCGTTGATCAGCGCAGAGGTTGCTCTGAGCGCGGCGCTGCTAGTAGCAGCCGGGCTTTTGGTGGGCAGCCTGGCTCGAGTGCTCGCTTCTGACGAAGGCTTTCATGCCGACAACGTGCTCACGATTAAGCTGAGTCTCTCGTCGTCGAAATATAACGAAAAGACTCGGATATCGTTCATCGATCGCGTGCTTCCCTCCTTGCAGGCGTTGCCTGGCGTACGGGCTGCCGCGATGATCTCGACTTTGCCGCTCGAGGGTGAAAACTGGGGCGACATGATCACGCGCGATGACGATCATCGGCCCATCTTTCAACGGCCGCTTGCCAACTATCGCGTCGTTAGCCCCGATTACTTTCGCGCTATGGGGATTCCGATCGTCCAGGGCCGCGCATTCGAACCCGCGGATCGCGACCGCGACGTCGAGATCGTATCGGCGCGCGCCGCTACCGCTGTCTGGCCGGGTGAAAATCCGATCGGAAAGCACGCTCGCCGCGGTAACGACAGAGAACCGTTCGCCGAAATCATCGGCGTGGCGGCCGATACGCGCTCGGCGATTGGCGAAGCTAGCCCGCTGATGGTCTATCGCACATATTGGAAGACCCACAATGCCGGCAGTGCGAACAATTTTTCGCTGGTCGTGCGCACTTCCCAAGATCCAGCGTCCGCAGCGACCGCTGTGCGAAACGTCATCTGGTCGATCGATTCGGAATTGCCGGTGCCGGAACTGAAATCGATGGGGCAGATCGTTTCGGCCGCAGTGGCCGAGAGACGGTTCCAAACCGCTATGCTGGGCGGCTTCGCGCTGGCCGCGCTGCTGCTGGCCGTAATCGGGATCTATGGCGTGATCGCGTATTCGGTGAATCGCCGCCGCGGCGAGATCGGCATCCGCATGGCGCTGGGGGCTCGCGCAGCAGACGTCAGCGCGCTGGTTCTCCGGCAAGGGATGCGTCCGGTTCTCATCGGACTAATCGTTGGACTCGCTGCGGCTTTGGCGTTCGGCAGGCTGCTGGGCGCGCTGCTCTACGAGATTCGGCCCAGCGATCCTGTGGTGCTGGCCAGCGTCGCGATCGCGCTGATCGCTGCAGCGGCACTGGCTTGCTACATCCCTGCCCGGCGCGCGGCCACCGTCGATCCCGCCACGGTTCTGCGCTACGAGTGAACGCTATTTACTTCAATACGATCGTTGCTCCGGTTTGGCTGGAAGTGGAACCGATCGTAAGAGACACCGGCACCGCGCCCGTCCCTGCGCCCTGCGGGACGATAGCTTCCACTTGGAGAATGCCGGTCAGCAAGCCGGGGCCCGATCCGGCATAAGCAACTTGCGCCTTCTGGCCGCCGATGGTCACCGATACCTGCGCGAGGGGCGTCGCGAGAATGTCGCCGACCACCTGTCCGTCGGCGAGAACGGGATCCGTCGCGCCTTCGCCTGTTGCGAACAACACAACCACCTGTCCGGCGCTGGCGGCGTTTGTGCTCGAGTTGACGGTTCCATCCGCGTTAAACGCGACCACTTCTCCCGTTCCACTAGTGTTCGAAGTGAACAAGCCGGGTGCGGTCGCAACCACAGGCACGGAGAAACTCGCGGTGGTTTGATTGCCGTAGGTCACTACGATCTTAGCCGTCGTGGCGCCTGCAATTTCATACGGAACCATCACCGAAGTCTGCGAAGCAGAGGCGTACACTATGGGCGCCTGCACACCGTTAATAGACACGGTGGTTCCGGATAGCGTCGTGGCCAACGCACCGGTCGCAGGGATTTTTCCGGACACCAGAGGCGACGGCCCGATAGAGATGCCGCTGATGTAAATGCATTCACCCGGCGCGATGCCGGCCGCTTGCGCATTGCTCGCGCCGTTAAACGCATTGATCACCGTGGCCGGAGGCGCGATGCCGCCGAAGAGTCCGTGGGCCGCACTGCTCGAGGGAATCGCGGCGGTGAAGTACAAAATATTCGGGTCGCCGCCGCTCTTACCGTTACCGAACTGAAGGCCCCACAGACCGTTGTTCACGATGGGATTGCCCTTTGTGTCCTGGAGAGTGCCGAGCGCCTTCCCCGTAGTCAGATCGAAGGCGTTGATTTTACCGTCGCCGAAATTGCCGACAATCAGGTTGCCGGCGAAGGCTCCGAACGTCGACGGAGCAATCTGAATTCCCCACGGCTGGTTGAGTGGACCATTCGAAACAAGGTGAGTCAGGAGATTGCCATTCAGGTCAAACACGCTGACGAAGCCATTGCCCGCGGCCGCGGGCTGGGTGGTGTAGGTGACGTAGAGCTTTCCGCCGAGGTTCTGGATGTTGAATGGCACATAGCCGGTGGGAATTTGGGAATCGGTGAAGCTTCCAGCCAGCGTAGTGGATTTGAAGTTGGTATCGAACACGTCGATCTTGCCAGTCTTGACGTTGGCCGCATAGAGCGTTGGGCCACCGGCCGAAGTTCCGATCGCAAGACCCGTGTAGGAGGAGGTCGCAGAGTTGTCCACCATCACAGCCGCCGTGTTTCCCGAGTTCCATGCTGTGACCGTGCCGTCCATGCCATCAAAGATGAACGACGCCTTGGTGCCGTTGGCCAGGATAAAACCAGTGGTGCTGTTTTGGACCTGACCGGTCGGCTGCGTCGGCTTCGGGCTTTTGGCGCCCCCGGCGATAGTCACAACCAGAGGTGTAATCGTACCGGAGCCGTTATACAAAGTCGAGGTACCGCTCCCCTCGTTCGAGATCCAGAAGGGACTGGTGGCCGATTCGGAAATACCCCACGGCGCGATCAGATTCGGATCTGTGACCGGCGCCAGGCCGGGAGTGTCGGAAACCAGGTTGGTTTGGACATAAGCGTTGGCGGCGGGTACCTGGGAAAACGCGGCAGGCGCCACAGCCGCTAAGACAAATACCAGCGCGCCGGGCAGACCACGGCGCTGTAACGAAGTTTTCGAAGACATCACAAACTCCCCCTTTTTGTCCTGCAAGTGCCGGCGCAGATCGATTGTCCACGCTCCGCTAGAGCAGCACTCATTGTAAGTACGTGTCATGGCGATAGCTTGCGTGAAGTTAGCTTCTGCATGGGGAATCTTATCAATTCTTCGGAACATCGTGAAGTTTTGTTCGTCTTACCCTGGAGAATCGCGGGCCCGGTCCGGCGATCCGCGATCTTAGGAGGCGGAATGAAGCTTTTGTTGTGCGGAGCGGTGGCTTTGGCGGCGCTGGCCGCTGGTGCGGCATTCGGATTCGTAGACGATACCGGCTGGCGGCACGAAATGCGCGACGAGGCTCGAGCGATCCGGCGGGAGGCGCGGGAGAACACCCGCCAATTCCGGGAGGAAATGCGCCGTGAACGCGGCGAAACACTGCGGCTGGGCCGCGAGGCGCGTGATGAAGGCAGGCGCGCGGCCGCTGAGATATCCCGGGAGCGCAGGGAGCTGACGCGCGAGCAGGAACGGGCGAAGCGGGAAGCTATCCGCGAATGGCGTCGCGGGCAGCGCGAGCTGTTCTAGATCGGCGGATCGCCGGACAGCAAAAAAGGGCCGATGCATTGTTTGCACCGGCCCTGACTACGACGAAGAGTGGTCGCCTTAAAAATCGATACGTGCGCCCAACTGGAGTGCACGCGGTCCGCCGGACCCGAAGGTCTGGAAGGCTCGCTGCGTGGGTTGCCCGAAGTTGTAGGTCTGGGTCGGACAGCTCGTGAACGCACTGCCAGGGGCGGTCAGCGTACAACCCGCACCTAGAGGATCCAACGTGAAGTTGTATCCGCTCAGGTTCGAGACGTTAAAAGCGTTGAACATCTCCGCGAGAATCGTGAACCGATACCGCTCCTTCACCGTGAAGACCTTGGTCAAGCGGAAGTCCTGCGACAGAGTCGGATCGCCAAACTGGTAATCATGCGGTAGGACCAAAGTTGGAATCGTGTTGCCCTTGGAGTCTTTCGTACCGGCCAGCGTGCTGTTCCACTGCTCAACAGCCTTAACCAGATCTCCCTTTCCAGACGTGAGGCCGCCCGAGTTATAGCTGAAGCCCGGAAGGGCTTGAGAACCGTTTATATCAGTACCAGCGAGCGCAATTGTCCCAACCAGCGGCTCCACCGCCGAGCGAGTGATAATCGAGGAGTTGACACTGAGCTGGAATCCCCAGGGGAGTTGGACCAGCCCCTGGACGCCAAGGTTGTTCCGCGCGATCGCAGGGCCGTAACCGGCCTGGCAATTTAGTAGGTTCCAGCAGGTCTCCGCATTCTCGTTTTGCAGAGCATAGTTTACACTCCACTGGTAACGATGGGACATGCGCTTCTGCACGCGAAGCAGCAGGCCCTCATAGACCGCTCGGCCTTGGTCAGTCCACTGCGTGATCGGACCGTTGGAGCATTCGACGCCCGGTGTGAAGTTCGGAGTGGCGCACTTCGGAATTACAGGCAATTGAACACCGTTGATGTAGCGATTGTAGAGATTGACGTCGAGTTCACCCAAGCTCACGTTCTCGCCTTGGCGGCGCGCCCAGTCGGCAGTCAAAACGATGTCATGACCGAAGTCATGCTGGATACCGAGTGAAGTCTGGTAACTGCGAGCGATGGGGTTGCCGCCGGGAGGATAGATTTCCACACCCGTCTTCGCGACGTCAACGTTGGTTGTGGTATAGGGCCCGCTGCGCGGAACGTTAGTTTCAAACAACGCTTGGATGCCGGGCAATTGCTGTTGGAGAATTTGCATGAATTGGCCAACAGTCATATTGGTGAGCGCTTGGATCGGAATCGGAGCTCCGACCGCAAGTGGGGCGCCTCCAGCGCTAAAGTTGACGATGCCGGGGAAGGTGTTGGTGAAGTCGCTCGGGCTGAGGGTCAGACGGCCGTCGCCCAAAGGTCCGATCACGGCCGGCTCGCGAAGCTTGTAGTAACCAGGGGTGCTATCCCAGTAGATGCCCCCGCCGCCGCGAATTACGGTCTTATTGTCTTTGAACGGACTCCACGCAAAGCCGACTACTGGCTCCATTTCTTTCAGGTTATTGCTCGTTGGCGAAAGATTGTTTGCACCGTAAATGGGAGCAAGATATTGCGGCTTCGCTAGATCAGAGTTGTAAAAGCCAGTTTGAGCGTTCCAACCGAGGCCGTAGTTGAGCGTGAAGTTCTTAGTGATCTTCCAAGTGTCCTGAATATAGGCGCGGTATTGATCGTAGCGCTTGTTCTGACCGTAGTCGTATGGAGCCGGTGTCGACTGGCTACCTACGCCGATGCCGGTAAAAATGCCGGACTGGAGCGTAAGGACCGGTAGGTTTAGCAAGTCCTGATTGGTTGTGATTGTTTTCGGCAGTTTGGGAAACAGGGCATTGAATGTCGGTGCTCCAAGAACACCTTGGAGTGTTGCACGCGTGAACTCAGGGCCATACGCACCAATACAGCCCGGCGTACAGAATCCCCAGGTACCAGCCGAATAGGTCGGGTTCGCGTCTCCACCGAACTTGATGCGATGCGAGCCTATCTGCCAGCTTAGTGACTCTACTACTTCAAAGCGCCGCGTGTTACGTCCTTGCGGGGCGTTGACATTGGGGCCAATCGCCGCATTCCCGAAAGCGAAATTAGTTCCGACGATACTCAGAAGTTCGGGGATCTGCTGGCCGATTGGCGTTCCTGCCGGGGAGACACCAATGCAGGGGAATTGGCAAGCCGATGGCGAGGCTTGAAGATTCTTATTGTTCCAGTAGTTGTATTGAAACCGGATGTCGTTCACGATGTTGGGCGTGAGGGTTGAGGTCAAACCCATGATGCTTTGGTCGGCCCAGTTCACGTTAGTCACCCAGTTGGACGGGTTGCCATTCGAGAATACATCACCGAAGCCGTCGTTGCCGTCGTGGGAGTACCGTAAGAAAAGGGTGTGCTTGTCGTTGATGCGATAGTCAAACCGAGCTGTAATCTGTTTGCCTACGTACGGGCTGCTAAAAACGCCGTTCAGCGTTTGCACAGAAGGAACGCTACCCTGCACCGCCAGAGCCTGTACTTGGTTGTAATATTCGTAGTTGAAGAAGAAGAACAGCTTATCTTTCTTGATAGGACCGCTGAACGTCGCGCCGGGATTGCGGCGCGCGAAAAACGGATTGGTGACACCCGGGGTGCGGGCAAGAACGGGATACGCTGCCATGTTGTGATCGCGGAAATAGAAGTACCCCGCACCGTGCCAATCATTGCCGCCCGAGCGCGTGACCACGTTGATTGCGCCGCCTGCGGTCACCGGAGCCGAAAGGTCGAAGTTTACAGAAGAAAGCTGGAATTCCTGGACAGTGTCTTGCGAGAAGTTCATGGACGAACTTCCGCCGCCTGTGTCGATGTTGTCGGACACATTGCCGCCGTCGATGGTGAACGCCGTTCGATTGCCGGCGCCGAGGATGCTGACGTTGAACAGAGTGTTGAACTGGGCAGTCGATCCCGGAGTGACTGTAACACCGGGAGACAACGCGGCGAGCTGGGCGTATTGCCGACCGTTCGACGGCAATTCCTGAATCGTAGACCGCGCGACGATGCTATTGACTTGGTGATTTTCGTAGTTGATCTGCGCCCCGGCGGCTTCCACCGTGACCACTTCCTGAGTTTGGCCAAGTGTCATCGGCATGTTGACCTGGGTCGTCTCGCCAACTTGTACGGTCGCAGGACGAACCAGCGTACGGAATCCGGCTACTTCGGCTTTCACGTCGTAATCGCCTGCCGGTAACGACGGCGCGCTGAAGAACCCTTCCGCGTTCGTGGTCGCCGAGCGAACTACTCCTGTGGCTTTATTGGTGATCGTAACGGTCGCGTTGGGAACGACGGCGCCGGTTTCGTCGGCTACTGTCCCGGTGATCGTTCCGGTCGGCTGAGCGACAAGACTAAGGCAGAAAACAAGCGCGAGCAAGACTGACGCAGTAATAACTCTTGACATGGAGTACCCCTTTGGGACTGGAATCGTATGGGACTGCTGAGACTTATACCCTGAGACTTCAATTGGGTACAATTTTGGCCCAAGTTCCAGCCCGATGTCAAGAAAAAGAATGCAACGGTTGGGTGAAACGGTTCGCTCAACCGTTGATTTGACGAATCTTAACGTTCGCGAGTACCGTGACGCAGGATAGCTTACATACCCCTAAGAGTTGGTGCTGTTAGAGAAACTCGTGGGTCAGTTCGTCGAAATTTTGCGGGGTGACCAGGTGGAACCGGAGCGCGAGTCCGGTGTAGCCGCTGAGGGTTCGGGTCAGCTGTTCGGAGGGGATTTTCGGGGCTGGCAAGGAACAGGTTTTCCCGATGCGACTCGGAAAAGAAGACCCCGCCAGTCGCGGATCAGGTGGAGGGGCAAGGCCCGGGCAATGGTGCTGTTGATCGCCCGTGGTTCGATTCGTCCCGCGAGGAGACTTTGCTGGAGGGCTAAGCGCCTCATAGAGCTCGTCCTCGGTCAGCTTGCCAAGTTGGACCAGATGCTCTCCCAAACGCGTGCCCGGCCGGAAGAGTGTTCAGGGCTTTGTTGATGACGTCTTCCGATGCATAGCCGGAGCCCGCGAGTATCTCGCCGAGCCGGCGCTTGTGCTCGGTGAGAGCGGGTGCGGGAGCGGTAGGCGTGCTCGGTCTTGACCCATAGAAGGCGTGCGCGAAGGTATCGGTATACAGCGCGAAAGGGCGCCATGGAATTGATCTAGTTTCCACATAAGGATCGGACTGGCACACCGAAGGCGAAGAATGGACCGTAGATGCGCGTTGCAGCCGAAGCGGACGGCAGTTTGGACGGCTTGAATGCCAAGCGTGGCCAGTAGCCCGGGGTGGAAAGAGTAGTGCGCGAGCCCCCAGGGGGACACTCGCGATGCGAGCGCCGATCCACAAGAGAATCCCGTAGATGAATAACAGATTCGTAAGCAGGCTGAACGGGTTGCCGAACAAGCCCTTGCGATCGCGCCAAACCAGTCGACCTGGGGCAGCCGGCCGCGCCAGCCGTGCCGCTCCCAACACTGGACCGCGATCCCGGTGATCCAGCGGCTGCGCTGACAGACGGCGGTGCGCGCGGTTTGTGGGAAATATTCGCGCCTCGCTACGATCTCCGAACCTCGGCCGGACAGTGGAACAAAGACCTGGCTGCAGCCGAGATTGTGCAGCCGGAGACCGTTGACGTAATCTTCGGTGAGGCTGGACGGCGCGAAGATCAAGTTGTGTTCGGTGCTGGCGAGTCTTTCCAGTGCTCCGCGGGTAAATCCGGCGCACACGCCATTCGATGGAACGAAGCTTCCCATCAATTGGCGCGCGGGCATGTCCTTGCGCTGCCATTCCGAGAACTCATCGCAGTAAAAGGAGTGGACGATGCTTGGAAACGGCGTCGGCAGCGGCAGGGAATCTGGATCATTTCGCAGCGATCCGAGTGGGTGTTAATTTAGGCGAGCGATTCCGGATGGATCAGATCTTCCGCATCGTGTGTCATTACGATTTCAAACTGCTCGCCGTGATGTGCCTCGAAAAGCAGCATGCGCCGGTAGACCCAGTTGAGGCAATCGGCTTTCGATGTGGGGCCGTGGTGCGGGCAAACCGCGAGGTGAACATGCGGGAAGCGCTGTTCCAGTTCGCGTACGGCGTCGAGGGTAGGATCGTCATTGGGATATGCGCCGATGAAGACGTGGTAGTTGCCGTAGTTGATGGCCGAGACGTTGTGCTCCACCATGCCTGCGGTGAAGGAGTGCTCGTGCCATAGAGGCACGAAAATCGCGATGAGTTTTTCGCGGTCGGGCTGAGAAGCAAACCCGGCGTCATCGCCGTTTCGGGTGAGACGTCGCTTGATCCAGGCCCAGAAGCAGACGACATCCAGCGCCAAGTCGTCCAGGCGCCGCTGATCAAAATCGCGATAACCGCCGGAATCAGGACGCAGCCACGGCAGCGTCCATCCTTGACCACCGGGATGCGAGCGCATTCAACACTTTAGGGAGGTAGTGCCGCCTGCCTAATAAATGTCTCAGAAAGCGGGCCAAACTTTACTTGGGATGGTTTCATTTGGGCCTTAGATTCCCTTCCGGGACTGTATGGCGAGCCGCGTCCCGTCGATGGCTAGGCGAGATGCGGACTCTTCTGCCTGTAATATTCGTGTTTCTAGTACTTGGCCAGCGCGAGTTTGGCCAAACCATCCTCGACAAAGCGCAGCCGATGGGCCCTCGCGAGAAAGAGCTGCTTGCGGCCGTGACAGCATCGGCGGAATGGAAGCCAACGGATGCTCGCGTCGTCAAGAGCTATCAGGAGCTGGCTGATTTCTATTCGTCGCAAGGACGCTATGCCGAGGCGGAAAAGCAATATACTAAGCGCCTGGAACTCGCCGAGGACGCACTCGGCCGCGCGAACCCGGAGCTGATTCCGGCGGTGAACGATTTGGCGCGGGTGAACTTCGCGCAGGCCAAATACGCGCGGGCGGAAGAGCTATACGAACGGTCGCTCCGCATTAAGGAGCGCGAGTATGGAGACAACGACGCGCAACTGATTCCAGAAATCGAGGCGGTGGCATTGGCGTACGAATCGGATTCGAAGTACGCCGAAGCCGAGCGCAACCTGCGGCGGGCGATTTCGATCCGTGAGCTTTCCGGCGGTGCGGAAAATCCTGCTTCGGCAACGGATTTGCTGCGGCTGGCCCGAATTTCGATGGCGCGGCAAAACACCGCTGCAGCGATCGACCTGTATCATCGGGTGCTTGCGATTCAGGGGAAGGCGCTTTCGCCGAACAGCCCTGAGTTGCTGCCGGTTTTGGATGCGCTCACGGCAATCGCGTTGGATCAAAAGCGTACCGCCGATGCGGAAGCGCTGCTGCGGCAAACTTTGTTTATTCGTGAAGGCAGCCTGGGCCCGACGCATCCTGATGTAGCAGCGAACCTGGATCGGTTGGGCGCGCTGCTGGTCGATCAAAAGCGCTATTCGGAAGCGGCGCGGGTTTACGAGCGGTCGTTGTTTCTGTGGATGAAGACGCTGAAACCCGAGAGCTCCGAAATGATGGAAAAATTCCAAAGGCTCGCTGAGGTGTACGCGGCGCTCGATCGTCATGTGGACGCCGAGCCCCTGGTGCAGCAAGTGCTCATAGCTCGCGAGAAAGACACGGTGGCCAGTTTAAACACGCTGGCCGGAATCTACGTTGCGAAGAACAATTTCAATGAGGCCGAGCCGTTGTATCGATTGTCGCTGAGCCTGCTCGACAAGCGCGGGCTTCTGAATACCAAGCGCGCTCCGACATCCGCGGACACGAATCTTGATTTGTTGGCGCAAACGGCGAGCGATTACGTGGAACTGTTGAAGAAAATGCGTCGCAGGCCGGAAGCCGCCAAGCTCGAAGCGCGAATCCGGCAGATCACCGGAAAGCCAGCGCCCGCCATCGCACAGCCACAACCGAAAAAGCGCGCCGGTTGAGGCGCAGAAGGTACTGGGAAGCGCTACACTCGAAGGCGCAATGCCGTACATCGAAAATCAAGGCGCGAAAATTTATTGGGACGAGCAGGGCGCTGGGGAGCCGCTTCTGCTGCTGATGGGGCTGGCCTATCCCTCCGACATGTGGTACCGGTCCCGGCCGATGCTTGCGAAACAATTTCGCACCATCGTGATCGACAATCGTGGCGTAGCTAGAAGCGATATGCCGCCCGGACCGTATCCGATCGCGGTGATGGCGTCGGACGCGTTAAAGGTGCTGGACGCGGCAGGAGTAGAGAGCGCGCACGTATACGGGATTTCGATGGGCGGCATGATCGCGCAAGAGTTGACACTCCAGCATCCCGAGCGAGTGCGGTCGCTGATCCTCGGCTGCACGGCGGCTGGCGGGCCGAAAGCCGTCTTAGCCGACCCGGAAGTGGCGCAAGTCATCATGTCGCGCGGGACGATGACGCCGGAAGAAGCGGCGGAGGCAGCGGTGCCGTTCATTTACGACAAGAGCACGCTGCGGGCGCGCATCGATGAAGACATCAACGTGCGGCGGCCCTGGTTTCCAAAGGGCGAGGCGTACATCGCGCAGCTGCAGGGGATCATGGCGTGGGAGGCCTACAGCCGTCTCGATCAGATCCGAGTTCCGACGCTGGTGATCCATGGCGAGCACGACCGGCTGGTGCCGGCGGGTAACGGCAAGCTGATCGCCGAGCGGATCGCCGGTGCGAGGCTGGTGATGTTGCCGAAAGCGAGCCATATTTATCCCACCGATCAGACGGAGGCGGCGGATCGCACCGTGCTTGAGTTCTTGACGGCGCAGAAGGCGCGTCAGAGCGGCGTGCCCGCCTGAGAGGGACCACGAACGCGCTTCGCCGCCGCGCGCTCCTCAAGGCATACAGATTTCGCCCATCTTCCCCGCCCCGCCGCAGTAGCTCATGTCCTGAATCTGAAGCAGAATGCCATCTGGATCGGTGAAATACAGCTCGGGCGTGCCGTCGGGCGCTCCGCCGCGGTTCGGCATGCGCATGCTGATGTAGGTTTGGAGCGAACCTGCCGGACCGCGGGCGCCCTCTTCTCTCTGTTTGAGGCCGTAGCTTAGGAGCATCTTGGTGACCTTGTCGGGATCGAAATTGCGCATGCGGAAGCTGACGTGATTGATGCTGGCAGCGGGAGGCGCTGCTCCCGCGCGTCCGCCGCCACCGCCGGCGATGGTCAGGAACGAACCTCTCGAACCAACGCCCAGAAGCGGTGTCGGGCCTTGGTGCGCCTGAATCGGCATGGCGAAGACGGACTGATAAAAATCCATCGAGCGCTGGGCATCGGTGACGAAGATCGTGAAGTGACTCAGGTCTTCCATCGCCAGGAGGCCCTTGGTTGGCGCAGGTTCGGGCTTCGGAAGGCAGACGTTCCCCAGCACGCCCGCGCCGCCGCAATAAGTCGAATCCTGGATCTGGACCACGAGAGCGTCCGGATCGCCGACGTATAACTCGGGCGTTCCTTCTTTCGCGCCGCCGTTTTCGGGCCCGCGCATTCTGACACGCACTGTCATGGGTCCGTTTTTGTCGGATCTGGTGACACCATGCTCGGCCAAGACTGAAATCGTACGCTCGACATTGAAGTTGTCGGTGAACACGCACCAATGATTGATCCCCGGTTTGCCGTTCGGACCTACAGGACCGAGAAAGAGGAACTGCGGCCCAGGACCGATGCGCAGAGATGGACTGGCTCCTTGGCGCGCTTGAATGGGCATGCCGAACAGTCCCTGATAAAACTCGATCGACCGTTTCAGATCGGAAACGCTAAGCGTCATGTGGCTCAGCCCGGTCACTGGGATCGACGGTTTCTTCGATTGCGCCAGCGCGCGCGGCGCCATTGCAGCCACCGGCAGAGAAAGCAGCAAGTTCCTTCTTGTCATGTGTCGCTCCGTGTCACGCCTCACAGTGCGTTCGATTCTATCAGGTTCGTTTGCGAAGCGCGGCGAGCAATTTTTTCGGCGCAACCATTGTCCAGGCTTGGAGCAGGTGCGCGGCAAGCTCATCGTCACCGATGCGTTCGAGTTCGATTCCGACCCAGCCTTTCACGCCGACATAGGGCGGGCGATAGTAGACTCGCGGCGCTTCTTGAACGAGAGCTTCCTGGAGACCGGAGGGAGCGGGAATCCAGACAGCCACGTGTCCATCGTTGTGATGATTGTTGGAGAGCATCGCGAAGACACGTTTGCCGCCGGCGAAAAATGTCGGCTCGCCGTGTGACAGCTTTTCCGTTGTCTCCGGCAGAGCCATGCAAATCTTCCGCAATCGTTGAAGCTGCTTTGCGGCTGGCATTCGATCCTGTCCACTACTCTTGCAGAAATTGCGAGGGGATGCCGATTAATGCTTTAGTTCCGGAGGGTGACGGGTTACAGTGGAGGAAGCGATGCCGTTTCGGGTGCGACCGATCATGCCGATGGTTTTTCTGGCGCTAGCGTTGGCGGGCGACACCAAGTCCGCACCTGCTGCAACCGGCCCACTGCCGGGGATGCCGCCGCTTCTCAACCGCAACGACATCTATGCAGCCGACGCGCCCGGCAAGCTAAGCCCGGTGGTGAAGGATTACCCACCGCGCGTCTACGTGCCGAACACGATCAGCAACACCGTCACGGTGATCGATCCCAAAACATATCAGATCGTCGAGACGTTCCACGTCGGCCGGCTTCCGCAGCATGTGACGCCATCCTACGATCTGAAGACGCTGTGGGTATTGAACGATCGCGGCAACAGCCTGACACGGATCGATCCGGCGACGGCGAAACTCAAGGAGACGATCCCGGTCACGGATCCTTACAACATGTACTACACGCCCGACGGTAAGTTCGCCATCGTCGTCGCCGAACAGCGCATGCGGTTGAACTTTCTGGACGCCGCAACGATGAAGCAGGTGAATTCGGTGTGGGTACCGTGCAAGGGCGTCGATCACATGGATTTTTCAGCCGATGGCCGCTATCTCATCGCGAGCTGTGAATTCGCCGGCGCTCTCATCAAAGTGGACGTGGAGCAGCAGAAGATGGTGGGCCGTCTGCCGCTTCCCGGAGCGCATGCAATGCCGCAGGACGTGAAGCTTTCGCCGGATGGCAAGGTTTTCTACGTGGCCGACATGCACGCCGATGGGATCCACATGATCGATGGCGACAGCTTCATGCTGACCGGCTTCATCCCGACCGGAAAAGGAGCGCATGGTTTGTACGTGAGCCGCGACTCCAAGGTGCTCTACATTTCGAATCGCGGTGAGGGGACCATCTCGGTGCTCGATTTCGCAACGCGCAAACTGGTCCACAAGTGGGAGCTTCCGGACGGAGGCAGTCCCGATATGGGCGGCGTTTCGAGCGACGGCAAAGTTCTGTGGCTTTCGGGCCGCTATGACGCCGAGGTGTACGCGATCGATACGGGGAACGGCAAGCTGCTGGCGCGCATCAAGGTTGGCCGCGGCCCACACGGTCTTTGTGTCTATCCGCAGCCCGGCCGCTATTCGCTTGGTCATACGGGCGTGTTCCGCTAAGTCGCACGGCTTCCCTTTCGAAAAATTCCCAAGCGTCGTTGGCCTCGTGCTGAACGCGCGCGCTGGACTCCGCAACGCGATTTTGAGATATGCTTTTTAGGGGCGACCTCGAGAACAAAGGAGACTCTCCGTGCGAAACAAGGCTCTTTCCGCAGGCGGCTGCGCGGCCGCTTTGGCCCTGTGCCTGAGCTTCAGCCAGGCGCAAAATCCTGCCCCTCGGCCCGCGAGACCATCTGAACCCACACACGTCCGGAAGTCGGAAGTGGGATGGCGATTGGCACCTTCTGAACAGCAATACGCCGCGATTGACGGCGAGCATCTGAAGAAATATGTCGAAGAGATTTGTGCCATT
>Ga0126371_10001101_pt1 | contig 22671 bp, 16 predicted proteins | sample PanSoiMetaPlot_4_FD_110145 | JGI IMG/M metagenome (GOLD analysis project Ga0126371, IMG submission 110145) | Tropical forest soil microbial communities from Panama - MetaG Plot_4 | ecosystem: Environmental > Terrestrial > Soil > Tropical forest > Bulk soil | place: Panama | collected 2016-02-17 | reverse complement strand
GCGAAAACTCCATCGGAGGACTTCACCAGAGGGTTCAGGCGTTTCTTAACCTCCTGTCCTACAACAGGTTGCGGCCCCTTCAGGCGCGGCTGCGGAAGCGCATGATTCGCCATCACGGCGAAGCTACCAAAGTCGTGTTACAACCACGTTAAAAATCAAGGTTTTATGCACGATGGCAAACGTAACAGTGGCCCGAAATGAGGTTCTTTTTCGATTGCGCAACAAGTTTGATCTATGAGATGAGTGAAGGCGCTAAATGCACACCTAGTTCGTAGTCAACTGCTCGCGGAATATGCCCGTCTTCGCCGCTGTCGATATCGGTTCCAACTCGGTTCGTCTCAAGATCGCTCGCCTGCGCGGCCGGAAACTTCAAGCTATCCATGAAGACCGGGAGGTCACCCGCCTGGGAGAAGGAGTATTCCGCTCGAACTTCCTCTCTCCGGAAGCAATGGGGGAGACCGTCAAAGTCCTGCGACGATTTCATCGCACCGCCCAGCGTCTTGGAACCGATCTGGTCCGAGTCGTGGCGACGGCCGCTTTGCGCGACGCCAGAAACTCCCAGGCCTTTCTCGAATGGGTGCGCTCCGCGACAGGATGGACGGTTGAGATAGTTTCGGGGCTCGAAGAGGCGCGCCTGATTCACCTGGGCTTGGTCTCTCATCTTCGCCTCAGCACCTCGACGGTGCTGATGATCGACCTCGGCGGCGGCAGTTGCGAGCTGACCGTTTCACGCCGTGGTCACATTCGCGAGACCGTGAGCTTGCCGCTGGGCGCCGTGCGACTCACCAACGAATTCCTGACTCACGATCCTGCGCGTAAAGGGGAATTGCAACGCATGCGAGGTTTCATCGCCCGCGAGATCAGCCGAGCTTCGGGCCCGATCCTTCGATCGCGCGTCAAGACTGCAATCGCCACCTCGGGGACCGCAGCTGCACTTGCGGCGGCAGCCAGTCATTTCCATGGCGGAGCCGCCGCGCGCACGCCGATCGTCTCGCAGGCCGAAATGAAGCAAATTTCGAAACTTATCAGCCGTCTTCCGCTGGAAGGGCGAAAGAAGATCAGCGGAATCGGTCCGAGACGTGCGGAAATCATCGTCGCTGGTGCCGTCGTGTATCACGAACTCATGGATCGTTGTCAGCTGCGCACGTTCCGCTATTCGCCACTCGGTCTGCGCGATGGAATCCTGGAACAAATGGCGGCTGAATACGACCAGAGCACTCGCTCCGGCCGCCAGATCGAGTCAGAACGATGGGATTCCTTGAAGCAGGCGGTGGACCATTACCACGTAGATATGGCACACGCGCTCGACGTGCGTGAGTCAGCGATGGAGCTATTCGGAGGCCTGAAGTCGTTACACCAGCTTCCGCCTGAGTACCGGGAGTGGCTTTCCGCGGCAGCGATGCTCTATGAGGTCGGCGATTATGTGAATCGCAATGGCCGCCATCGTCACACGCAATACATCATTTCGAACTCTGAGATCCTCGGATACACACCCGATCAGCGCAGAGTCATCGGCGCCATCGCTCGCTACTTGGGAAAATCGCGGCCCACAGCGGGCGATGGTGCCCTCAAAGGCGTGCAACCTGCCGAGCAGGAATATATCGCCAAGGCCTCGATGTTGCTCCGGCTTGCCCGTGCGATGAATCTCGGTCGCAGCCGCGCGGTTGAGGGAGTGCGCGTGCGAGTCCGCGACGGAGAAGTCAGCTTAACCCTGGTGTCGAGGCGACGTGTGGGTGTCGATTTAGAGCTATGGGCGATCGAGAGAGATAGAGACTACTTCCGCGAGCTCTTTGGGCGCGAACTGTCCGCAGCCGCGGCATGAAGGGTTCGCAAAATCTTTGGAGTCAGGACCCACTGCAGCGATCCTGAGGTGCGGCGCAACTCTACCTTGGCGACCGCTCCTTTGCGCAGTTCCGCTGCAGCTTCACAGCCCGCATCGCTGATGATTCGTCCAAGAAACTCACTTAGATTGGGATTGTGCCCCACCACCATAATCGCTTCCTGACGAGCGTACTTGTCGAGCAACTTTCGAAATTCCGCAAAGGTGGCTTGGGGTCTGAGAGCCGGATCAATCTGCAACTTTCCTTCATGGCCCAACTCGTTTCCAACCAGAGCCGCGGTCTGCGTCGCGCGTTTGAGCGGGCTTGAAATCACAGTATCGACTTGAACATCCAGAGCAGCTAACGCTCTTCCTACGTATCCGCATTGCTCGATGCCCTCTTTGTCGAGCGCGCGCTTCTCGTCCTTCTTGGGGTTGGCGAGATGGTTGCCCGCATTCGCGTGACGGAGAAAATACACGATCATGAATCGTTACCGCTCCTTCAGAACCAGTGCGCGGCGCCGCGCTTTGGAGGGAAGCATGGGGATATCTTGCAAGGTTTCTTTGCCTTCAGCAAGGGCAATGAGGAACTCCTGCGCGTTGAATCCGTTCGCTGGGGGTTTGGTCATTCTCTTCGATCCCGGTGACTGCCAGGCGCGCCGGTAATTCCCATCTCGCATAAGCACCCGTGTTTTGAGATTGTCCGCGAGATACGCCTCGAGGATTTCGTGCCGAATCCGCTCGCGCAACATTGGATCTTTCAAAGGCACGAGCACCTCGACGCGCTCGTAAAGATTGCGCGGCATCCAGTCGGCGCTTCCGATGTAGACCTCTTCCTCGCCACTATTGGCGAAGTAGAAGATACGGCTGTGCTCAAGGAAACGGCCGACGATGCTGCGCACGCGAATGCGATCGCTCACTCCGCGAATTCCGGGCCGCAGCGCGCAGATACCACGGACCAGAAGGTCGATCTCAACGCCGGCTTGCGACGCCTGGTAGAGAGCCATGATCGTTTTCTTGTCGAGCAACGCGTTCATCTTCGCGATGATGCGGGCGGGATTGCCCTCGCGCGCGTGGTGCGCTTCGCGCTCGATCAACTGCAGTATCTTCTCCGCCAAATCCAGCGGCGCCACCAGCAGAGGGTCGTAGCTGGGATTCTCGGCGTAGGCGGTCAGAAAGCTGAATACGTCGTGAACGGAACTTGTGATCTCCGCATCAGCCGTCAGCAGACTGAGATCCGTGTAGATCCGCGCGGTCGTCGCGTTGTAATTTCCTGTGCCGATATGAGCGTATCGCCGCGTAACTCCGTCCGGGTCGCGCCGCACCAGTAAGGAAAGCTTGCAATGTGTCTTGAGTCCGACAAGTCCATGGAAGACCTGCACCCCGGCATCTTCAAGGTCGCGGGCCCACTTGATGTTTGAGGCCTCGTCAAAGCGCGCCTTCAACTCAACCACCGCGGTCACTTCCTTTTTGGCCGCCGCCGCAATCAAAGCTGGAACAATCAGCGAATGTTCGTTAGTTCGATAAAGCGTTTGTTTTATCGAGAGGACGCGATCATCTGCCGAAGCCGACTCGATAAAGGAAATCACCGAGTCGTACGAATCATAAGGGTGGTGGAGCACGACATCGTGACGTCGCAATTCCTCAAATAGGTCGGAAGACTTCGCGGTTAGCCGCAATTCACGAGGGACAAATGTCTTGAACTTGAGTTCCGGATGCTCGGTCTGCTCGTAAACATTAAACAGCCGTGAAAGATTGACCGGACCATTGACGGAAAAAACCTGCCACGAATCCAGCTCAAACACACCGCGCAAGCGTTCGATGATCTCCGGATCGGCGTCGGCCTCGATTTCCATTCGAACCGCGTCGCCCTTGCGGCGGTTGTGGAGTTCGGCACGCACCGATTCGAGAAGGCTGCGGGCCTCTTCTTCAGCCAGATACAGGTTGCTGTTGCGCGTGACGCGAAATGCGGCGGACGAAACGATGTCGTAGCCGTGGTACATGCGGGCGGCGTGAAAGGCCACTAGATCCGCAAGGAATATGAAGTCAGCGGTCGTCTCGGAAGGCAACCGGATCAGCCGTGGCAGGGCTCGCGGCACCGTAACTACGCCAGTGTAGGTCAGAGCGGAGCGCCGCCGACGGCGCAATAAGAACGCAACGCAGAGAGCCTTGTTGATCACCCGCGGAAATGGATGCGCGGGATCGACAGTGACAGGTGTCAGAAGCGGATCGAGTTCCTTCTCGCAATACTCTTCCACAAAGGATTTTGCTGTGGAATCGAGTTCGTGCAGTCCGAGTACGCGAATACCGTGCTCCGCGAGTCGCGGACGAAGGTGTCCATTCCAGCAATCGTACTGTTTATCAACGAAGTCGTGGGTCTCCTGGTTGATGCGATCGCGTTCTTCGGCCAGCGTGAGACCGTCCGCGGCACCTTCATTGAATCCGTCTTCTATTTGCTGCACGAGCCCAGCCACGCGCACTTCGAAGAATTCGTCGAGGTTGCTCGCCGAGATAGCAAGGAACTTCAGCCGCTCCAGCAGTGGATTATTCGGATCGCGTGCCTCATCGAGCACACGATGATTGAACTGCAGCCAGGACAGTTCCCGGTTGAGGTAATAAGACGGAGTGTCGAGCGCCGGACGTGCCATAACTGAATGCGATTGCTTCGCCGCGAGAGGGTAGACGCTTCACGAGTCAGCAGGATGTAGGCTTCGGCCCGATGTGCCGGCCGGAATCGACCCGTGTTATTAGGTCTGAACAGAATTCCTATATTGCTGAAACAAAATCACTTGCCCTCTAACAATGTGCCGCTGATGGACCTCGCCGACAAGCAACGTCACCCGACCGGCAGAACTTCCAAAATCCATAACGGAAACTCAGTATAAAGCAGCCGCATCTTTCTCGCATGCCGACATATTTGCCAGCTTTGTGGGTTCGATTTTGCCAGCCCTGGCCAGGACTCATTAGTCGAACCGAACTGAAAAGCAGCGAGAGCCAAAAGAAAAAGAGGACTCAACTCGAGTCCTCTTCACCAGAAAAGTAGACCTTAGAAAATTTCTCTATCGAACCTGTTTGATCTCCGCCTTCACCTGCTGCGCTACGTTTTCTGGAAGCGGAGCGTACGTGAGTGCGGCTGTCATTTTCTGGCCGTTGTCGACCATCCAGTTCAGGAAGTCGACAATGATCTTTCCCTTTGCGGCGTCTTTCGACTGTGCCGGAATGAGCAGCCATGTAAAGCTCGAGATCGGATAGGCATCCTTGCCGGGAGCGTTGGTAATGGAAACGCGGAAATCAGCCGGCATTGATTTCATCGAGCCCGCGGCGGACGTCACGCTTTCGAGTGACGCCTTCACAAAGCTGCCGGATGCATTCTTCACGCTGCCATACGGAATTTTGTTCTGCACCGCGTAGATGAGTTCGACATATCCGATAGCGCCTTGCATCTGTCGGATCACACCGGCGACGCCTTCGTTGCCCTTTCCACCGAGACCAACCGGCCATTTCACCGAGGTTCCCTTCCCAACCCCCCCCTGCCACTCTGAGCTGATCTTGGAAAGATAATCGGTGAAGATGTACGTGGTTCCGCTGCCGTCTGAGCGGTGAACAACGATGATGGGTTGATCGGGAAACTTCACACCCGGATTGGCGCTCGCAATTGCCTTGTCATTCCAGTTAGTAATCTTTCCCAGAAAAATTCCCGCCAGCACGTCGGGGGTAAATTTCAATTCTTCACTCACACCCGGGACGTTGTAGGCCGGCACAACCGCTCCCAGGACAGTGGGCACGTGAAGGATTTTCACCTTGGATTGCGACAGTTGTTCATCCGTCATCGGACCATCGCTGGCCCCGAAGTCAACGGTGCCGGCGAGCACCTGCCGGATGCCTCCCCCGCTGCCGATCGACTGATAATTGATTTCGATATCCGGGTGCGCGGTGTGGTATTCGCTGAACCACTTCGAATACATTGGGTATGGAAACGTGGCGCCGGCTCCATTCAGGGTGGTTTGGGAAAATACCGGCAACGCAACGGCCAGGCAGAGAAGGAAAAGCGCAGTGCGACGAATCACTCTGTGATTCCTCCGTTTCAAATTATTCGCTTTCGCCATGGTTCTATCGGTGGAGTGTTACAGTACGGTTACAACCCGGTGAATTTCTGATGAAACACCCTCCCATTGACTAGTACTATCGGCCGATCTGGCAAACTGGGTGGTTTTTACAGGGAAGCTCTTGAGTGATTCGAACGACCGTTTTGCTCCCGGATGGCCGGGCATTGCTCCGCGTTGGACGTCTAGCGCGAAATCAGGCATCGGAACAGCACTAAACCCACACAGCCGAGTCTGGTACACCCTTAGCCACGGCATCTTGAACGAAGTCTATTTTCCCCGTGTCGATCAGGCATGCACGCGCGACCTTGGCCTACTGATCACTGACGGAAAAAGCTACTTTTCGGAAGAGAAACGACACTGCTCATTCGCGAACTCCCCCATCGAGCCAGGCGTCCCTGTCTTCAGACTGACGAACACGAGTCTGGATGGCCGCTATCGGATCGAGAAGGAAGTATTCAGCGACCCATATCGCAATGTCGTCTTGCAGCGAATCCGTTTCGAGCCTACGCAGGGGAGACTGTCGGACTATCGCTGCTATGCGTTGCTGGCTCCGCACCTGGCAAACTGGGGCTACGGCAATACCGGCTGGACGGGCGACTACAAAGGCAATCCGATGCTCTTCGCCCGGCGCGATCACGTCACACTCGCCTTCGCGTGCTCGATTCCGTGGCTCGCTCGCTCGGTGGGCTTCGCCGGCTATTCGGACGGATGGCGTGACGTGTCGGAGAATTTTCGAATGACATGGGACTACACCCGCGCCGAAAACGGAAATATCGCGCTGACCGGTGAGATCGACTTGCAAGCCTGTGGTGGCGAGTTCGTTTTAGCGTTGGGTTTCGGTCGCAACTGTTGGGAAAGTGGCCAGCATGTTCTTTCGAGTCTTTTCGAGGACTCGAGTGAAATTTGCGAACACTTCGTTCGGCACTGGCGAAACTGGCAGGAGAGTTTGCTTGCCCTCGATGAGCCGAAGCGTGAGGTCGATCTCTATCGCACGAGCATGGCGGTGTTGCGTACCCACGAGTCAAAAGACTTCCTCGGAGGGGTCATCGCCAGCCTTTCCATTCCGTGGGGATTTAACAAAGGAGACGAAGATCTCGGTGGCTATCACCTGGTGTGGCCCCGCGATTTGGTGGAAACAGCCGGGGCCCTGATTGCGGGCGGTGCACCGAACGATGCGCTGCGAGTTTTGCGCTATCTCGAAGCCACGCAAGAGGCCGACGGTCACTGGTCCCAGAATCTGTGGCTCGATGGCCGTGCCTACTGGGGCGGTCTACAAATGGATGAAACGGCCTTCCCAATCCTGTTGTTGGATCTGCTCCGGCGGGAAGCTGCACAAACCGTAGACGACATTCAGCGGTGGTGGCCTCTCGTAAGAAAAGCTGCGGGCTTCATCGTCAGAAACGGCCCTGTGACACAACAGGATCGATGGGAAGAGGATGGTGGGTATTCGCCATTCACGCTCGCTGTAGAAATTTCGTCGCTCTTGGCTGCGGCGGATGTGGCGGATGCTGCTGGCGAAACGGCATCGGCGACCTATTTGCGCGATACCGCGGACACGTGGAACGACAATATTGAGCGATGGACGTACACGCTGGACGGCGATTTAGCGCGTCAGATTGGAGTGGACGGCTACTATGTGCGCATCGCACCGCCCGACACGGATGGCGCGGCGTCTCCGTTACAGGGCTTTGTTCCGATCAAGAATCGGCCGCCGGATCACGGGCTCAGCTGGGCCACGCAAGTAATCAGTCCGGACGCGCTCGCGCTGGTCCGGTTCGGTTTACGCGCTGCGGATGATCCACGAATTCTCAACACAATCAAAGTCATCGACGAGCTTTTGCGCGTCGCTCTTCCGCAGGGGCCATGCTGGTATCGCTACAACGGCGACGGCTATGGCGAGCACGAGGACGGAAGTCCGTTTGACGGCACGGGCACCGGGCGTCCGTGGCCGCTTCTGGCGGGAGAGCGTGCCCACTATGAACTGGCGGCCGGACACAAAGACGCAGCAACGTCACTGCTCCAAGTGCTGGAAGATTCCACCGCTGGCGCGAGCCGCCTTATTCCGGAGCAGGTGTGGGACCAACCGGATATTCCAGAACTCGAACTCTTTCGAGGAAAGCCCACGGGGTCCGCTTGTCCGCTTGTCTGGGCACACTCGGAGTACATAAAGCTTCGACGATCTCTGCGGGACGGTCGCATCTTTGATCAGCCCCCGCAGACCGTGCAGCGCTACATCATCGAAAAGCATCCGTGCCCATTTTTCCCGTGGCGATTCAATAACAAGGCACGTTCGATGACGTGCGGCAAGGCTCTGCGCATTTCTCTCCTCCAGCCTGCGATGGTTCATTGGAGTACCGACAACTGGAAGACGACGCACGACACGTTTACGCAAGATACAAAGCTCGGCGTTCACTTCGTTGACCTGCCGACCGCCCCCTTGCCGACCGGGAGTACGATCGTCTTCACGTTCATGTGGCAGACGACAAGTTCGTGGGAGGATGTGAACTACCACGTGGTCGTGGAGTAACGCGGCGATCGCGAGGCCAGCTGCGGATCTTGCAACGCTGACTGGGCCGATATTCAGCCGGTGTACTGAAGTTCGACGACAGTACAATCGTCGCCCAATGGATTCCCGCTGCAGAACTCATTGACCGCCGAAAAGATGTCTTCCAGGTTTGGAGTTTTCGCCGCGACCGCTTCCAGGCGCTCGTTATCAAAAAACTCGCCGGCCGGATTTTCTGCCTCTGTTACACCGTCAGTCACCAGGATGAAGCGATCTCCGGGCTTGAGGTGCACGTGATCACCCTCGTACGCCGCATCCGCCAGTAGCCCGACCGGCAAATTCCCATGCTCCGGGCGCGTTACGTTCCCATCGGACACCAGCAGTGGTGGAACATGACCGCAATTGACGTATTCCAACTCTCCCGCTTTCGATACGCGGATGATGATGACCGTGGCGTATTTTTCGCCCAGGTGCTTCTGCGTGAAGAACCGATTGACGGCCGCCATGATCTCCGGCAACGGCATGCGCGCGATCAGATGCGAATACACCATGCCTTGCAGCGTCGATGCCAGAAGTGCAGCGGACACACCTTTGCCGCTGACGTCGGCCAGCACGACCGCCAGCCCATCTTCCGTATTCACCACATCGAAGAAGTCGCCGCCGATTTCTTTGCAGGAAAGATTGCGTCCGCGCATCTTGGCAAACGGCACGTCCGGAATCGTCACCGCCATCAACCGCTGCTGAATCGAAGCTGCGATGGACAACTCCTGCTGATATCGACGCGCCGCTTCCTCCGCCTGAACCAGGCGCGCGTTTTCAATTAACGAAGCGGCTTCCGTCGCGATGACGCGAAGTATGTCGTGGCTGACACTCGAGATATCGCGTGACGCGAAACGTGAGTCAAGATAAAGGGCCCCCATCACCTCGCCCGGGCCTGGCCCATTTAACGGAACATTGGCATCTCGTGTTGTCTGCACCTGCGGCTTGCGCAACGGCAAGCAGATCACCGTTCGCAAATCGTAGGCGACGATGCTTTGCCGGACCGCCAAGTCGAGCGACTGGCTTGTGTCTGTAAACAAGAATTCAGAGTTGGACTTCAACGCTTCATCCAAAATCGAGTGCGAAATGGTCTTGTCGTCGAGCAGCGCTTCGCCTTTGGGGTTGCGGCCTGCCGCCAAGCGGAGCTTCCCTTCCTCATCCAGCAGGAAGACGTACCCACGTTCGGCACGGATCAGCTTCAGGGTCGTGTCAACCAGTGTCACCAGAATTTCGTCGAGTACGCCGATGGTGTTCAGTTTTCGCGCCGCCTCCAGGAAAAGCGTCAGCTTCTCAAGGTCGGTCGTATCCGTTGAGATCTGGATCCCCGAAATCTGGCTCAGGAATTCGCGTGCTGTGTTGGAAGTCGCGTGCTGCGGGCTGAAGATAACGTAGGCGACGTCGCGCACGCCGAATTCCACGCGGTCATTGCGCTGCAGCTTCTGGCGCTGAACGCGCTCGCCGTTGACGTAGGTTCCATGCTTGCTCCCCTGATCGACGACGAAGAAGTCGCCGTTTTCGGCAACGATCAGCGCGTGGTCGCGCGAGACCCTGGGATCTGGAATCACTAGATCCTTGTCGACTTTGCGACCCACAGAAAATGGCGTTCGATTCATGACGATCGAACGTTGCTCGTTCCCCTGGACATAAATCAGCGATGGAAAGACATTCGAGCCTGGATCGGAATGAATCCCCGAGATGGGTGGAAAGGCCATGAAGACGCACTCTGACTGCTTAATACGGTTATCAAATAATGACAGGAATGAAGCCTATCGAAAAGAGCGATGCGGGGGTATGGAGGAAGTTTTGGATTACCCGGCAGATCTCGCTCGTCCGGACTGTCAGTTCATTGGGGTTTGAAGGCAGCGATCGCCTGCTGCTCGGTATCGTAGACCTCAAAAACGGTCGCCAGCTTGGTGATGGCAAGCACATCCCGCAAACGTTGGCCGAGTCCGGTAAGTTTGATATCGGCCCCGGCAGCGCGCGCCGATGAATAGACGCCAACCATCGTCCCCAGCCCGCCGCTATCGATGTAGCTCACGCCGCTAAGATTCAGGACCATCTGCTTCGAGGTCGTCAGGAGTTTTTTCAGTGTGTCGCGCAGAGCATTGGCCTCCTCGCCAAAGACAATGCGCCCAGAGCATGAAACAACCGCGACGCCGTCGACGGTACGGGTATCCATCTTCAGAGTCATCCATTCCTCCCACTTCCGATGTGGTTAAGGCCCGAGAAGCCTACAGCTTGCCGTCACCCATTGCAAGTTTCGCCACAGCTTGGGGTTCGGACTGATCTTTTCCGCCGAGGACGGCGAGGTCGAACAGCAGCACAAACGGGATGGCGAGGACTGTGTACAGGGGCGCATACCAGACATCGCGCAACGCTTCGATCGGAAGCCTCAGGGAAGCCACCACGAGACCGATCGCGGCGACCCACGGCCAGCCCAGCGCCAATACTGTTGCAGCGAGCATCGCCTTCGCAATCGCTCCAGCGCGCCAGGTTTCAGACCACTTACGCGCCGTGAGCAGCACAGCTGGCAGCAGTACGAGCTGATTGTAGGGAGCGAATGTCGGCACGATGAGCAATGTCCCTGCCAGAATCTTGGCCAATAGCAACGAAAATTCCCGGGATCCTGGCTCTTCCCTGCGCAAATGCCAAGCCAGAGCAAGCAGGATGACTACAATTCCCGCCGACACAGCCCTACTCGACCCGGGAGAGAGTAGCCGGTCGATAAGAGAGATCCCTCCGGTGTAGGAGACGTACTCGTGCATGGCAATCCAGAATTTGCGAATCCATCCGGGAAGTACGACCTCGGATGCCACCAGCAAGAGGGCCATCGTTGAGCCGAGTCCCCAGAGGAACAACCTCCGCGCCCGCCAATTGGCGAGAGCCCAAACCAGCAGGCACGCCGTCAGCGGAGCCACCAACTGCGGCTTGATCGTCGAGATTGCCAGGATTGCGCCGGCCAGAAACAACTGACCTCGAGTCAGTAAAAATGCACACAACGAAATTAAGCCCGCGACCAAAACAGTGAGTTGGTCGAGCTTGATTCCCTGCACTGCTGGAAAACTACCGAGCGCAAGGATCGCAGCGATCAGAAAATCTGAAAGTTCTGTTTTCCATCGCGTCGACTTAAACCAGAACCAAACGCTCGCTGCTGTCAGCGCGAAGAGGAAAAAATCAAAGGCTTTTCGAAGTGGCTCAAAGGGCAGATAAACCGTTGGTGCGAGCAGAAAAGCAACGTACACCGGATACGCGAAAGCTTGTTGGTCCTTGGGATCGTCCGCACGCGACGGGTCCAGCGGCCGTCCGTAATATCCGGCTTGAATCTCGCGCGTAACTTCTTTGCTGTAAGGATCACGACCGTGGAGCAGCAGCTCGCGTGAGCCCAACCATCGCGGGTAAAGGTCCGACAGATTTCCACGCGGGGTGTGGCTCACCGCGGCGGTGGCACGCTGATGCGCAACCAATACCCTGTTGACGTAGAGCCACATCGACGTCGACAGTACAAGCGCAAGAGCCACACCGAGGATGGGTCTATCGAGAAGCATCATCAATAGTGATTGTTGCAGCCACCGGTTGCGCGCCAGTTATGGAAACGCCCCTTGAAACGAAGACCGACTCCAATCCGCGGCAGGCAAAAATAGCCCTGGCCGGGTATAAATCTCGAACTGCTGGTCGACGTATACGGGATGCCATTCGGTCGTTCTCAGCTCCGTTCTTACCGCGGCATCGACCGGCACAAGAACCGCATCTGTGCGCGAATCCATCAGCGTCGACCGCCAGCCAGGCCCAGCGCCATAGAAATCAAAAACCCCTTTCACAACGGGGTCGGGGTAGGCGACTTCATATCGACTATCGAGAGAAACCTTAACCGCTGGGTACAGCTTCCACGAGACGTAGGCGCCGAGACGAAAGGGTACCATCAGATTGCCCGAAAATTTTTGCCCGCCGAGATACTGAACCGCACCCACTGGATAGAGCGGCTGCGGGACGACCAGCTCCCACGGCTTGGAGCGAATCGCAGCAAGCAGACAAACAATCGCGAAGGCGCCCCAGGCTACGGAAAGAAACCGCGGCCAACGCGTCGAAAATCCGAGCCACCACTTCCCTGCTTTCGTAGGTTGCAAATATCCCGGCACGTAGCAGAGCCACGCGACCGCGAAGAAAGGAAGCATCTTCCGATGAAGCGCCGCCTCGAGCGCAGTTGCAAACAAAATGAGCGCGCCCGATGCACTGTTCCATCTGACCCGAACCAATCCGTACACTGCCACAACGACGGCCAGTAAAAAGGCAAACAGCGACGCGTTCCCCAACGTCAGAAACGAGTTCCATTCCGGAGAATAGGGACGCTGCATGAACAAACCACGCCGCAGATATCCGAAATAGTCAGTTCCATTAGGATTGATCAGGACCTCAACCGGCATCACCAGCAATGGCCAGAGCAAGTGTCGCCATCGATTGCCGCGAAGGACTTGCTCGATGGCATGCAGCGCAACAAAAGCGATGCCCACCACGAAACCGGCGTGCAAGTTCACCCATATCGGAAAAACAACGAGCCATGGGATGATCCAACCTCGAGATCCGTTTTTGTCGAGCTCGAGCAGCAAGAGCAGGAGCGCGGCAAAGAAGAAGGAATACGCCTGCGCGCGAATGGTCGAAAAAAATCCGAGGTAGGCCAGAACCGCAGCCAACGGAGCGCACAGAGTGAACAGACGAAAATCCGTGCCTCGCGCCCGCGCAAAAAGAAAACATGCGATTCCAGTTCCTAGTGCAGCGCCATACTTCAACAAAATAATCGCGCGCGATCCGAACCAGCCAGTTGCGAAGTAAGCGATAGCACCGGCACCCCACTCGTGATCAACCCACGGATGAATAGTCGGCGTGTACGCGTATGGATCGCTCTTCAGAAGGTGCCCGGCAGCGAGACTGTCGCGAATCAGTGCCATCTCGTGCCACAGATCGATATCCACGAAGTTGTAGGCGATCAGCGCGCAAAAGAAGAACGCGCACCCAAGACAGGAGATCGCACGTAATCGTTGATCCGCACTCGACAAAACGAATCCCGTGGAGGCGATTCGGTTCTCGGCCGAAGCCGATGGTTGTGTTTCGGAGATCATCTCGGTACCACGGATTGAGGGGCTGTCGCGCAGTCTATCAGGCCGGTTTGCAGGTCAAAAGGAATGGTCCGGGATGGCGCGCCCGAAATGTTCCCAAGGCAGGGTGCCTCAGACGAAGGCAGATTTTCACCACGACTCTGCTACAACATTAGTCGAAACAGTCAAAGCCTGTCGGTTGCAAACCTCTTAAGGGAGGGTTCGTGTCTCTTATCGTTGGCCTGGGAATAATGGTCCTGGGCCTGGTGGGCTGGATCAGGCCTCTGGTGGGCGATCGTTGGTTTCGCGCGATCGAGGCTCGGGCGGTTGCAATCGCCAGAAGAAAACGCACGATCTTCATCGGGATTGGATTCGCGGCCGGGCTCGCGAGATTGGCGGTTCTTCCTTGGCAGCCTGTCCCACCGCCGATCATCCATGATGAGTTCAGCAACCTCCTCGCCGCCGATACCTTCACACACGGGCGACTGACGAATCCGCCGCATCCGATGTGGATTTACTTCGATACGTTCCACGTCCTCCAACATCCCACCTACGCATCGAAATATCCTCCTGCCACCGGCTTGGTTCTTATGCTAGGAGAGCTCGCCGGAAACCCATGGTTCGGCACGCTCCTGAGCATGGGCCTGATGTGCGCGGCTATAACCTGGATGCTGCAGTGCTGGGCGCCGCCGGAATGGGCTCTGTTAGGCGGAGTGCTCGTGTTGCTTCGCCTTTGCCTCTTCAACTACTGGTTTGACTCGTATCTGGGCGCGGCGATCTCGGCATTGGGCGCTGCATTGGTGCTCGGGGCCTTTCCACGAATCGTTCGATCGAAAAGAGCGGTCGACTCAATCTGGCTGGGCGCGGGCATGGTGATTCTCGTCTTGAGTCGGCCCTTTGAAGGTTTTCTTTTTTGCCTGCCGCTTGCAGTCATGCTCGCGTTTACAGCGCGCCAGCAGCATCGGTCGCGCCGCTCGGCAGTTCAATTCCTGAAACGAGCTGTTTTGCCAGCCGCCGCAGTTCTAGGGGCTGGTCTCGTCTGGCTTGCTTACTACAATTGGCGGGTCACCGGAAACGCATTTCTTTCTCCGTACTTGCTCTACCACAAGCAATACTTCGGTTACCCAATGTTCGTCTGGCAGAGCACTCCTCCACCTCGGCATTACAGCAATCCCCAGTTTGAAGTGTTTTTCAACCAGTGGCACCGCACAACGTACGCACTAACCGCGCGCCGTTGGTCTCACCGCTTGTCGAACAACCTGTTCTTGTGGTGGCTGATCTACTTAGGTCCGGCGCTCACGATACCTTTCATCGCATTGACACGAGTTCTTCGAGACCGGAAGGCGCGCCTGCCACTTTGGCAGGTGGGTTTGTCGTTGATTGGGCTGGCTTCCATCGTGTGGTTCCAACCGCACTACACGGCTCCGGTCTTTGCGGCTGTGATCCTGCTCGTCGTAATCGCGATGCGGCATCTCCGAAGATTCGTCTGTTCCGGCCGCCCCGTCGGGATCTATCTGTCTCGTCTAGTGGTTGTCTTGGCAGTCGATTGGGTCTTCATCCTGGGTGCCCACCATGCCAGAGACCCGGAGGTTCCATGGAGCGTTGAGCGTAACCGTATCGAACAGCGTCTACGCGCGATTCCTGGCCAGCACCTCGTCTTGGTGGACTATTCTCCCGACCACGAGGTCCACCAGGAGTGGGTTAGTAATGCCGCTGACATCGATAGGGCCAAGATCGTGTGGGCACGTGAAATTCCGGGACTAGACCTGCAACCGCTACTTCAGTACTTCTCCTCCAGGCAAGTCTGGGTCGTCCGCCCAGACGAGGACTCTCCCGCTTTAGAGGCATATCCAGGTCACAACTCCTACCCAGGGCCGTAATTGCTCCAAAAGCACGAAAAATTCCTGCCAAAGCGTGTCACGCGGCCAAAAACACCAAAGAAATTAGGTTTCCGATTGTCACAGTCGCGGTATGATAGGGCGAACCGCGCTTGCAGCGCCGGTAAATACTCTTAAATCACTGAATTTACAGAGAAAGTGCGTTATACCTTGGAGCGGATAGCTGCAAGGGACTAATGTGCTTGTAAGCTGGCGCCTTTGTCAGGTTCGTGGAACTAGGAGGGCAACACACATGATTCAGATGCTTGCGAAACTTCTTCGGGACGAGCAAGGCCAGGACATTGCGGAGTACGCGGTAATGCTAGCGGTCATCCTGGTGATTGTGGTTGGAACGATACGGCTCATCGGGTCGAATGCAAATACCGTCTTCTCGCAAGTGGCCAGTTCCGTTCAGTAGTGCCTATGCGGTTTGTCGAGAGATCTCCGTCAGAGGTCGTCTGCGGTTTGACGACACTCCAGGGAGACAGGATGGTAAGTCGGATTCGTGTTTTGCGGCACGTGCGGCCACTTGTCGCACGTTGCAGTCTTGTGCAGTTTTTTGAGGATCATGCATGAATCGCACCAGGCTTCTGTTTATCGGGTTTGTCGCGCTGGCGCTCGGAGCGGCAGTTGCCTTTATCGTGTACAAGAACCTCCAAACCAGGTCGAATGCAAACAACGAACCTGGTGTTGATGTTGTTCTGGCCACGAATGATCTTCAAGTCGGCGCAAGGGTCGGGGATCGAGACGTTCGAATGGCTCGCATCCCGGCTTCGGTTGCGCCGCCGAACGCCTACCACTCGATGTCAACGATTGTCGGCCGGGGCGTGATCCTTCCGATTCAGAGAGGCGAATTCATCTTGCCGTCGAAGCTGGCCGCCGAGAATGCTGGCTCCGGCCTTCCTGCCCTTATTCCGCCTGGAATGCGAGCAATGTCGGTGCGGGTCAATGAAGTGGTGGCAGTAGCCGGATTCGTAGTTCCGGGTACCCGTGTGGATGTGCTGCTTACGGGTAACCCGGCTGGGGCCAATGAATCGCAGACGACAACCGTTCTTGAGAACGTCGCAGTGATTGCCGCAGGTCAGAAGCTGGAGCGAAATGCTGCGGGTGAACCACAATCGACACCTGTGATCACGCTTCTTGTTTCTCCGGATGACGCACAAAAGCTTACGCTGGCAAGCTCGCAGGGACATATTCAGCTTGCCCTGCGAAATCCGGTCGACACGAAGCAAACGGATTTGCCCGCAACCAAAGCGAACGGCTTGTACCGTGGCGTAGCGACCACGCCGGCTCCGGTCCGAAGAGTTGTGAAGAGGGACCTGCCCGCACCAGTGGCACCTCCCGCTTCATACAAGGTTGAAGTGATTCGCGGTAACAAGACGGATGAGACCAAGTTCCCAGATCAATCAGGCGCTCACTGAGAATGGATCTTCAAAAAACGTTCCACCCGTTGCTGGCTTCGCATCTGACCTGGAAGCCTAAGTACGTTTTTCGGAAACAGTCGATCGTTCTGGGAACGGCGCTCCTGCTATCGGGAAACGCCTTCCCCGAGCATTTCCAACAGCAGGAAGCGAATCCCCCGGCAGCGCCGCCCGCAGCCCAACAGCCGGCTATTCCTCCGCAGGTAGAGCATCCCGCCGAAGCGTCACTCCCGTCTCGAGCCGAGGCCACCGGCGCCGCGCCCCTGCGTGTGATGGTCGGCAAATCGCTTCTGATCAATACCAGTGAACGCCTCAAGCGAGTTTCTGTTACGGATCCGGCTGTTGCCGATCTCGAAGTAGTCACTCCGACTCAGATTCTGGTGCACGGCCGCTCCGCGGGTGAGGTCTCGCTGTTGATCTGGGATGAACTCGAACGCTCGCGCAGCTTTGACCTTCGGGTCGACGTCGACGTCACGGCAGCCGCAGAAGAAGAGCGCAACGTTTTTCCCGACGAGCAAATCGTAGTGACGCCGTCACGCTCCGCGATCGTACTATCAGGCCATGTATCCGATGAGAGTGTCGCTAAGCGTGCCGAGGCAATCGCTACGGCGTACTCCAAGAACGTTGTTAACGTTCTCACCTTTGGACCCACCGGCGCCCAGGAAGTCTTGCTTCAGGTGAAGTTCGCGGAAGTAGACCGAGCCGCGACCACACAGCTCGGATTCAACATCTTCTCAACAGGCGCTGGCCACACGATTGGAACCATCACGACCGGTCAGTTCGGTGGATTTGGAACCCAAAATGTCACCGATACGGGTAACGGTGGAACCATCACTTCGAATCAGACCATAAACGACGTTTTAAACCTTTTTCTGTTCAATTCCGACATTCACCTGGGGCTGGTGATCAAGGCACTGCAGCAGAAAAGCTTGTTGCAGATCCTGGCGGAACCAAACCTGATCGCAGTCAACGGAAAGGAAGCCAGCTTCCTAGCCGGAGGCGAGTTCCCCTTCCCCATCGTGCAGCCGGGTCAGGGATTCACAGCGGTCACGATTCAGTTCAAAGAATTCGGCGTGAAGCTCCGGTTCAAGCCAGTGATCATGCCAAATGGAAACATTCACCTCAATGTGGTACCCGAAGTCAGTACATTGGATTTCGCGAATGCGTTGACAATCTCCGGATTCACGGTACCCGCCTTGAGTACGCGCCGCGCAGAGACGGAATTTGAAGTTCAGGACGGCCAGAGTTTCGTGATTGCGGGTTTGATGGACAATCGAGTTACCAACGTCGGAAATAAGTTCCCCGGTCTGGGCGATCTTCCGATCATCGGGACTTTCTTCCGAAGCAAGAGCGTCCAGAAGAACGACGCGGAGTTAATGGTGCTGTGCACGGTCCGCAAGATTTCACCAAACGCACAGCCACCCACGGGCCCTAAGAATCCTGAGCCGTTCCTGGATAACGACAAGTTCGACTCGAAGCCGGTAGGAAAGTAGTCCTCGGTGCATGGCAGAGCTTTCGGTAGTTATCGTCGCCACGGATAGCGAGCAGCGCGCAGTGTTGCAGGTGCTGGTCGATGGCACCAGCGTCGCTCGCACGGTTCATTCCGCCGCCGCCTACCCGGTGATCGCGACCGACCCCCTTGTTCCTCGCGTTCAAGGACTTCAGCCTGACGTTATTCTCGTCGATATTCCTATGGACGCCGCCACCGCCGCCCTCAACGCCATTGAAGTCTTCCATCAGGAAATGCCGGCAACGGCCGTATTCGCCATCGGAACGATGTCGCAGCCGCAGTTGATCGTCAGTGCCATGCGGGTGGGCGCGAAAGAATTCATCGAACGCCCAACCACGACCACCGACCTGCTGGAGGCGTTCGTTCGCCTGTCCACGAACCAGCGTAAGGTGAAACGCGACGGCCCTCGGGGCAGAGTGTTCACCGTAGTCAACGCCAAGGGTGGGAGCGGGGCGACAACGATCGCGGTCAATCTGGCGCTCGCGTTGCAATCGGCGCACGGGAACGTTGCTTTGGTGGATCTCGCGCCGTTGGGCCATGCGACCCTGCATCTCAACCTCAAAGCCCCTTTCACCGTGGCCGATGCGATTCGCAATCTCCACCGCATGGACAGTTCACTGCTGGAAAGCTTCATGACGCGCGACCCGGGTGGGTTGCAACTCTTGGCCGGGACCAACACTCCCATGCCGACGGAGCCTTCCACGGCTGAGTTCGCGCGGCTATTCGACATGCTGGTCACGCACTTCCGTTATGTGGTGGTGGACGCTTCTTCGCGGTTAGATAGCGCAACGCGTCTGGTCGGGAACCTCTCGGAAACGGTCCTGCTGATCGCCCACGCTGACGTGGCATCCTTGTGGAGCGCAGCCCGAATCGTTCAGTTCCTGGGCGAAACAAACGGCCGGGAGCACGTCAAGCTCGTGCTGAACCGGTTCCGCAAGATTCCCGGGTTTCACGAGACGGATGCCGAGACAGCCTCGGGCGCCAACTTGCTATGGCGTATCCCAAATCAGTATTTCGCCGTGTCCAGCGCGATCGATCGAGGCGTTCCGCTGATGCAGCAGAACACCGAAATCGCGCGCTCGTTTAATGGCCTGGCGGCAACGCTGACGCAGAACGACGACGACGTGAAACGTTCAACCTGGTCTTTGTTCAAGACGGTTTAGGAGTTCATGGCAAATCTGCAGACCTTCGAACGCAGTGAGTACCAGCAGGTAAAGGCCGATCTTCACCGCAAGATCCTGGACCGACTGGATCTTGAGAAACTGGGTCGCACCAACAGCGAAACGGCCCGGGAAGAAGTCCTGGCGCTCATCCGAAACTCGGTCAACAGCGAGGCGGTTCCACTCAGCTTCGCCGAGCGCGAGCGCCTGGCACGAGAGATCCTTGACGAAATCTTTGGGCTCGGCCCGCTGGAACCGCTGCTGAAGGATCCGGGCATTTCCGACATCCTGGTCAACCGCTTCGATCGGGTATATATCGAGCGCGCCGGGAAGTTGGAGTTGACCGGTCTTTCGTTTAAAGACAACCAGCACCTGATGCAAATCATCGATCGCATCGTTTCCAGGGTCGGTCGCCGCGTGGATGAGTCATCCCCAATGGTGGACGCTCGCCTCATCGATGGTTCGCGCGTCAATGCCATCATTCCGCCGCTGGCGATTGACGGCGCCTGCCTCTCGATCCGCCGATTCGGCAGAGATCCAGTCACGGCGCGCCAGATGATCGAAAACAAGAGCCTTACCGAGCCGATGCTCGAACTCCTGTCGGCAATGGTAAAAGGACGCCTGAACCTTCTGATCTCCGGCGGAACCGGCGCCGGAAAGACCACGGTCCTGAACGTTCTCTCCGGCTACATCCCGAATAACGAGCGCATCGTCACTATCGAAGACGCGGCCGAGCTGCAGATGAAACAGGAGCACGTGGTGCGTCTTGAGACGCGTCCACCAAACATCGAAGGCAAAGGCGCGATCCGGCAACGGCAACTCGTAATCAACAGCCTGCGTATGCGGCCCGACCGCATCGTGGTGGGCGAGGTGCGCGGCGAAGAAGCGTTCGACATGTTGCAGGCCATGAACACCGGTCACGACGGATCGTTGACCACGGTTCATGCGAACTCCCAGCGTGACGCTCTCTCCCGTATCGAAAACATGGTGTCGATGGCCAACCTGAACATTCCCGAGCGCGCCATCCGTCAACAGATCTCGTCGGCTGTGCACGCCGTGGTACAGGTCGCCCGCCTCTCGGATGGAACACGCAAGGTGCTCACTGTCTCCGAGATTACGGGAATGGAAGGTGACATTGTGACCATGCAGGACATCTTTCTGTTCGAGCGGCATGGGATCGACGAAAGCGGCAAAGTTCGTGGCACCTTCAAGGCGACCGGAGTGCGTCCCAAATTTGCGGAGCGCTTGGCAGCCAGCGGTTGCCGGTTGCGCCCAGGATTGTTTGATTCCCGCATGGAGGTATGACGAAGAGAGGGTTGTAGAAGCGACATGCTAATTCTCATCGCCATCTTGGTGTTCGTCGTGGTCGCGCTCGGAGCGTTTGTCGTGTTCTCTCTCCTCGACGAACGCAAGGCACGGGCGCGTGTCTTGCGCGACCGCCTGATCGATTCGCAAGAGGCGGAGGCCGAGCAAAGGGCTGGCGAAGGCACTGCCCTGCTGCGCGATGAAATGCTCAGCGAGATTCCGGCCCTGGATTCTCTGCTGCGCCGGTCCGACCGCGTTTCAGCCTTGCAAAAACTGTTGTCCCAGGCGGATATCGAGACCAGGGCCGGCAATTTCCTGCTTCTGTGTATCGCAAGTGGTATCGCACTGGGCGGGATCGTGTTCATGTTTGCAAAGCGCGATCCGCTGTTTGCATGGGTCGGAATGATGGTGGGATTCTTCCTCCCCTATGCCTATGCGAACTACAAGCGCACGAAACGGTTCGACGCTTTTGAAGAACACTTCCCCGAGGCGATCGACACCCTTGCCCGCGCCGTCCGCGCCGGCCATGCCTTCACCACCGCTCTGGAGATGATCTCGGCCGAAGTAACGGAACCAGTCGCCAGCGAATTCCGCATTCTCTTTGAGGAACAGAAATTCGGCTTACCCGTTCGAGACGCGCTCGCCAACCTCGTGGATCGGGTTCCGTTGGTCGACGTAAAGTTCTTCGTCACCGCCGTGATGCTGCAGCGCGAAACCGGCGGCAACCTGGCCGAAATCCTGGACAACCTCTCGTATGTGATACGTGAGCGCTTCAAGATTTTGCGGCAGGTCAGGGTTTACACGGCGCAAGGCAGGCTGACGATGATGCTCTTGATGGGCATGCCTCCCATGATCATCTTGCTCATGATGTCCATGAACCCGACGTTTATCCGCCCGCTGTTTACTGACCCGATCGGGCACGTGCTCATCGTCGCGGGAATTACGCTGCAAACGGTTGGCTATTTTGTGATTCGGAAAATCATTCGGATTCAGGTGTAACCATGGCATTTGGGGTCGCAATCCTGCTGTTTATTCTGATCGCACTGGCGATCTTTGCATTCGGCGCGGCGTTGTATGCTCCTTCGTCGATTTTGGGCGCACGCTTGCGATCCCTCGCGTTTCAACGGCCCCAGGCTCAGCGTGAGAAACCCGCGATCAAGGAAAAGTTCGAGCAGGCTCTTGACCCACTCAGCAAGGCCCTTCCCCTCTCACCCACCGACACAGACCGCACGCGCGGCTGGCTGATCCAGGCGGGGTACCGTGAATCGCGGCACCTGACCATTTATCTCGGAGTGCGCGTTTTGTGCGCGTTGGTGGGGTTCGTCGCTGTGCTTCTCATGAGCGGACTCGACAACATGCCGTTATTGCTGGGCATCACCGCGCTGGGCTTCTTCCTGCCTCGTTTCGTGCTCAAGCGCATGATGCGGGACCGCCAGACGCGCATTCGTCTCGGCCTCGCGGACGGCCTGGATCTCATCGTGATCTGTGTGGAAGCCGGCTTGGCTTTGGATCAGGCGATGATGCGCGTCGGCGAAGACCTCAAGCACGCCCACCCGGATCTGAGCGATGAGTTCTCACTTTTCAACCTTGAAACTCGCGCCGGCAAGCCCCGCGCCGAAGCCCTGCGGAACCTGGTCGCGCGAACTGGTGTTGACGACATCAAGTCCCTTGTTGCTACACTGATTCAAACGGATCGTTTCGGCACGAGTGTGGCACAGGCACTTCGCGTCCACTCAGACTCGCTGCGCACCGAACGTCGCCAGCGCGCCGAAGAGCAGGCTGCCAAAACGACCATCAAGATGGTTCCTCCCCTGGTGGTTTTCGTTCTGCCATCCATCATC
>Ga0126371_10001100_pt1 | contig 22679 bp, 20 predicted proteins | sample PanSoiMetaPlot_4_FD_110145 | JGI IMG/M metagenome (GOLD analysis project Ga0126371, IMG submission 110145) | Tropical forest soil microbial communities from Panama - MetaG Plot_4 | ecosystem: Environmental > Terrestrial > Soil > Tropical forest > Bulk soil | place: Panama | collected 2016-02-17 | reverse complement strand
TTACGACCTGTCTCGGCCTGTTGCCGATGGGCCGCGCGCCATGGGACAGCTCATTCAGGTTGCCGGGCGCGTAATGGACGAGGATGGTGCACCGATCGCCGGCGCGGTGATGGAGCTGTGGCAGGCCAATGCTGCGGGCAAATATATCCATGAAGCCGATCGCCACGAAGCGCCGCTTGATCCGAATTTCACGGGCTGGGGAAGGCTGGTGACCAGCCCGGAAGGCGAGTTCGAATTTGTCTCCATCAAGCCGGGCGCCTACCCGGTGACCGAATCCGACTGGTGGTGGCGGCCGCCGCACATCCACTTCTCGATCCTGGGCCCGAGCTGGATGAACCGCTACATCACGCAAATGTTCTTTCCCGGCGAGCCGCTGAACGAAACTGACCTGCTGCTGAACGGCGTGCGCGATCCGGAAGCGCGGCAGCGCCTCATTTTCCAGCTACAGCCCACCAAGGTCGGCGTGCCCAACCTGATGAAGTTCCGGCGGGATTTCGTGCTTCGCGGCAAGCGCGCTACGCCGGCGGTGGATTGACATGGCCCGCCTGGATCCCTCGCCGTATTGCACCATTGGGCCGTTTTACTTGAAGCCGCTAATCGACGGCTGCGACGATTTGACACGTTCGAACGGCCGGCAGGCTGGCGGGCAGCACATTCTGCTCACCGGCCGCGTTGTGGAACAAGACAATGCGCCCGTGCTGAACGCGGTTCTGGAGATCTGGCAGGCGGATGCGAATGGCGTATTTCGCCACCCGCTGGATCCGCGTTGCGCCCAGGCCGATGCGGGCTTCTTGGGATGGGGGCGCGCCCGCAGCAATAAGGACGGAGTCTACCAGTTCCGCACCGTGTTGCCGGGCCCGTCGCGTGAAGAAACCGGAGTAGTCCGCTGCCCCCACATCGACCTGATCGTGCTGGCCATCGGTCTCACACGCCGCCTGGTGACGACGATCTTCTTCGGCGACGCGCCCGGCGCCGTGAAGGATCCGGTATTGGACTGCGTAACTGATGCCCGTGCCCGTTGCCGCTTGTTCGCCGTACGCGACGCGGCGCTGGACGCTGGCGGTATCCCTGCCTACCGATTCGATCTCGTGCTGCGCGGCGAAAACGAAACCCCGTTTTTTCTGGACTGAATCTCGGCAAGGAACCGCGACCTCATAGAGCGACCATGGTAGAATCCTGTCAAAACAAGGAGGTAAGGTGCGCGCGCTTATCCTGTTGCTGCTAGCCGGCGCCATCGGAGCGCAGGCGCCCACGTTTCAGCCGGTGGGCTCGGTTTCTCAGGTGATGATTTCCATCACCTACCCGAGTTCCGATGCCATCTTCTATGTGGAGAGGAATCCGCCGAAGACCGAGAAGGACTGGAACGATCTCCAGGCCCAGGCGCTCATCCTGGCCGAGTCCGGCAACCTGCTCATGATTGGCAGCCGAGTGCGCGACCAGGGCGATTGGATCAAAGAGGCGCGAGAGATGGTGGATGTCGGGGCTGCTGCCTACAAAGCCGCGATGGCCCGGGATCTTCCGGCGATCGCAGCGCTCAATCAGCGGCTGAACGATGCCTGCGTCACGTGCCACGTGCAGTACCGGCCGAATTACAGGAAGCGGAAGGCGGCGCCGTAATCGCGTTGGCGCCGACCGGCGACTCGAGCAGCCCGCGGGTTCTCAATTGCCGACGCCGTTCCAGTCCCGCCCGGAAAACATACCCGAGACGAGCTGAAAGGCCGCGCCGACCTTCTTCTGCTGATCCGGGTTCAGCGAATCACAGAGCCTCGCGAAGGCCCGCATTTCAATACTGGTCATCAGCGCCACCTGACTGGCGTAGTTCGCCGTAAGCTGATCGATCTCCATTTGAGGTTTCTTGTTGAGGTACGCCGAGGCGAGATCGGTCCTGCTCTTTAGAATCTGGTCTCGCACAGGTGCCGCTTCCTTCTGCGCCGCGTCGAAGATCTCTTTCGCCCCGTTCTTCTGCTCCTTGTTGAGCCGGAGCAGCTCAGTGAAGCGGTCAAGGCGGCTCTGTTGATAGGCGCGAGCGGCCAGGGCGGCATAGCCGCCATCATCCTCCGCTCCTTGCGGGCCGCCGCGGCCACCGCCCCGTTGGGCGGGAGCGAGCGAGGCCAAGGCCGTCACGGCGAACAAAGCGAGCAGGAAGCGGCGATGCGGCATTTTCCCTCCCGAAGCGGACCAGCTAGTAGATTAGAACACAGTTCAGCGGTTCCGTAACGATTATTCGGTCGAACGGAGCTTGCTCCGGCCAGCCCTGATATCCGTTGCCCAGCCGGACCGTGATGTTGGAAAGTCCCATCCCGGCCAAGCGCCTGCGCGCCTCTTCCGCCAGCTCCGGCACGATTTCCATGGTGTACACGTGTTTGGTCAATTGCGCCAGCACGGCCGCCTGATAGCCCGAACCAGTGCCAATCTCCAGAATTCGATGATGCTTTTTCGGGCTGAGCAACTCCGTCATCAGCGCCACGATGTAAGGCCGAGAGATGGTGCCGCCCATAGCCGATCGGCAACGCACTGTCCTCGGATCCCCCCGCTGCCCCCAAAGGGGGGCAGCGGTTCCCCGCATAAGACTTCTTGAGGGGAAAGCCTATTCCGGATACTCTTAGTCCTAAATGACGAACGCGAACAAGGTCTCAGTCTTCTCCATCGACCCGATCGACGAGCACCAGATGGCTCTGGCGAAAATCCTCGAGGATGCCCAGTGGCCGGCAGGGCCCATAGCCCAGGGAAGCGCGGCGTTCTGTTCCACAGAGGAGACAGTCTCGCAGTTACACCAGGCTGGCATCCCGATTGTCCTGTGCGATGGCGAATTCGGTTGGCGCGAGATCTTGGACGAGTTTCGAGCTTTACCCGATCCGCCTTTCCTGATTGTGACTTCCCGGCTGGCCGACGACCGGCTTTGGTCGGAGGCGCTCAACCTGGGCGCTTATGACGTTCTGGCCAAGCCGTATGACCCCGATGAAGTGCTCCGGGTGCTGGATCTGGCCTGGATCCGCTGGGTCGAGCGGTCAGCCACTCCCGTCAAATGGAACCGGCGCCCCCAGGCCCAGTTGGCGATGTCCGCCTGATTCCTCTCCGTCACTCCAGCACGTGAATATCCCGTGCCGCGCACATCTCCTTCAAAATCTTCGGCCAAACCGTGACGCTGACCTCGCCCAAGTGCGCCTTGCGGAGCAACAGCATAATAGTCCGCGATTGCCCGATGCCGCCTCCGACGCTGAGCGGAATTTCCCCGTTCATGATCGCCTTGTGATACGGGAAGCGTAAAAAATCGAGCTGTCCAGTGATTTCGAGCTGTTTCCGCAGTGCTTCCGCGTTCACCCGGATTCCCATCGACGACAACTCATGCCGCCGCCGGGTCACTGGGTTCCAAACCAGGATGTCGCCGTTCAGGCCATGTGAGCCGCGGACCGAACCGCTACGTGTCTCCGTCACCCAATCGTCATAATCGGCGGCGCGCATCTCGTGCGGATATCCGTCCCTTAGAGTCCAGCCGATGCCGATAATGAAAACCGCTGGATACTTCTGGAGAATCGCGGTTTCGCGCTGCTTGCGCGGCAAATCGGGGTACATCTCGAGCAAGTCTTCGGCGTGAAGAAAGATCAAGTCCTCGGGAAGGTTGGGGTAGCGCGAACTAACAAGTTCGGGAAAGACCCTTTGCAGGTGACGCTCGGCACCCACCAGCACCTGCCAGATCGCCCGCACGGTGGCCTTCAGGTAATCGAGGTTACGTTGGTCTTCGGTAATGGCTTTCTCCCAATCCCATTGATCGACATACGCGCTGTGGTCGTGGTCGAGAAAATAGTCCTTGCGGACGGCGCGCATGTCGGTGCACAGACCCTCGCCCGGCGCCATGCCGAACTGGCGGAGCGCCATGCGTTTCCACTTGGTGGCCGCCTGCACCACCTGCGCGTCCACCGGGTGCTTGTCATAATCGTTGGAAATACGAAACTGGATGGGCGTTCTCGAGCCGTCACGGTCGAGATAATCGTTGACGCCGCTCTCCACATCGACAATCAACGGAACCGTCACCATCATCAGGTTGAGTTTCTTACAGAGGTTCTCCTCGATGTAATTCTTGGCTGCGAATATTGCACTTTGAGTTTGTTTGGGATCGAGCAAGGAATGATAATCGCGCGGAAGAATCTCAGCGAGTTCCGCATAGTCGCCTATGCCGGGGCCGGCAAGGTCGGCTTTCTTCTGCATGACAGTTGACAAGGGAGGTCCTTTCCTGAGCTGAGTTCGGAATCGGCATCATCGGGAGGCCGCCGGTTTTCTCGGGCGCAACGGGTGCGCCGGCGGTCTGAGAGGCTGCGGTGGCCGGTAGGGAATCTTGGTGCGTTCCACCGTCCAGGTTCGAATCACGTGAGGACGTCGCGCTTTATCCATACGGTCCTCCTCTTCGAAAAAGAGATGTCTACATCTGCTATCATTTTAGCTCCGTATCACAAAACAATCGAGGAGCGATTCGTGGATCAACAGATGTTCGAGAAAGGGCTGGCCATACGACGGCAGGTGCTGGGAGCGGAGTACGTGGATAACGCCATCAAGTCGGCGGATGACTTCAACCGCCCGCTGCAGGAGCTGGTGACGCAATATTGCTGGGGAGAGATCTGGGGCCGGCCCGGCCTCGACCGAAGGACCCGCAGTTTCATCAACCTGGCGATGATCTCGGCGTTGAACCGCCCGCACGAAGTCAAGATGCACATCAAGGGCGCGCTAAATAACGGCTTGACCAAAGAAGATATTAAGGAAGTGTTCCTTCAGGTGGCGATCTATTGCGGCGTGCCTGCGGCGGTCGACAGCTTTCGCCTCGCCCGCGAAGTGTTCCAGGAGTTGGGAATCTAGTAGCGTGGCATGAAATTCATGCTGACGGCGGCGAATCTCTTGGATTCGCCGCCCGCCAGCGAGGTCGAGGTCAGAGGGTCAGCGCGCAAATCGACGGCGGAGGCCGGCCAGCAGACCGAACCCAAGCATGCCGATTGCCGCGAAACTGCCCGGCTCCGGAACCGCCTGCGATCCCAATCCGCTCAAGGGGGCGATATCGTCTGCTCCACCAATTCCCGGGCTGGTCTCCGTGATCGCATTGGTCGTGAGGTTGTATTGCAGCGCGTCCGTGCCGCGCACGACCAGGTACAACAGATTTCCGTTAGCCGCGACTCCATCGACCACCGCGCCGATATTGGTAAACGTCGCGCTGGTCAGGTTCGTATCGACCGTATAAAAACCGCCGTCGTCGGAACCAACGTAAAGCATACCCGTCGTCGAGTCGAAAGTCAGGCCATCGGGCGCGCTGGGAGTGCTGATCGTCTTGATGACGGCCATGGTGGTCGGATCTAATTCCGCCACTTCATTAAGTCCGAGGACCGCGAACAGGTGACCGGCATTGTCATACGCTAGGCCGTCCGGTCTGGTTCCTACATTGAATGTCGTCACAGCGTGAGTCGTCAAATCCACTCGCGAAATCGTGGTGGTGAACGCGTCGCTGACGAGTACCGTGTTTCCACCTGGTTCTAGAGTCATGTCCGCTGCGCCGGCTCCAACGTTAGCGATGATCGAGTTACTCAGCGTCGTTAGATTGAACATGCCTATCTGATTCGTTCCAATGACGCTGTAGATAAGGCTATTCCCCGAGGCGTCGAAGACCAGACTGTCGAGGCTGCTGACTGCATTAACCACCGGTGTGACCGTGTTGCTTGCGGTGTCCCATTTGTAAATTGTGTTCCCGCCGGTGATGTAGGCCGCATCAGCCTTAGCGATCGGACTGAAGACAGTCATTGTTAACAAAGCAAGCGGTGCTACTTGCTTCCAAGGTGATCTCATTTGTTTCGCGCCTCCGTTGTGTGCGATCAGTCGAGTTTATAACGACTGAGTTGAAATGACGCTTGTTTTTCGCGATCGAAAAACATGATTTGTACCATTCCGAAGTACTTGAGCACTAGCCTAAGAGTGAAATGGTTGTGGTCCAGCACACGGCAGAGGGAGTTTAGTACTGCAAACCCCCACCCAACTTAGGCAGATACTCGGGTGTTTCCCTACAGCTTGGCCGGCAGCGCCGTCCGACGCGCAGTTCGTCGAGCCTCGGGACGGCCGAGCGATCCTACTCGTACCGGAGCAGACGCACCGGGTTGTAGCTCGCTGCGCGCTGCGCTGGAACGTAGCCGGCCAGAATCGAGACACCCGCCAGGAGCAGAGTGGCCCCTCCGATCGAGATGGCATCGGCCGGCTGTACTCCGTACAGTTGAGTCTGGACCACGCGCGTCAACACATAGGCGGCGGGCAGCCCGGCAGCCACTCCGATCACCAGCATCAACAGCACTTCGCGCATCACCAGCCATAGGACGGTAGCGGTCTTGGCGCCTAACGCCATGCGGATGCCGATCTCCCGGGAACGGCGTGCGACCATGTAGGCCATCACTCCGTACAGCCCGATCACGGCGAGAAGAGTCGCCAGCGCGCCGAAAGCAGTGGAGAGCGTTGCGATCAAACGGTCGGTAACCAAGGAATTGTCAACCGTAGTCTCCACGGTTCGCATCGCAGTCAGCGGCAGGTTCGCGTCTAAATCGTGAATGGAGGCGCGGATGGAGCGAAAGGTGCCCGCGGGGTCGCGCGTGGTCCGCACATAAACCGTCATATTCTCTACTCCCCGCTGCACGGCCGGCAACATGACCAGTGGCGGAATTTCATCGCGCAGACTCTCGTAGCGAGTGTCATTGACTATGCCGACGATCTCGATATCGGTGCGCGTGCCCGGATCGCTGCCCATTCCAATCCGATGGCCCACGGCGCGGCCCTCCGGAAAATACCGCCGGGCAAAAGATTCATTGACGAGGGCGACGCGGGGCGAATCGGCGGTGTCCTTGACGGTGAAGTCGCGGCCCGCCGTTACGCGAATTCCCATCGTGTCCAGATAGCCCGGAGTGATGCCGTTGTAGTGCGGATCGATGTCTTCGGTCGCCTTCTTCTGATAGCCCTCGATGGTGACGCTGTTATCCCACTCGTTGTTGGTGAGGAGGGCCACCACGGCCAACCCGGATGCCCGCACGCCCGGCAGCGTATCGAGCCGCTGCCGTAGCTGCTCGTAGAACGCGCGAGTGCGCGGAACGTCGTAGCCGATCAGCCGCGGATTGATCCCGAACTGGATGAGGTTGCCGGTGGTGAAGCCGGGGTTGACGGCGCGGAGGTTGCCGAGGCTCCGCACGAACAGGCCCGCGCCAATCAATAAGAGCAGGGAGAGCGAGACCTGGGCGGCGACCAGCATCTTCCGGAAACTTACCTGCGCCGTCCCGCCCATCACATTGCCGGCCTGATCCTTGAGCGTGCCGGCGATGTTGGGATTCGTAGCCTGTAGAGCGGGCACGAGGCCGAAGCAGATTCCGGTGACCAACGACACTGCGAATGTGAAGCCGAGCATGCGCACGTCCGGTGTGGCGGTGATCGTATAACCGGTCAGGGTCGCTGGGAGGAACGATAGGAGCGCCTTCACCATGGACGATCCGAGGGCCACGCCCAGCAGGCCGCCGGCTCCGGCCAGCATCACACTTTCGGTGACCAACTGGCGGATGAGCCGCGACCGGCTCGAGCCGATCGCTAGACGGACCGCGATCTCCCGCTGGCGAGCAGTGGCACGCGCCGTAAGCAGGCTGGCCAGGTTAGCGCAGGCAATTAGCAGGACCAGGCCCACCACCCCCATCAAGACCCAGAGCGGCTTTTCATACTGGCGGCGGAGATTCGTGTTGCCTTGCGCGCCGGGCATCACGTCCAGCGACATTTTCACAAACTGTTCTTTATCGAACGCCGTCGCATTGCGGAACGCAGGCTCACGCACCTCCATGTCGAGGATTTGGTGGAACAACGGCTGCAAACTGGCTTTGGCGTGCTCGATGGTCTCGCCAGGTTTGAGACGGCCGAAGACATTGACCCAGCGCTGCCGCCGGTCATACATGGCGCGGAAGCCGGGCCGAACGGCCAATGCCATGGTCACGGGCACGAACAGCTTCGCCGGCAGGCCGGGCTCCATGCCATCAAAACCGGGTTGCGCAACTCCCACGATGGTGAGCGGATAATTGTTGGCGCGAAGAGTCTGTCCGATGATATGCGGGTTGCCGGCAAAGCGAGTCTGCCACCACGAATAGCTCAGCACCGCATACGGGTGGCCACCGGTATGGAGGTCATCGGCGGCCGTGAACACGCGTCCGACCGCGGCGCGCGTTCCGAGCAGAGGGAAATAGTTGCCGGAGACCAATTCGGCGGGCGTCACCTCGGTCTGCCCCGGCGTGGCGATGGTGAGGGTCAGGGCATACCGGCACATCATTCCGTCGAAGACCTGGTTGCGGTCGCGCAGATCCTGGTACATCGGGTACGACAGCGCGTTTCGCCCATTGTTGCCGCCATAGTGGCGTCCGCGGCCCGCCAGCAGCACGATGTTCTGCGGATCACGAATCGGTAGCAGGCGCAGTATCAGTTGATCGATGAGCGTGAAGATGGCGGTATTGGCGCCGATCCCCAATGCCAGCGAGAGAATCGCTACCGCGCTGAAAACGGGAGACTTGCGCAAACCGCGAACGGCATACAAGGCGTCCCGGAAGATCTGCGGCATCGGTCCCATAGACTGCGCCAACAAGAAACGGTTAGCAAGAATCGTATGCCGCTGCCAACTCCTCCGCAAATCTAAATCGCTGCCAGCAGTTTCGCCAGCAGCGCCGTGCGGTCGGCCATGCGGTCGATCAGAATGTTCTCGTTGATGGCGTGCGCGCCTTCGCCGACCGCGCCGAGCCCGTCGAGCGTCGGGACACCCAGCGCAGCCGTGAAGTTGCCGTCGGACCCGCCGCCGCTCAGCGATTCCTCGGCGGCGACGCCGAGTTCGGCCGCCAGCTTACGCGCCAAATGAAACAGCCGTACCGTGCCGGCCGACCGCTCCATCGGGGGGCGGTTCAGCCCGCCGGAAATCTCAATCGAACAGCGCTTGTCGAAAGGCCGGAGCGCGCGCAATTTCTTTTCGAGCGTGAGGGCGTCGCGCTGCCGCAGCACTCGCATATCGACTTCGACGCGGGCCTCGGCGGCCACGACGTTCGAACGAGTCCCTCCGTTAATGACGCCCGGATTCACCGTGATGCCCCTCCGCACCTGAGTCAGGAAAGCGATCCGCTCGATCTGCCGCGCCAGTTCCACGATCGCGCTGGCCCCGGACTGATAATCGAGCCCCGCATGCGATGCCCGCCCCCTCACTACCACCGTGAAACTGCCCACTCCTTTTCGCGCGGTTTTTAGTTTTCCCGAAAGGCCCGTGCCCGGCTCCAGCACCAGCACCGCGTGGCTGCGCGCCGCATTCTTTTCCGTTAAAGCTCGGGAAGAATCGCTGCCGACTTCCTCATCGGAGTTGAGCTGCAGCAGCACATGGGACGACACCTGGATTTCCAGGTCGCGCAGGGCTCGCGCCGCGAACAGGAAGAACACAATGCCCGCCTTCATGTCATAAATGCCTGGACCGTATAGGCGGCCGTTGGATTTGCGAAACGGCATCGAGCGCAACGTGCCCGATGTCCAGACGGTATCCGAATGGCCCAGCGTCAGAATGCGCCCCGACTTCTTCTTCCCGGGCAGCTTCATTTCGCAGACAACATGTTTCCCAAACGAGCCGCCGGGGAACGTGCGCACCGCGGCGAAAGGGGAAACCGTGTCCGAAACCAGCTCCACAAAACGGTTGACCGCCGCTGGATTGTCGCTGGGCGATTCGCATTCGACAAACTCGCCGATTGTGGCGATCATCTCGGGTTTGCGCGCGCGTATGTAGGAAAGAATCGGATCCACGGCTGCTATAATAGCGGCTTTCATGACGACTCTGGACATCAACGAGATCCAGCGCATTCTGCCGCATCGATACCCGTTTCTGCTGGTCGACCGGATCATCGAGATGGAGCCGGAGCGCATCGTGGGCATCAAGAACGTGACCCGCAACGAGCCGTTCTTTGCCGGGCACTTTCCCGATTTTCCGGTAATGCCCGGCGTGCTGATCGTGGAAGCCATGGCGCAGACGGCGGGCGTGCTGGTGCTCAAAACCATCGCCGACCGGGACTCCAAGCTCGTGCTGCTGGTCTCCATTGATTACGCGCGCTTCCGCAAGCCGGTGGTTCCGGGAGACACGCTGCGCCTCGAAATGACCGTGGTGAAACGCAAGGCCAGCGTCGCCAAGATGGCGGGCAAGGCAACGGTCGACGGGCAGTTGGTGGCCGAGGCGGAAGTCATGTGCAAGCTCGCCGACAAAGAAGACAACGCGGAAGCGACCTCGAGCTAATGCCGATTCACCCGACCGCCATCGTCGATGCGAAGGCGCGGATCGCGGACAGCGCCGAAATCGGCCCGTACTGCATCGTGGGCGCGGACGTCGAGATCGGCGCGCGCACCTGCCTCAAGGCCCACATCTACCTGGAAGGGCCCACGTGGATCGGCGAAGACAACGTTTTGTTTCCCTACAGCACCGTAGGCGTCGCCTCCCAGGACCTCAAGTACAAAGGCGAGCGCGCGGAGACCCGCATCGGTCACCGCAATCAAATCCGGGAGTTCGTCACCATTCATCGCGGCACCCAAGGCGGCGGTCTGCTGACCTGCCTCGGCAGCGACAACCTGCTCATGACCTATGCCCATCTCGGACACGATGCGCGGATCGGCGACCATGTGATCCTGGGCGCCAGCGTGGGGCTGGCCGGGCACGTCACTATCGAAGACTGGGCCGACGTCAGCCCGTTTAGCGGCGTGCACCAGTTCTGTCGCATCGGGCGGCACGCCTTCATCGGGCCGTACACCGTGGTGAAGCAGGACGTGCTGCCGTATTCGCTCACCAGCGCCAAGCCGGAAGCGTCGGTATTCGGCGCCAACAGCATCGGCCTCGAACGCCGCGGGTTTTCAACCGGTGTTATCGAAGCCCTGCAGACCTCGTTCCGCCTGCTGGCGCGGTCGCAGCTCAACACGTCGCAAGCCCTGGAGCGCATCCGCGCCGAAGTGCCGGCCTGCAAGGAAGTGGATGAACTCCTCGAGTTTATCCGCGGGTCCGAGCGCGGGTTCATTAAGTAATGCGCTACGGATTGATTGCGGGAAACGGCCGCTTTCCTTTGCTTGCGCTGGAGAGTGCGCAGCGCCTGGGTCACGATGTGACCGTGGTGGCCATCCAGGAGGAAGCTTCCCCAGAAGTGGCGGCTCTGGCGCCGCGCTGCCATTGGATCTCGCTCGGCCAGCTCAGCAAGCTGATCGAAATTCTGAAAGAAGAATCGATCACCGAGGTGGTGATGGCAGGGCAGGTGAAGCACGCCAAGATCTTTTCGACGATCCGCCCCGACTGGCGGCTGGCCAAACTGTTGATGTCGCTGCCATCGAAAAATACCGACGGCTTGATCGGCGGCGTGGTAAAGGTACTGGAAGATGAGGGGATTCACCTCCGCGATTCGACGGCACTGCTGAAGCCGCTGCTCGCCACCGAAGGCGCCATGACACGCCGCAAGCCCGGCAAAGAAGAAGAAGCCGATATTCAATACGGACGCCGCGTGGCGAACGCGCTCTCCGGTTTCGATGTCGGCCAAAGCGTCGCCATCTGCGAACGCGCGTGCGTGGCCGTCGAAGCGATGGAAGGCACCGATGCCATGTTGCGCCGCGCAGCGAGCTTGGTGAACGGCCGCCGTCTGTCGCTGGTCAAAGCGGCGCGCCGCCGGGAGCATCTGTTGTTCGACGTCCCGGTCGTGGGCCTAAGCACCATCCCGGTGATGCGCGAGACCAGCGCCACAGTTTTGGCCGTCGAGGCAGCTCGCACGCTGATGCTCGATAAGGACAAGATGATCGCCGCCGCCAACGAGAGCGAAATCGCGATTGTCGGAGTGCGCGAGTAACGCCGGAGACGGAACATTTGACCAAGAAAAGACTGGCAGTCATCGGCGCAGGCCAGTTCGGCAAGAATCACTGCCGCGTCGTCCAGGAATCGGACCGCGCCGAATTGACGGCGGTAGTCGACATCGATCCCATCCGCGCGCCCTTGACGGACTACCGCCAGCTCGCCGGCCTGGTCGACGCCGCCATTATCGCCGCGCCCACCTCCGTGCACGCCGAGATCGCTGGCTGGCTGTTGGAAGCCGGCATCGATGTCCTGGTCGAAAAACCAATCACCTCCGACCTCGACTCCGCCGGCCGCCTGATCGCCGCCGCCGAGAGGCACGGCCGCGTCCTGCAAGTCGGCCATCTCGAACGCTTCAATCCCGCGGTCACCACGCTCGAAACCCGCGCCACCCTTCCTCTGTTTTTCGAAATCCACCGTATGAACGCCTTCAGCCCCCGCAGCCTGGATGTCGACGTAGTCCTCGACCTCATGATCCACGACGTCGACGTGGTCCTCGCCCTCACCGGCGACGAACCATCGGAAGTGCGCGCGGCCGGCGTCTCCATCCTCTCCCCCAAAGTCGACATCGCCAACGTGCGCCTCCAATTTCCCAACGGGTGCGTCGCCAACCTCACCGCCAGCCGGATTTCGACTGAACGCGTCCGCAAGCTCCGGCTGTTTCAGCCCCATCAGTACCTGTCCCTCGACTATGGCCGCCAGGACCTCGCCATCTTCTCCGTCCACAACGGCCAAATCGGTTTCGAGCAGGCGCCGGTCACCAAGGGCGAGCCGCTCAAGCTGCAGCTCGACGCCTTCCTCGATTGCCTCGAAACCCGCCAAACCCCCAAAACATCGGGCCGCGCCGCACGTCAGAGTTTAGGGGTCGCCCTCGCCATTCTTGATAAGATTGAAGTGCACTCGCGAGTGGTTGAGCAGACCCTGAAAACTGGATGGACACCGTAGTCCCACCATCCGACGACCTGGAACTCGATCTTCTGACGAAATGGGGCACCTTCATAGACCCCAGCAGAAGGCGCCGGACCACAGTGTGGTCGATTGGCGCCCACATCGTTTTGATCATCGCCCTCATGCTGGTGCCCCCGTCGCCCGTCGAACCCCAACGCACGGCCAAATTGGAGCGCATCACGCCGCTCATCGAGCCGCCCACTGAGCTCACACAGCGGGCGCCGAATCTCCGTAAGATCACCAAGGAATTCAATGCCGCCGAAGGCGCGCCGCGGCCGCGCATTCAAGTTCCCGCCGGCGCCCCCTCCACCACGCGCGCGCAAGCGCCAAGGCCGGCGCCGGTGCCGCAGCCTGCCTCGCCGAAGCCTGATGCCTTGCCCGAGCCGCCGAAGCTCGAAGCCGGTTTGACGCAACCCGTCGTTCCACCCATCTCGCAGCCGCAAATCCAGCCCGTCGAGCAGCCCAAGCTGCCGCTCGAAAATCCCGCGCCGCCCCCGCCTCCGGTGCCGCCGGGCCGAGGACGAGTCCCTGTTCCGAATCCGTCCGTTTCCGAAGCCATCCGCCAATCCACGCGCGGCGGCGCCGGCGGCGGCCAGACCGTGGGCGATCTCGATTTATCCGGTCCCGGAGGCATCGGCGAGGGTGTCAATCTGCCGCCGACGCCCGGTGTCCAGGCCAGCCAGATCGAACTGCTCAGTGATCCGCAAGGCATCGATTTCCGCCCGTACCTGATTCAGGTGTTGGCCGCCGTCCGCCGCAACTGGCTGGCCGTGCTGCCGGAGAGCGCGCGTCTCGGACGCCAGGGCCGCGTCACCATCCAGTTTTCCATCGCGCGCGATGGCAACGTGCCCAAGCTCGTAATCACCGGCGCGTCGGGAACCGACGCCCTCGACCGTGCGGCGGTCGCGGGTATCAGCGCGTCGCAGGTCTTCCCGCCCTTCCCCGCCGGTTTCAAGGGCGACCGCGTCGTGTTGCAGTTCAATTTCGCCTACAATATGCCCCGGCGGTGAGACACCAAATGATCCCTCGCCTACGATATGCCATGGTCGCGTATGCAGTATTGGCGCTGTTGGCAGCCCTCACACTCGATGGCAAGCTGCGCATCTTCATCCTGCTGCTGATGGCAGTCCTGGCGTTCAAATCCTGGATCGCCGACAAAGCCCGGCGCAATGACTCCGACACATAACCCCGGCAATAGCCCCGTCGCGTCAGCGCGGGGGCGTTCCCTACTCGCACCTTAGCGCGCGAATAGGATCGATCGCCGCCGCCCGCCGCGCCGGAGCCAAAGCAGACACCCCTGTCGTCAGCACCAACGCCAGCGCCACTAAGAACAACGTAGCCGGGTCCGCCGCCGTCAATCCGAAGATTTGGCTCTTCACCAGCGACGAAAGGGCCAGCGCCGCCGGGATTCCCACCGCCAGCCCCGCTGCCGCCAACCACAGCGCCTCGCCCACGATCGCGCGCGTGATCTGTGCCGGCTGGGCGCCGAGCGCGATCCGCACCCCGATCTCGGCCATCCGCCGGGCCACCGAGTACGACAGCACCGCGTACAGCCCGAAGCAGGTAATGAGCAGCGCCAGCACTCCCGCCCCAAGCGCCAGCCGCGCCAGCAGGCTGTCGCGCGAGGTGCGATCGGCGATCAGTTCGTCGAGCGAGCCCGCGGCAATCACGCGGATCTCTGGGTTGGCGGCCGCAACCTGCCGGCGCGCCGGATCGACGAGCCTCACCGGATCGGCAAGCGTCCGGATCTGGTAGTTCATCGCATCCGTATAGCCGTCCTCCCCCATGGGCTGCAGCGCCGGGATGTAGAACCGCGGCGGCACCGGCTCGCGCAGGCTCTTGTCATGCGCGTTCCCCACCACCCCCACCACCTCGAACGTGAAGTGGGTGTCGGGGTATTCGTCGGTGATGTGTTTTCCAATTGGGTCGGTATGCGGGAAGAATTGATCGGCGAAGGCGCGGTTGATGACGCAGACCCGCGGCGTGCCCGGCAAGTCGGACGGCAAAATCCCGCGGCCCTTCAACAGTGGAATGCCCACCACCGCGAAGAAGCCGGGGCCCACCTGGTCCCAGCGCGAATCGGGTTTGCCGCCGCCTGCCGGCCTGTACCCCTCGATCGTCAGCTCGTCGCGCGATTCGCGTCCCGTGAACAGGCCGTTATCGGAATACGCCACGGCCCGCACCCCCGGCAGGCGCGCCAATCGCTGCTGCAGCTCCTGGTAAACCGCCCCCAGACGCGGGCCGCGATAACCGGCCGTAATCAGGTCGACTCGAACTTCCAGCAGATGGTCTCGCGGATAGCCGAGTTCGACGTGCTCGAGATTGCGCAGCGTGAAGGCGAACCACCCGGCCACCATCAGCAGCAAGGTCGAGAGCGCGATCTGCGAAGCGACGATGATTTTTCCGGCGCGCGCCCGGCCAAAACCGCCCGCTACGCCTCCGCTGGCCCCTTTCAGAACCTCGTTGAGATTGGCGCGGGTGGAAAGCAATGCCGGCGCCAACCCTGAGACCGTCGCGGCGAGGGCTGCCACGCCGGCAATGAACGCGAACACACGCAGGTCCGGCTGCAGGTTGAGCGTGATGGCGCCGCCGGTCGTGGTGGCGAGCCGGATCAACCCGTCCGCGGCAAACGAAGCGATGGCGAAGCCGACCGCCGAAGCCGCGCCCGCCACCAGCAAGCTCTCGGCCAGAAACTGGCGCATCAGCCGCCGGCGGCTCGCGCCCAACGCCAGCCGCATGGCGACTTCCTTTTGCCGCGCGGTCGCGCTGGCCAGCATCAGCCCAGCCACGTTCGAGCACGCGGTCAGCAACAGCAGGCCGACCATTCCCAACAGAACAAACAGCGGTTCCCGGAACTGGTTGCGTACCGCGGATGTGCCTTGCGCGCCCAAGCGCAGACGCACGCTCTGCTTGAGAACATCCGGCTGAGAGGCGGCAAACCGGCTGAAGCTTTCGCTGAGAATCTCCCGGAATGCCACGTCGGCTTCCGCCTGGGCTTGCGCCAGTGTGGCCCCGTCTCGCAGGCGTCCAAACACTTGCAGCCACGACACGCGCGTCACTTTCGAAGGGTCGTCTTCCAGCCAGTATTGGCCGCGGCGGATCTGCGGCTGCATCACCATGGGAATCCAGGCGTCCACAGCGTCGCCGACGCTCTCGCCCCGAAATTGCGGCGGCATCACGCCAATGATGGTATAGGCTGTGCCTTGAATCGCGAGCCGGCGCGAGAACACGTCGGGCGAGAGTCCGAACCGGTCGCGCCAGAACCCATAGCTGATCACCGCGTAGGGTGCCGATCCAGCCCCGTGCTCGTCGGAGGGAGTGAACGTTCGGCCGGCAAGCGGCAGAACGCCGAGCCCGCCGAAATAATCGCCGCTCGCCAGCCGCAACCGGATTTCCTCGGGCACACCGCCGTCGATCCTGGCGTTCAAGGCCTGCGACGAGCTGTCGGCCGCGAACATATGGGAGAAACTGGTCATGTGCTGCCGCAGCGACACGAATTCCCCGTAAGTCAGCAGACCTTGCGGGCCCTCGCCGGTGCCCACGCTGACGCCTCGGGGCGCGGGATCGGTCAGCAGAACTAGCCGGCCAGGCTCCTTCACCGCCAGCGATTTAAAAAGGACGGAATCCAGCAGGTTGAAAATCGCCGTGCTGGCGCCCATCCCCAGCGCCAATAAAAGAATGGCGAGCGCCGTGAATCCTGGATTGCGCCGCAGCGTCCGCCCCGCGTATCGCAGATCGTGAACGATCCCCATACGCCTGCCCTGGCATCTGTGCTGCCAGCGTATCTCCTTGAAGGAGAAAGTCGCGTGACCCCGACGCTGTCCGCTTTTGGGACGCTCGCCTCCAGCGCCGAACGCGCATCCGCCCCACCCTTCACCGCCCAGCCCCGTCCCGCCCAGCCCCGCGCGTAAGCGCGGGGGCATCTGCTACCCCGCACTACTTCTCTTCGTACACCCGCTCCACGAACGTCGGAACCAGGTTCAAGCTCGTCCACCCCGAGTACTTTGCCGTAAATTCGCCCGTCAGCCGCTTCCCCGCGTCGTCCGTGGAAACGCCTTGCGCCTTCAACGCGAGCGCGCGCGACCGCAAATCGTCGATGAACCCCCGCTCCTGCGCCACCAGCGAACCGTCGCCGAGCCCGCCATGATCGGGCACCACGTACCGCGCCTGCAGCGGCGCAATTTTGTCCAGCACCGCCAGCCAGCTCTTTGGACTCCCCTCGCCCGCGTTGACCCGCGGCACGATCTTGTCCTGCACCACGTCGCCGGGGATCAGCGTGCGATCCGGTTCCACGAAAATCAGTTCGTCGCCTTTGGTATGCGCTTGCCCGAACCAGAGCAGCCGCGCCGTGACGCCGCCGAGGTCGAGTTTCAGTTCCCGTTCGAATACCAGATCGGGTGCGCGCTGCGTGACGCCGGCCAGCAGTTCGCGGTTCTGCGGCGACATCCCGCTAAATCGCGCGATCATGCCGGCTGCGCTCATTTCCACTTCCTGCTGCTGTGCCGCTGGACGCACAAGCACGGTATCCGCCGGGAACCCGCCTTCACCGGCCGCATGCTCCGGATGGTAGTGCGTCGTTGTAAGAAACAGTTTCTGATTTCCGGCCAGCTTCTGCGCCACGCGCAGGGCGGTCGCCCCGTTGCGCGGTCCCAACCCGGTATCGACCACCAAGGTCGCGCGGGTGCCCACTACGATGCCGATATTCGGAAACCCCACGATCGCATAGACGTGTTCCGAGACGCGCGTCGCCTTTTCCTCGACGAGCGGCATATTCTGGCCGGCGCCGATCGCGGCCCAGAGTAACCCGGCAGTCAACAGCGCGGCTGGTCGAACCATAAAGGCACCTCAAAAATAGCTTTCTTAGTGTATCCAAACCCGCACCGCCGAGGCGCCGAGACGCGGAGAATAGATTCTCAGCGTCCTCTGCTCGCTCGGCGCCCATTTTTCTTGCCGGCGCCGGCACCGTATCAGCAAGGTCATCGGCCGCCCACCGGCACCGCGAACTTCGCCAGCCCTTGCCTTCTCAGCGTCTCCGCGTCTCAGCGGTGAAATCGCCAAGACGCAGAGCATAGATTCTCAGCGTCCTAAGCTCCCTCGGCGCCCCATTTTTCTTGCCGGCGCGAGCACCGTATCAGCAAGGTCATCGGCGGCTCACACGCACCGCGAACTTCGCCAGCCCTTACCTTCTCAGCGTCCCCGCGTCTCAGCGGTGAAATCGTTGTTCCACACTGAAACACGTTCCACTCTGAAACAACCCTCCCAGTAGAAATTAAGGTACTTAAGTCCGAAATTTAATGGTCTCCCGCGTGCACTCCTAAGGTCGCCGGACGTTCTTCCCGGCACCCAAGAAAAGGATGGAACGGTATGCAGGTGCAAGGTGTGTCTCTACGGCATCGAAAGGTTTCCCGGGAGGTCCGTGACCGGATCGTACTCGAGAATCTCCCCCTGGTGAAGGCGATTGCGATTCGCGTTCACGAGAATCTTCCGGTGCATGTAGACATCGACGATTTGATTCATGCGGGCGTTTTAGGCCTGTTCGACGCAGTCCAGAAATACGATGCGGCGAAGAACGTGGCGTTTCGGAGCTACGCCAAACACCGGATCAAGGGAGCGATCCTGGACAGCTTACGGCAACTCGACTGGGCGTCGCGCGACATGCGCAAGCGCCAAAAGCTGATGGAGTCGGCCACCCGCGAGCTGGCCATGAAGCTGGGCCGGACGCCGTCGGAAGGCGAAGTCGCCGATCACCTGGGCATTGAGCAGGAGCGCTGGCAACGCATGCTGAGCGAGTTACGCACCATCGGCTTGATCTCCGCCAGCGCGCGCAACGAAGACGAAAAAGACCGCGCCGAAGAATTCGCCGCCGCCGCCGATTCCCAGCCCGACCGCATGTGCGCGCACCACCAGTTGCAGGTAACCCTGGCGCGCGCCATGAAGACGCTCCCCGAGCGCTATCAAAAAGTCGTCTTCCTCTACTACACGAACGAAATGACGATGAAAGAGATCGGCGAGCTACTCGGTGTCAACGAGAGCCGCGTCTCCCAAATTCACAAAACCGCGCTACGCAAAATGGCGACCGCCCTACAATCCGAAGGCATCTGCTCCGCCCAGGCGTTTTAGATACCCGCGCGGTTCCGAGTCTGGCAAACTACCACGACAGCCGCAGCGCGAACTGCATTTGGCGGGGCGTCCCAAGCTGGGTAGTCAGCTTGCCGAAACTGGAGGATGCCAGAATGTTCCCGCATCCAACTCCATACGAGCTGGCGCCGCACGTGGGATCGAAGCGCACGGAGTTGGTCAGGTTGTAGCTCTCCCAGCGGAACTGCAGCCCGACACGCTCCGTGACCTTGAAGTTTTTGAACAAGCCGCTGTCGATGTCAAAGAAGCCATCACCGCGAAGAGTATTGCGGCTGCCCGACTGCCCGGCCATGGTTTCGGAGAATGCGGCGAAGGCCGCTTTCGGATCCTGCCACAGATCGGGGGCCCCGCCGAGGTTCGAGCTACCGGTGCTGATCACGGTCGGAATGGGCGTACCGTTCGGAGTCGCGATGTCACTGACTTCCCAATTCGTCGGCCAGCGCTGGCCGTTGCCGACACTGAAAGGCAGCCCCGAGGTGACCCGGAAGGTAGAGCTGATTTGCCACCCGCCAAAGAACACGTCGAGCACACGATTCATGTTCCTTCCGAATTTCATCCCGCGGCCGAAGGGGAGCTGATAGACTCCGTACCCGTTGATCGCATGGGTTGTGTCGTAGGAGGACACGGCTCGCATCTGGCTCGGGTCCCACGTGTTCTGAATGAACCCGGTGAACGACGAAGTCCCAGCACCTCCGGTCGGATTCCAGTTGATGCCTGCTTCACTGGTGGAACCCAGGTCGATGGACTTGGACCAGGTATAGTTGAAGTCAAACAGCAAGCCGTTGCCGAATCGCTTGCGAAGAGTCCATTGCATGGCGTGGTAATCGCCCAATCCAATCGAGCTATACGCCGAGAGCGCGGAGAATTGCGGATTGAAGATCATGAAGGGCCCTTGATCTCCGCACGCCATGGAACCGACATTGCCTTTCGAGTTAAAAATGGTTCCCGTCGTACTGCAATTGGCCGCGTTATCGGCATTGTTCAAGGTGTTGGTAAAGTCTCCCGGATTGCTGTTGTTCTTGTAGTCGTTGGCCCATACTTGCGTTGCGGTGAGCCCGTTGCCGGCCGCCTTCGACCACATGTCTTCAAAAAAGGGTATTTTGGGCAGATTCGCGATCGACACGCCTTGGACGTCGAGTAAAGTCGCCAGCTGCGTCATCGCCTGGAAATAGGTCTGCCCCGATTTCGGATCGCGCAAATTGGTGGGCATTGCTAGATCGCGGTTGACCAGCGAATGGCGCGAAAGTCGCCCGACATACCCGCCTTGGAGGAAGAACCCGTGCCCGAGATCGCGGCCGATACTGAAATCCAGGCTGATCGTGTAGGGCGCCTTGAGATTGTCGTCGATGCTGTTGGTGATGGCGAAGGACCCGGCCCCGGAGGTCGGATAGGTTCGCGGCAGGCCGCCGGCCGGCGCCGGAGGCACTACAGCGCCCGGAACCGTGAAGAAGGTCGTATACCGGGGGGCTTGGGCCGTGGTCAGGATATTGGGCGGGCTGGTAAGACTGCTGGCCAGGCCGAAAGCCGTAGAGTTGAAGGTCTGCGCCAGAGGTTGGCCGATCACGTCGTAATACATCCCCGCACCCGCGCGAATCGAGGTGCGGCCGGCGCCGCCAAACAGGAACTTCGCCAAGCCGCTGTCGCCGGATGGTGAATAGGCCAATCCCAGGCGCGGCGACCAGTTCTTGTGGTAGGGATACATCGGCCGCCCCTGGTCCACCGGCACGAAAGTAATGAGCCCGGCTCCGGCCTGCGAAAGGCCCTGGTCGGCCAGGCCGGCGCGCATGTTCAACCAATTCGAAAGTGGGATGTTGGTGGACGCCTGCTGTCCGTTGGCCTCATACACGGGAGGCGCCAGGGAAAGGCGTAGTCCTCCTGTGACTGTGAGGGCGCGCGTGACCTTCCAGGTGTCTTGCACGTACATTTCGCCTTCGTGATTGACGAAATCGCGGTTCACCGGCAGACCCGGCGTGATGAGCGAGCCGCTGACCAGATAGTTATAGTTGGCGTTGCCTTGAGGCTCGATTCCCAGCAAAGCACCCATGGCGTACTGGAAGCTTTGCGTGTCGCCTTTGCTGAGATTCAGCGAGGCAGGCGAAAGATCGCTGCCGGAACCCTTAAGCCACGACGGGTTCGAACTCGCCGAGCTGAAGGAATGCTGATAACTCACCGACGAGTTGGAGATCAGCCGAACCACGCCGCCGAAGCGAACGTCGTGGGCACCGTGATTCCAGGAGAAGTCTTGGGCGAGCGTGTGTACCGGCACAATGCGGGAAATGCCGGTGCTGGTGCCGAAAGGAGTATCGAATCCGCGAAACCATTCGTAATTGGTGGTCAGCACGCCGGTGCTTTGGTTCCCGGCCCGCGTGAAGCCGTAGCGGAACGTGCTGACCAGATTGGGCTTTAGGACGCCCGTCCAGCCGCCGGCCAGACCCTTGTTATTGGCCAGCGTTACCGAATTGTCGGGCAGGCCGGGAAATTGCGGAGCATTGAGCAGACCGTTGTCCGCGCTGTCGTTCTGCAGATTGCCGCGGACGAAGAAGGAATGCTTGTCATTGAGATGGTAATCGAATTTCGCTATGTACGTGTTTTGTACGGAGTGGCCTGGCGCATTAAACGTATACCCGGTCGTATTCAGCTGATCGCCGAACGCGGTGTTGTTCCCGGCCGGCAGACTCTGCAGAGCCTTGAGAGCCGCCTGATTAATTCCGACTCCGGCCGGATCGATTTGCTGGATGTCCGAGGGGCTGACTTGCACCAATTGCCCGGCCGCATTATGGTACTTGATGATTCCCTGCTTCAGCGACTCGGTCGGGACCATCTGGCGTGTGATGGTGACGGCGCTGGCGTCGCGCCGGCCTTCATAGTTGATGAAATAGAACAGCTTGTTCTTCTTGATCGCACTACCGGCGGAACCGCCGAAGACGTTGATCAGTAGGGGAGCCCTGGGCACGCCGGAACGGTTATTGAAGAAGCCGTTGGCGGCGGTCTCGGTTCCACGGCGGTATTCGTAGAGCGAGCCATGGAAGTCGTTCGTGCCGGATTTGGTGACGAGTTGAATATCGGCGCCGGAACCGCGGCCCGTGGCGGCGTCGCCGTTCTGCGTCACCGAGCGGAACTCCTCCACCGAGTCGAGCGTCACGCGAAGTACGCAGGTGAAGGCCTTGCGCGTGTTCTGGTCTACGCAGTCGGCGCCGTCGAGGGTGATATTGGACTGGTCCGCCTTCCCGCCGTTTACCGCGCCGCTGCGAAAGTCCAGGTCCGCGACCCCAAAGGAGCCGAAGCTGGTCACGCCCGGTTGGAAGGCGAGCAAGCCGGCGACATTGCGGGCATACATCGGCATGGCTTCAATCGCCTGCGTGCTGATGGCGTTTCCGATGGAGGCGCAGAGGTGATCGAGGGAGCGGTGCCGAAGATGGATGACAGCAGCGTACCGCACCTGTCGCCTCAACAGAGGCTCATCTTGCGCTACTTGATCAAGGGCGAGTCCAATAAAACCATTGCGCGCAACATGCATATCACTGAGGGCACCGTCAAGCTTCACGTCAAAGCGGCCCTGCGGAAAATACGGGTCCAGAATCGCACCCAAGCCGCTATTTGGGCGATAAACAATGGCGCTTTCATCTCTGCGGGAAATATCGAGTCGCCCGCGGCAACGCAATACGATCATGGTTCGGCTTTGGCCAGCGTCGAGGTCCTGCCGCTGCAACAAAAC
>Ga0126371_10001099_pt1 | contig 22683 bp, 37 predicted proteins | sample PanSoiMetaPlot_4_FD_110145 | JGI IMG/M metagenome (GOLD analysis project Ga0126371, IMG submission 110145) | Tropical forest soil microbial communities from Panama - MetaG Plot_4 | ecosystem: Environmental > Terrestrial > Soil > Tropical forest > Bulk soil | place: Panama | collected 2016-02-17 | reverse complement strand
TTCAACGTCGAGTTGTAGTCCCAGCCCGGCGTGGCGCTCGAGGCACCCGTCGGATTGCCGTTCTGATCGACGCCGTAGCCCATCGCCGCGGTGAGCCCGGTCGCGGACTGCGGCGTCGGCGCGGTGCTGCCCGTGGCCTGGAACGACGGCAGACCCATGTTGCTTTGCAGCGCCTGCAGATACACCGGCACGTTGGGGTTGCCCTGTGCCCCGCGCAGGTAGTTCGACAACTGGAAGGTGTTCTGTGGGCCCTGCAATTGGGAAGCCGTGGCGAGGTACTGCTGACCGAGTTGACCCTGTGCCAGGGCGTTCTGCGCGTTGAACTCGCGCTCGGCCTCGGTCGGCGCGCCGTTGTACATGCCCGACAGATTCGCTGCCTGATTGATCGCCGCGAGCGTCTGGGCGTTGCCACCAGGCGCGATCGGCTGGCCATTGGCGTCGAAGGTCGGCGTGTAGCCAAACATCTGCGCCCAGTTCTGGGCTTCCTGCGAGTATTGGCCCTGTGCCGCGAGCGTCTGTTGGCCCTGCACTGCTGGACGCTGGTAGCCGGCCTGCAGCAAACCGGCGTTCGTGTCGCGCGCCCAGTCATGCGCTGCGGTCGCCGCATCGGGACGAGTGCTCAGATACACCTGTTGCTGCTGCGGCGACAAGCTCGAGAAGGTCGAGCCGTCGAGCGCGGTGCCCTGGGCCTCGAGGTCGGCCTGCGATGCCTGTGGCGCGTAGTACATGCCCGTCAATTGGGCCTGGGCCTGCGCCGCCTGCAAGGCCTGCAACTGGGCAGCGAGCGTCGACTGACCGGCCTGCGGCGCGACGTTGCTGCCGTACATCGCCTGCAGCGCCATCGTCGGCGCGCCCGCGGCCGGTACGGCGTTGCTGCCGTAGATCTGCGCCATCTGCGTTGTCGGCGTCCCCGGCGTGGGGGTCTGCGACAGCTGGTTGTACTGTGCGTTGGAGACATTGCGGACCATGTCCGGGTTGTTGAGCATGTCGGGGCTGCCGCCGGCGCGCACGAAGTCGCCCCACGACCCGAACATCTGCAGTTGTCCGTTGGACTGGATCTGGCCGATGCCGCCGGTGTCCTGGTCACGCACGAACGTGCCAGGGCGATACGTCATCTGGCTAGGGTCGTAGTACACACCGGTCATGCCCGCCTGGCCGAGGCCGAACTGTTGCTGGTTCTGGAGCGCGGCCAACGTCGGTGAGCCCTGGGCTGGTTGCTGACCGGGGGCGGGCGGCCACTGCGTCCAGTTGCCACCGGGCGCATAGCCGTACTGGTTACCGATGCTCGCGGCCTGACTGAGCGCGGCCTGCTGCTGCTGGAACTGCAGCGCCTGCAGGAACATCTGCATTTGCTGGTTCAGCGCGGCCTGCGATCCGCCGGCGGTCTGACCAAAGAATGCGGCAGCGGGGTCTGTCAGCAACCTCCTTCAGCAGTAGCGGGGCCAGGATTCGAACCCGGCTCTGCACCTGACAACGGTGCCATGCTGACCACTACACCACCCCGCGTCATGCGACACCTGCAGGCTGGCGCAGGCCGATGCCACCGACCATGTTGAGCGGATTGGCAAACGCCATGTACCCCTGGGCGAAGTTCGGGATGGCGTTGGGGTTGTAGCCGCTGTTCTGCAGGCCGCTATTGAACGCCTGCTGCGTATTGGCACCCAGCGCCGGCGGCGCGCCGATCGGCGGCGGCGTGGTGAAGCCCGGCGCGGTCGGTCCTGGCGTTGAGAGGTTCTGTAGTGGCAAGTTCGCCCAGGGTCCAGTCGAGCCCAACTGAGCCAGAGTTTTCACGGTCCCGTCCGGGTTCATAGCCACACCGCCGGGACCAGTGCCGCCTGCGGGCTGACCATTGACGTTGACGTTGATCGTCGGCGACTGCCCCTGACCCTGGTTCTGGGCATTGGCCTGCGCCTGGCCGGCCTGGTGTCCCGCGGCGAACGCCTGCAGAAACGGCGGCAAGGCGGGTGCCTGCGGCAACTGCACCGGCGCGAACTGCGGCTGTGCCAGGCGCTGGGACATGTCGTCCATGATCTGGCGGAAGGCTGCCGCGCCCTCGGTGCTGCCCTTCGGCGCCCAGGCGTTCATCTGCGCCAGCGTGCCGAGGACGTTGCCCTCCGCGCCGGCGTACGCGTTCGCGCGACTCGCCATCGCGTTCTGCAGCGCGTTGGTGCCGCCCATCAGCGTGGCGTAGTTGTTCTGCTGCGCCGTGGCCGCGGCGGCCGAGGCCGAGCCGACCGTGGTGCCACCGATGGTGGCGAGCGTGTACTGCTTGAGCAGGTCGTCGGCCATGTTGTTGAGCTCGTCGGTGGACTTGCCCACGTTGGCCGGGTTGTGGAACACGCTCTGCACTACGGACTGCAGCAGTGGGATCTGGCTCTGGAGGCCGTACAGCGGTCCCTGCTGCTTCTGGGTGATGCCCTCGAGCGTGGCTTGCGCGGTGGCTTGCGCCTGCGCGCCGGCGCCGGCGGCCTGCTGCGTCTGGGCCGCTTGCAGGCCGGGCGCGCCCGGAATGAGCGCCTTCTGGTAGTCGGCCTGGGCTGTTTCGTAGCCGGCGCGCGCGGTGGCCTCCGTGCCGAGGGCCTTGTAGTAGTCCGACTGGTTGTCGGTCAGCCCGACCTGGTGCTGGGTGAGGGTAGTGTCGGCCTCGACCTTCGCCTTGTTCGCGTCGACCATCGCCGTGGTGGCGTCGGCGTTGGCCGATGCCTGCTTGGCCTGGGAGGTCGCGAGCGCGATGTCCGCCGGTGTCGTGGCGGTCGTCTTGGCGGCGTTGGCCTTGTCCAGGAGTGCCTGCGCGGAAGCTTGCGCGCCCTGGGCGACGATCAGGTTCTGCTGGCTGGGCGCTAGGTCCGCGGCGATCTGCGACGCCTTCGCGATTTGATCGGCGCGGGCGGTGGACTCCTTGGCATTCGCCTGGGCCAGCTCAACCTGGGAGGGCGTGATCTGGTTCGCTTGCAGCGCTTTGTCCAGCGCCGTCGCCCGGTTGTTATTCGCAACCGCCACGCGCTGCTGTGCAGCGCTGTACGCCTGCAGATCCGACTGGTACTTGGACTGCGCGGCCTGTACGTCGGCCGTGTTGGCGCCGTAGCCCTGGTCGAGCAGGCCCTGCAACTTCTCCGAGTCACCCTGAACGTCCGGCAGCGGGTTGCCGTTGCCGTCCGTGGCGTTGTGCCGACCATTGATTTGGGTGTTGAGGTCCAGCACCGCCTGGTTGGCCGCGGTGAACTCGGTGTCAAACGGCGCCAGGATCTGGTCGACCGTGTACTGGCCGCCCTGACCCTGGGGCGGCCCGATGCTCGTGGCGCCCGGTGCTGGCGCCGTGGTGGCCGCCGGTGTTGCAGGCGCTGCCGCCGGCGCTGCCGGTGCCGCGGCTGCGGATGGCGCGACGGTGACCGGCGGCGGGTAGTTGATGGGCTGTTGCGTCGAACCGGGATTGCTCAGCGGCGCAGTGACCGGCGCCGTCGGATCGCCCTGCCAGACCTGGTTGCCGTTCTGATCCGTAACCCAGGGCATGTCAGCTCACCGCTCCCGGTACTGGCATGGGTGGTGCGCCCAGTGGCGCGGGCGGCAAGGGTGCCGGGCCAGCCGGTGGCACCGGGAGCGAGACCCCAGGTCCCGGCGCCATCGGTCCCGACGGCGCGCCTGCTACCGGGAGGGGCGGCGTCGCGCGCTGCTGGGCCTGCAGCATGGCCAGCGGCAGGGTCGAGCCCTCGAACTTCGGCGGCGGGTCGGTGCCCGCGGCATCCGCCGCCCAGCCCTGAATCTTCTGGGCGTTGGCGATGGCGTCCTTCAGATCCGCGCCCTGGTACAGCATCTGGCGCATGGGATACACCTGCGACAAAGCTTGGCCTGGCGGCGTGCCGGCGGCCACCAGTTGGTGGTACTGCGCGTCCGCGGCGTCGGTCGAGCCGAGCGGCGAAAAGTTCCAGCGCGCCACGACGTCGTCCTTGCTGAGCTGCTGGCCACTCAACGGCTGACCGAGGCGCCCGGCAATGCCGTCGGCGTAGTCGCTCACGCGCTGGGCGAAGCTATCCACGGTCTGTTGCAGGATGTCCTGAGACGACTGGCCCGCCACCGTTAGCGACTCCGCAGGAAGATCACAGCCAGCACCAGCACCATCAGCAGGAAGACGGCCAGTGGCAGGTAGCTGGCATCACTCAACCGTTCTTGCGCGTCGGCAGGCGCTCGTGGAGAAAGCCGCCACCCTGGCCGCCGGTGGGCGTCATGCCGCTCGAGCCGTGCACGCGACACGGCGGACACGGGTAACTGTGCCGGTCGGCCTCGAGCACGCCGGGCTGCGGCGGCAGCAGTTGCGCGTTCAGGCGCGCCAGGCGGTCGAGCTCGGGCTCGCTGTTCGGCCCGGCGCGCGAGCCGGCGTTGCTCGGCCCGTTCTCCGCGGCGTTGCGCGTCATGCGCGTGGCACGCGCGCGGCACCGCGCACGATGCGGTTGGGCGTTGGCACGCCGGCCACGCCACGCATGGGCGGTTGCGCCGGTGGCTTCGGCATCTTGGGCAGCGTCACCCGCGGGTTGGCCGGCTTGGGGAGTTTTCCGCCTCCACCGTTCGCCATCACTTCTTGCCTTTCTTTGGGCCGCCACCTACGGAAATACCGGGGTACTTCGCGGCCACTTTCGCACGCACCGTGGCTTTCTCCGACGGCGTGCCGTGCTGGCTGACTCGGGCCAGGGCGTTCCTGGCGTGACTCTCGTCAGGGATCGGGTAACTGCCAGCGCCTTTGCCCTTCGGACCCTCGCCTTTGCCCGGCAGCGCGAAGCTCTTCGACGGCAGCGACTGGCGCTTCTTGCTCGAGAGGACCGCCATCACTTGGCCTTTGTCAGCGGCAGGCCGCGGGTTGACCGCTCAGCGCGCGTCTTCTTGTTCCCCGATGCAATTCTCGCCTGCGTCAGTGCCGGCCCGTAGATTCGTCGATTCGTGCGCGGCTGCGGGGAACGGCGGACCATCACTTGCCCTTCTTCAGCGGCACGCCACGCTTCTTGTCGAGCGCATTGTCGCGCTTACTGCCCTCTTTGACCCCGTGCGCCTTGTCCCAGGCGTCATCCTTCGCCGCCGTCCACTTTGATCCAGCCTTGCCCTTACCTGGGGCCGTTGCCATTGCCCGTCTCTCCGCGGTTCCAGGAGTACGACTTCTTCTTCGCCGGCGAGTCGTTGTAGACGGGCGGGTCGTTCTCAAAATTGGCTACGTTAGCGTTGAACTGGTTCGCGAGGCTGTTGTCGTTGGCCTGTGTGCGGCCCTTGGGGTTCGGATTGCTCGTGCCGCCGCTGTCGCCGTTCGCCATGCTGTGCTCACCCTCCCGGAGGAGCCGCGGCCCCCGGTCCGACTATCGCCCCGGCTTGCTGCGAGGCCATCACGTCGCGCCGCATCGGCCCCGCGCCGAGCGCGCCCTGCACGATTCCGCCAATCGCGGAGTTTACGGGGTTGGGTGTCTGCACACCCGCGAGCTGGCCGGTAGGCCCACCCGGTCCTGGCGGCGCGCCGCCACCTGGCAGTGCCGCAGTGGGCGTGCCGTCCGGCATCGCCTGGCCCGACTGCACCGCGGAAAACAACTGCGCCATCTTCTGGTCGTCCAGTTTCTTGCCCACCAACTGAAACAGATACTGCTGCCCCTGCGGCGTATTGAAGAGCAGTTTTTCCGTCTGAATCTCGATCATGGTCTCGTCGGGCGACTCGTCGCCCAGGCCCTTCTCGAGCGCCTGGCGCAGCGGAATCCTGCCCTCGATGCTCCACTGCATCAGCATCTGCGCATACGGCAGGTTCTCGCCTTCCTCGGGCGGGTACTCGCACCAGTAGTCATACACGCCCTGGCACATGTCTGAGGTCAGCTCCTGGGCTTTGCGCACGCTCTGGCGCATGCCCTTGGGCTGCACGCTGCAGTACACCGGCACGGTCACGTCGTAGTAGTCGACGATGCGGTCGGCGATCTCGGTGGCCATGCTGCCGACGAAGGTCATCGCCTGCAGGCCGCCATTGAGCACGTCGTCGTAGGCGTCCTGCAGCATGCTGCGGATCAGGGCGCGATCGTGGCCCGACGTCGCGCCCGGACCGCCGCCAGCTGCGGAGCTGGGCGCCTCTTCGTGGATGGCGCCGAGCATCAAGCCCATCAACTCGTCGACGTCCTTGTTGGTGCCCGGGTGTGTCGCCGGCACGGGCGTGCCAGCCACGTACTGCGCCTTCATCGGCTGCACGTCGATCTCGCGCGGTCGCCCATCCTCGAGCACCAGGTCGGGCGACACGTCGGCATTCGCGGGAATGAACCAGCCGCCGAACGCGTGCTGCCAGGTGTGCGCCAGTTTCGCCGTGGCTAAATTGTTCATGCCCTGGAACGACGACAGGAACGGCCACAGGAACGGAATGCCGCGCCGATCCGGGTCGGTCTCCGAGGCGAAGTTGCAGCCCCAGATCCACGAGCCGCACAAGCGGCTAATGCCGAAGTCGCGGCGCAGGTCGATGGCCGCCAGGTTGCGCTCGCCGCCGGGGCCCACGCGCCAGGCAACAGTCAGGTTCGAGCCATCCGTCGCCGGCGCAGTCACGCCCTGGCCGATGTAGTAGACGACGGAGCCCGGTCGCCAGAGCTCGTACAGCGTGAACTTGGGGTACATGCCGCGCGCCTGGGACATGTAGTCGGGGTCGTAGCCGGGGCCGATGTGGCCACTATCCGCGAAGCGCCAGCGGTAGCCGGCCGCCTCGAGCTGCTCCTGCGCGTACTGCGAGCGCACGATCAGCCCGTCCAGGCGGTGCCCAGGACCGAGCAGCGGCAGGCACTGGTCGACGCCCACCACGCGAATCGAGATCGGCACCTGTCGCGCCTTCCAGTCCAGCAGGTAGTCCTCGTACATCTGGCGCGAGTGGCGCGCGCTGTCGGCCTTCCACTGGCGGTACACGCCGCCGTCCTCGTCGACGTACGCCGGCATGTTCTCCCAGCCCGCGGCACTGGGAAAGCACAGCACGGCGGCGCAGCCCTGGTTGAAGAGCATGTCCATCAGCGGCCGCCAGAACTGGCCGTGCTGCTCTTCGATGGCCGAGATGGCCGCGTTGGCCCACACCTCGAGGTCGCTGGCGTTGGTGCGCGCGCCGATGCTCTTGCCCATCGGGTCGCGCCGCAGTCTGGGGCGTTTCGACGACAGCATCTGCACCGCGTGCAGCGCCACGGTGATGCCGTAGGGCAGTTTGACGTCGAGTCGGCCGGCGACCTGGGCAAAGTCCTTCGGGACGACGGGATCCCAGCGATTGGCGAGCCAGTCGCGACAGTCACGCACCCGCAAGCGGGTGGTCATCATCTCGTTGTATTTGCTCCACCACAGCGTGGCGAGCTCGCCTGGCGTCGGGATCTCTGACTGATCCATCAGGCCGTGGCGGATAACACCTCGTCGTCGGTGGCGTGGCGGACGGCCCACTGGTCGCGCACCACGTCGTACTCGGCGTGCAGTGGCGGCGTGCCGCTCAGCAGCGCCGCGGCGTCCTGGTCATTGAACTCGGCGTCGACGTAGATGGTGGTGGACGCGGAGTTCGCCAGCAGGTCGGCGAGCTCGCTGTTGGGCGTCGCGGTCGGGGCAGCAGCGGCGGCGGCGGCGCTGGCGCGGGAGGTGGGCATGCTTCAGTCTAAAGTCGCCGTCAACTCTCGGTGGGCCAGATCGCCTCGAGCACGTCGCGCGCGCTCAGCCCGGCCTCGGCACCCGCGTGCAGCTCGTCCAGCTCCGCCTGCAGCAACTGCGCCAGACGCGTCGCGTGCCGCCAGCCACGGCGATAGCGCAGTCCGAGCGTCTCGGCGCGCTGCGCGAGGTCGCCCTGCAACGTGGCGATGAGCAGCTCGCGCACCGTCAGGCGTTCGGCTTCGGCGAGCTGCTCGAGCATGCCCAGGTCATTGCTGGGAATGTCCAGCACGAGGCGGAACGTGACCGTCGCCGGCGCGCTCATGCCGCGGGTCCGTCGTCGCGCGCCCAGCCGCCCACCAGCTCGCCGTGGTAGCGCACCCGCGTCGGCGTCGTCAGCAGCATTTCCAGCGTGCGCAGTTTGTCGACCTGGGAAAACTTTCGCCAGGCCAGCGCCAGCGCGCACACGCCGTCATCGTGCATGCCCTCGGGTGCACCGTAGCGCACGCCCGTCGCGGTGTACTGGTACTCGAACGCCTCGAGCTCGAGTTGCAGCGGGCCCTCGGGAAAGCTGACGTGATGCTGCTGGATCGCCACCGCTAAACCCTCCATCAGCAGTTGCTTGTTCTTGGCGGTAAACACGAAACCTTCGACGGTGCGGTGCTCGGTGTTCAGCGCCTGATCGATCGGGCCACCCGGTCCGGTGGAGTCCACCGCGGCCGGTGTGCGTCCCACCAGATCGCGTATTCGGCGTAGCGTCACCTCCCAGTATTCTGGATGTGAACCAGTTTCATCTTTGCCGGAGTCAAGCGTCGGATATTGCGACTGGTTCCAGCGTTCGGAGCGACACACCGCGCCGTGGTCGCACAGCGCAATGCCCCACGTCCAGTCGTTGGCGCGGGCCAGGTCCCAGCCCCAGCACGCCGGCTTGCACGTGGTGTGCACTGGCTCGAGGCAATCGCGAATGGCGGCGATGCCGAACGGGTTGCCCTCGTCGTCGCTCGGCTCGGCCTCGTACAGCTCGCGGAAGACGGCTGCCGGCAGTTGGGCACGGGCGTCGTCGATCTCCTGCTGCGCCAGCACGCCGGCCTGGATGGCGTCGTACGCGGTGATCCGGGCGTAGTGCATGTCGGGTTCGCCCGACTCGGCGCGCCGCGCGAGGCGATACGCCCAGTTGCGGCGGCCCTTGACGTTGCCGATGATTCTGACCTTGCCGCGCGTGGCCGTGAGCGTCGAGCGCACGGCGAACCAGGCGTCTTCCTTGACGCGCGTGGCCTCGTCGATGACCGCGGCGTGCACGTCCTCGCCGTACAGCGAGTCGGGATTGTCGGCGCCCTTGAAGCGCAGCACGGCGCCATTGGCGAGGGTGATACTCGACTCGGCCTGATTGGCCACGAACGTGTCGCGCGTCAGGCCACGCACCAGACGGCGGAAGACAATGCGCGCCTGCTCGAAGATGGGCGCGATCCACCAGAACTCGTAGCCGCGCTGCCCGAGCCAGGCCTGCTCGGCGAGCCACACCATGCAGCCCACCGTCTTGCCGGACTTGGTGGACGCTTCGATGACGCTGTAGCGCGCACTGGAGTAAATCGCGTCGAATTGACGCGGGTACAGCTGCGGCCGGACGAACTCAATCCGGCGCGGGGAGGCTGATGACGTCCTGGTCCTGGTTGGCATGATCGAACAGCACGGTGACGGTCACGGCATTGTCGGATTGCGCGGTAGTTTCGGCGCGGAATCCGGCCCAGTCGAGCACGTATTTTGTCGCGGCGAATTCGTCCTTGTTGATCTGCCGCTCGAGCGCAGACAGCGCCGGATGCACCAGGTCGCGCATACGGTCCTGAGCGCTGGTCAGCGCTTGCGGTGACTTACCGCCGTGCAGGTAGCACACCGCCTGCCCGTGCATCGCCCAATGGCCGCATGTCTCGCCCGCACGATTCTTGGCGTGACACTTCACCATCGGGTTGCGAGCACTCATGGGGTGACCTGAGCCGCGGTTTCGGGCTCGGGCGGCGTGGATTCGCGGAGTCGTTTGATGGCGAGTTGCTGACGCTGAGCGCAGCGGGTGGAGCAGTAGAGCTGGACGATGGCGCGGGGCAAGGGGTGGTCGGGCTCGGGGATGGGCTTGCCGCAGAACACACAGTGCTCGGTCACGCCGCGGTCTGCCGTCGCTGCGCGTACGTCGTGGTGATGGTCTGCCAGCGCTGCTGACCTTCAGCCGAATCCCAACGCACGAATCCAAGTTTGAGATAGCCAGGATCCTTCGGCCAGTTTGAACCAACCAGCCATGCGTGTTGCCAGTGGTCACGCAGTATGGGACCGATCAGCCACACACTCTTGTTACAGAACTGCAGTCGCTCGCTGATGTCCTGGCGGTGCCACTTGTGCTTCGCAGCCGGCACATACATCGCGAAATCGACGTGCTCCAGTTGATGGAGTGTGCCGAGTTCTCCGAGCAACACAGGATCAAGGCCATTGTTGGCATCGTGCACCACGAGTCCGTACGGACGCTCGGACGACTTGAAGTGCTCGCGTACCCAGGCTGGCCCGAGTACCACGCTGTCGCCACACGACACCTCAATTTCTGGGAGTCTCTCGGGACGAATTCTTCGACACTCCTCAATACGCCGCTGCAAGTCGTCGCAGTGGCGTTGTTGGATATCCATAAACGCCACACTCCAGGTATCGATACGGCCATTGGCGGCCAACGCCCGGAGGAATTGGAGGGGGGTCCCGCGAATCAGCGATCGGGAATGTCGGTTGCCGAACTCCGATTCCCAAACGTACCCGCCCGGGCCACAATTGGTGTCCAGCAGCAGGCAGCGTTGGCCCCACTTGTTGGCCATGTGACCGCAGATGCTGACCCGCTGACGGAACAGCCCAAGCGCTTGCTCACACTTCGCCTCAGTGCCGTCCGAACACCCGACCAGGTCACCCTCCCGCACGATCGGCCAGCGATACGCGTCGTACAGATCGAAATGCGACTGCTTCAGTCCCGGGCGGCGTTTTCGCTCAAGAGCACGGCGACGGAGTTCGTCGTCCGCAGCGATGAACTTGCAGGCCTCGTCTAGAGCATAGTCACTAGAGTCGGGATCGGGCGAAGCGTGCTCGAAGGTGACGATCATACGGGGGCCTCTGGAATGGACTGCAGGCGTTCGTGCATGGCGGCCTCAACGGGCGCGTTCTCGCAGTACGCCCAGTGCTCAACGCCGCCCGTTCGCTCGAAGTCGGGGCAGCACGCCGGTTCGGGGGGTGGCGTGGCGTGGGTCCTTCCGTTCGCCGAAGGCGACATCGGCCCAGTGGGGGCCGACTCCCCCGCCGCTTGCGGAGGGGGTTGGGGGGAGGTACCCGGAACGTTCGGAGAACGTTCGGGACCGGGACCGGGACCGGGACCGGGGTCAGCGAACTTCTTCCGAACTTCTTCCGAACTTCGCGCGAAGTTCGGGCGAACTTCAGGCGAACGAATGCGTCGCATGCGGCCCGCGGCGGCCGCGCGCTCGGCAAGAATTTGCTGGCGTGAAGGCTGATATTCCAGATAGTCGTGGATGGTGAATCCTCCATCCGCCCGCGCCCACCGGTTGACTTGCACTAACTCCGTTGCAACCGGTGGCCACCGCTTCAAATGGATCAGTGCCGCTATGGTCTGCACATCCGACTCCCGCAGCACACCGTCACGGAGTTCCCGCGCCGAATAGATGATGGCGGCCATGTCCAGCGCGATCGCCGCCGTCGACAACGTGGCGAGCTTCGTATTGCCCAGATAGTCATCCTCGAACCGGGCCCAGGGCACGAGGGTCGCCTCTAGCTTTGCTCGCTCGAGCGTGTGCCGTTGCGCCGCCGGCCATTCGACGGCACGAGCACCGCGTCATCCACCAGGTCCAGCGCGTCATCCATCGGTAAGCGCGGCGGTGGTGCCTCCGCCAGGTCAACCACCAGATAACAGCCCAGCTTGCTGAACAGCCAGTCCGCCTCGAGCAGCGCGATCGGCTCCAGCTTCACGCTGATCGAATTGGGCGCATCCTCGGACTTCGGCGAGGTCCCGTTCACCTGCGCCAGTCGTGCTCGAAATTGCATCGTCTTTTTCAGAGCTTCCTTTCTGGACGTTGTCGACACGTTCGCCAGTGACTCGTGCCCGTCCGCGTGCCGTCGGGTTTGATATCGAACGGACACCGCCGCCCGTTCGCGCGAGTAAAACCCCACCAAATCGGGGCCTTGCACAACGACTGGGCGCACACTGCGGTGCGCGCCGCCGCCGGCAGCAGCAACTCGCGCGCGTCGTCGGCGTACACGCGCCAGGCATATTCGCGCTGCGTCTCGCCCTCGAGTGCTGGTGGCTTTGGCATCAGTTCACTTCCGGCAATCGGGGTTGCCGCACGCGCTTCCAGTACGCACGAATCAGGTTGTACGGGCTGCACTCGCCTTTGCTCGCACTCCCCATTGCTGCGGCAAACTCCGCATCACTCAGCAAAAAGGTCGCCAGCGTCTCGAGCGTGATGGCCCGCAAGTCTGTCAGCGAGCGCACGCCATTGACGGTCTTCACCCCGCACCACACGCCCGTACGCGTCGTGTGCAACGACGGCAGGTCCTCCTCCACTTCCACCAGCCAGAAGCGGCTCACGGCTACAGCAGTCCCTCCGTGCTGACGAGCTGCTCGACGATGCCAGCCTCCGCCGCGCGCACCCGGCGCTCGAGGTCCTCGACCGCAGCGAGGGCGTCGGCGTCGCTGATCGACTTGCTGATCGGCTCATACTCGACGCCCAGGTCGCGCGCCTTGCCGGTCAGCAGGGACCAGCGCTCGCGCAATTGCGTGCGCGTCAGCTGGGCGACGGTCTCGTCTCGCGCCTGGGCCGCGGCGTGCGCCTGCTCGACGATCGTTTTTGCCCGCGCGCTGTCATCCTGCAGCACCTCGCCGGTGCGCGTGTCGACCGCGTACACGCCCTCGCCCAGCATGCGGTTGTACTCATCCGCGCGGTCCGCTGTCTGCTGCGCTGACGCGCGCTCGACGACCACCGGGCTTGCCGGCTGCTCGCCCTCGTCGACGTCCGCGAGGCCACCCGTCTCGGACGGGAACGCCCTGCGCAGCGCTTGGCGTTCGGCCGCAATCCCCAGCATGCTGCGCGGCCGAGTGCGCCACATCCGACCACGTGGGCCCGGACCTGGATAGCACTCGTCCATGAACGCGACGCCCTCGAACGCGCCCACGCGCCCGCCATTGTTGGCATACACCGTGACGACGCACTTCGCCGGCACCGGCTTGGTCGCGCCGCGATCGTCGACGCGCATGTCGTAGACATCCGAAAACCGCGGCTCACCCGCGCCAACGTAGCGCCCGGTCTTGACGGCGATGGTGCGCAGGCCATCGATGCCGATGTGCAGGGATGGCCCGCTGCTCTCGCCCCCGAAGCGCTCGTAATAGACCTGCTTCAACAGCGGGTCGAGCCCGCGCCGTCGCACCGTGGCGATCAACGTGATCAATTCTTCCATCGACGAGCACTCTTTGAACGTGGTGGACGCGAGCAGCACCAGCTCGGGCTCGTCGATGCCCGCCAGTTCCAGCGCTCGGTTGAGGTCCATGCTCGAGGTGGCCGGCGGCAGGTCGCCGAACTGGCGTATGCCCGGAGTTTTCTCCACCGGCCGGCGTTGTTGAAGTGCTTGCGTCACGCTGCTTCCTCCCGTGTGTGCAGTCGATTCCGAATGAGGGTCATGCCGAGCAGTGCTGGCCAGATCGTCCACTGCTTGCCAACCACCTGACCCAGCAACAACTCGAGCGAGCCCAGCGCCAGCAGCAGGAACACCGCGGAATCGAGGACCTGGCCCGCCAGATCGCCGAGCCCCATCGCGCGCGCCCACCAGTCCCGCTCGCGCAGTTTGGTCCACACCAGCGCATCGACCGACTCACTCAACGCGAAGGTCACGCCGGACGCCACGGCGAGCGGCAGGTAGCCGCCAGGAATGGTGGCCTTGTCCGTGACGATGTAGCTGAGCAGCGCGCCGACGGCGATACTGAGAAAACCCCAGCGACGGCCGAGGGTCTGCTGCGTCAGGTTGCGGAAGGTGAAACACAACCCGGCGAAGTACACGCCGGCGGGCGCGTACAGGCCGAAGCCGACCGGCACCACGCCGAAGGTGACGATGGCCCAGTTCGCGAGCACGATGCACGCGACGTACGCCACCAACGGCAGCCACTTCACGCCAGACTCCACAAGCCGAGCTGCACGGACCCCGTGCCCATGACGTCGAGCACACGCTGGCGCCAGTCCAGCGCATAGTGCAGGTGGTTGGCGCACGGCGTCCGCGGCTGCCCGCAGCCGATGCCCCGCTTCATCGCCTCATAGCTCCAGGCCATGCTGTCGGACGACGCCAGGAACGACGAGAGTGCCCGTAGCGCGGTCGTTTTCAGTCCGAAGCCGTGCAAGCGCAGGCCTGCTGACGACAACCGCACCAGCAAATCCACGGCACCGCGAGTACCCTGGCGCCGGCACACGCTGCCGATGCCGACGATGGGCAGCTCGCGCAAGCGCACGCCGGCACGCTCATACATGTCGGCGTGGCGCAAGTAATCGTCCACCTGCCAGCCCTGCAGCACCGGGCACCACGGCACCTCGGGCGCGCGGAGCATCAGGTCCAGGTAGCTGACGACCGAGCGGTATTGGTGCTCCGGGATGTCGAGGCCGGTGTTCTTCAGAATCCAGGGCTCGCACATCCAATCCTGCACCACGGCCCAGGCCAGCTGCCCGACCTCCTGCATGTAGCGCCGCACTTCGGTGACGTATTGCCGCGGCGTCCTCTGCCAGGCGTAGGGTGGTCGCGACAACTCGGAGTAGCCGCCCGAGTCCAGCACCCACGGTGCGCCTGCCTGGGGCAGACGCTTGCGCTCGGAGAGGGTCCGCGTTGAAACCATCAGCGGCACGTCGGTCTGTCCCAGCCAGTTCGGTCGATGCGTCCCGAGCCAGAACTGCATCAGCAAAGCCCCGAGGTGACGACAGAGAACTCGCGCGCGCGCCCGGCGTCGAGCATGTACTGCACGGCGGCGCGATTCGCGTCTGGGTTGAACACCGACAGTCCGGCGCGGCCCTGGGGCGTCGTACTCCAGGTAGAGCTGAGAAATTGCCCCAGGCCGCTCGCGCCGGATCGCGGATTGACGGCACGCGGATTGCCCTGTGACTCGTGCGCAATGATGCACGCCACTCGCCCGCTGAACGGTGAGGTGACCACCCGTTCAGGGGCTGGGAGTGGCGGCAGCTCGCCCGTACCCCGCAGGTAGATGTACGGGTCCACTCCGGTGGAATTGACCGCGCCCTGCAAGTCCACCGGACTCACGTGCGCGGCCGCGGCGGCCTCGAGCACTTCGGCCGAGACGTCGTCGGCGTGGGTGCTGGCGACCGCCGCGCACAGCGCGATGCCACACACCAGCCCGCCGGCGAACGCCACGGCGCGCGCCATCTAGGCAGCCTCCGCGACACGCTCGAGGAGTACCAGTCCGGTCTTGCTCGCGCCACATTCGCGCCAGCCGGCGTGACGAAAACACGCGCCCGCAGCGGCATGCCGCGACCGGCGCTGAGTCGTCTGGGCGCCGTCGACGTAGGTGAAATGGCGTCTCTCATCCGGCCAGCGTCGCCAGGCGAGTTCGTCGGCCTCGCGAATCAACGTGCTCGACAGGTCCGGTCCTTCATTGCGAAACACGGCGCAATTGACGCCGAGTTGCGCATCGAGGCGCGGCACCATACACCGCAGCCACACGAACAGGGCGCGCCCACATTGGCTGAGCAGCACCATCGTCTGCCCGGCACTGGTCACGTTGGTATTCCCAACGCGCCGCCAGCGCGCGCCTTTCGACGCCGAGTAGTGCCGTCGGTACAGCGCGTAGGCCCGCTCATCGGTGCGTCTGACGCTCAGCCAGTGCTCATCGATCATCAGGCCACCTCCGCCGGGCCGCGCAGGCAGTCGTGCCGGCGCACCGGCGTCAGCTGGTCGTGCTCGTGACAGAAGAACGCGCGGCAGAGCGGGCACCAGGTCTGTACCGGCGCACGGCAGCCGAACTGCTGGCACGTGTCGGGCACGTCGTCCTGCGCCATCAGAACGGTGGATCCTCAGGATCGACGTCGACGTCGTCCGGCACGGTGGCGTAGTCCTTCGGCAGTTTCGGCGGCTCGAGCGCGCGCCGCACCGTCAGCGACGGCGACTTGCTCAGCTCCTCGTGCACCAGCCGCCGCGCGGTCTCCAGCGTCGAGGCGACGGCCTCTTCCGAGAGCTCGTCCACGTCGCCCAGCGGCACGTCGAGCATGACTTCCGCGACTTCGCTGCCGTAGTTGCCATCCGACACCTGTTTCCGGAACACGACGTGAGTAGCTGATATCTGATTAGCCAATACTCAGTCCTTCCAATCCGTAGCGAAAGACGTGTTCGACGGTGCGCCAGTCCTTCGGCCACCACGTGAAGACGACGAGGCCGCCCTTGCGCATTGAGGCGATCGTGCGTTGCTGATCCTTGCGCAGCGTGCCGTGCGCGCCCTTGAGCTCGACGTCGAAACTGTCGCCGAAGTCCTCGTGCCAGAAGCGCCAGTCGGGCTGGCCGAGCGCTTCTGAGAAACCGTCCAGTCGCGTGAGGTGCACGCTTTCCATGACGCCTTCCGAGTCGCGGACGTGGACGCCGTGCCAGCCCCAGAGTTTGGCGCGGGACTTGACCCAGCGCGTCCACTCCTCCTCGCCGACGATGTGCTCGACGAGCAGGATCTGCGCCGGCGTGAGCGTCTTCTGCGGCACGATGCGGAAGGCTTGCCGCCGCGTCTGCGGGTACGCCAGCCCACGAATGGCCAGGGTCACTCGCGCATCCAGCGGAACCAGCGGCCGAGACCGAGCGCGAACAGCACGCTCAGCAGCAGCCATACCCCGAACAGCGCAAACGGGTTCACGGCCGCATCGCCTGGATGACGCGCAGCAGTTGCTCGAGCGCCTCCTCGATGCGACGATCGCCGAGCATGGTGTTCAGCCGCGTCATGTTGCGCAGTGTCTCCTCGGCGCCCTGCTGGTAGCCGGTCGCCAGGCCGCGCGCGTACGCCTGGTCCATGAGTTCCTCTTCGCGCGCGCTCAGATCGGTGATCATGCGACGAGCTCGTCGTCGGCGCTCAGCGCCTCGAGTTGGGCGCGGGTCAGTTCCACATCGTCGCCGTCCATGGCGTCGACGAGCGCGCGTTTAGCGAGCTGGTTCCACTGCTGCTCCGGGCGTCGGCCGCGGAGCGCGGCGAGTTGCAAGAGAAAACTCCAGGCCCTCGGCCCGAGGTCGTATTCGGTGAGGGCGGGAGGCCGAAGCGTGGGCATGCGCCCAGTGTGAACCGCTCACGTCGTCAACGGCGTCGTCAGTTTTCCGCCGGCGTCGTCAACCATGCAGGTGACTCGGCAGTCCGAGCAGCAGCTCGCACCAGGCGATGACGCCGTTCATCTTTCCGTCGCTGAGCAGATCCAGCAACCGAAACGCGCTCAGAAGCATGACCGCCGCGGCGGCCGAGTCGAGCCCGCGGCGGCTCAATCTGCGCATGACGGCGCGCGCCGTGGCACGCGCCTGGCGCGAGAGGGTGGCGTCCAGTTCGACTCGGGCATCGAGTTGGTTGCACAACCACTCGAGTTTGGCTACCAGCAGCGACGGGTCATCCGTGTCCTGGGGCATGAGCTGCACCAGGTCGGGACTGATGGCCTGATCGACCAGCCAGGGACGCTCCTGGTGCTTGCGGATGGGCCAGCCCGGCAAGAGTCCAGGAATCAGGGTGCCATTCGGCCCGTAGCGGGTAATCGCGCGGTCGAGGACGCTCGCGCTCGAGGGGCCGAGCCCGTCGCGCTCGAGTTGAGCGCGGGCGTGGGCGCGGTCGTAGGGCTCCTGCGTGCCCGTGGCGTAGTGACGATCCTTGCCCTTCCAGACGCGCTCGACGTCGCGCGGTGGAACCCAGTCGGGCCCAGAGAACAACTGCGGATGGTTGCTAGACATGGGACCAAGCGAGAACGCCCCCCCCGAAAAGAGAGATGAATTCGCCCTTCCCTGGCTAGTGTCAGGAACCAGGTTGCGGGGCAGTTGAACCAGCGGCCGGTTGCGACTCCCCGCGACCGTACGTCTGTTCTAGGAAAAGGTGTACCGTAACCGCGTCGTCAGCGCGTCGTCAAAAACCCCTATACCGGCATGTAACGGCGGAGACTCAGGTACGTCAAGGGACTGAGCGGGCCGGCGCTACACTGGTACACGGCTGGCGCAGGAGTGGTCTGTCGCACTTGTGCGCCAGAATGGATCATCTCGTGCTGGTGTTGGTTCCGCGGCTGCGACGTCTTCGAGCAGCGCTCGCGCTGAGCCAGGAGGAGCTGGCTGCGCGTGCCAGGGTGTCGCGCAATACGGTGGTACGCGGCGAGCGAGGTCAGGACCTGCGGCCGATGAACGTCAGGAAACTGGCCCGTGCGTTGGGGGTGTCGCCGGCAACGCTGCAGCGACCTGACGAAAAAGGAACTTGACGACGCACCTGACGACCGGCGCGGCGCAGACTGGCCGGCGTGACCGAGTTCGGGAGTCAGTTGCTCGAGGAGCTGGTCCGCCTGGTCGTGGAGTGGCGACGCGAGCAGGCACCTACGCCGCCAGACCGAGAAGCCGCACCAGATGTTCCACAACCTGCAAGTCGCCAGCAAGTTGCGGGTTGTGATACTTCCAATCCACGAGTTGGCCGCCCACGCGCCCCACGCCGTTCGGCTTGACTTCGACCCACGCGAAGAACGCGCGGTACAACTGGGCGCGCGCCAAGTCCGACAGTCGCGGCAGCAGTTCCGCGAGCGCCTCGTCCGGAATGTCCGCCAGCGCGCGCTGCGCCTCCAATCGTGCCTCGGCCACCTCGTCGCTCGCGTCGATTTTGGCCAGCGTCCGTTGACGATCGCGGCCAATTTCGACGAGACGTTCGACGAAACTCGCGGGCGCCGGCAGGTTGTTCTCGGCCAGCGTCTGGATCTGCGCCTGCAGCAACCGCTCTTCGTTTTCGAGGACCTGCAGGTGGACGTCGAAGCCGCCCTCGGCACGCGCGGCCAGCGACTCGCGGGCCGCGTCGCGCAGTTCGGCCAGGCGTGGGTGAATGAGTGGCAGCAGGTCGCGCAACGCGAGGTGCGCGGTCGACTCGCGCACGGTGAAGATCGGCGCGCAGACGGTGAACGGCGACGTCGGACGGTTGCCGTTCGGACAGATGTAGCCGAACTTGCCCTTACCCAGCAGCACGGCATGGCACCGCGGACAGCGCAGCAAGCCGAGCAGCGTATGGGGGTGGGCCGTGCGGTCGGCCTTCGGACGTCGGGTCTGGTCATCGTCGGCCATGAATTTCTCCAGCCAGCGCTGCGCCTGCGTCGGCGTCCAGTACGCCAGGTGCGGGCAGCTCGCCACGACCTTGCTCGCGTCGAATTCCTTGGAGCGTGGATCCAGTCCATACCAGACCGTCGCCTTCGGGTTACGCACGAACTTCCACAGGCCGGCGTGGAATGGCGATTTGAGCAGCGTTTCGAGCGAGCGCTTTGTCCAGCCGCCGGGCACGGCGTCAGGTCCCACGACGCCGGCGTCCCACAGTGCCTTGAACAGCGTGCCACGGTTCGGCTGGGCCTCCAGTTCGCGCACGAGAACCTGCATGCTGTCGTGCTGATCGGGGTCCTTGGCCCAGGCACGCTTGGCGACGCCCCGGTTGGTAATGCGCGGCTGATCGTGCTCGTCGAGCAGCACGACGAGTTTATGTCCGAGCATGGTGCGATGGCGGCCCCAGGCCTTGTCTTTGCCCTCGACGACGTTGAGCGCGCGCGCCGCCTGCCCCTCATAAAAGCGCTGACGGATTTCGTCCTTTTCCTTCATGGCGTAGTACAGCTCGTCCTGGAACGCCTTCAGGTCACCGTGGTTGCGCAGGTCAAGGCGGCTGTAGCGGGTGAACAGCAGTGCGCCGGCGTGGATGAGTGTGTCGGCGATGGTCTTGCCGTCGATGAGCCACTCGCCGCGGCTGAGCGAGCGGACGTCAGGCGCGGCGATGCCCTCCAGTTCACCGCTGGCGACGTCGGCGAGCATCGCCACAAAGACTTTGCGTCCGCGAATCGTGCCGCCGCTGCGAGCGATGCCGCCCTCGTCATAGACCACGACGTCGGCGTCGTGGCGCGCCATGACGGCGGTCATGTCGTCGATCGCGCGCAGATAGCGGTCGTTGTCCAGCTGGTGACGGGTGCTGACGCGTCGGTAAAGGCCGATGCGCGCGCGTGTTACGGTAGTCACTGCGTAGATTCAGTCCTTTCACACGTTGGGTCTGCGCTCGCCCCGGCCGCAGGTTGCATACGCGGTTCGGGGCTTTTCTCTGGGCTAGTGGCCAATGGTAAGCCGCGTGGGGTGCACGCCGAGCGCCGCCGCGATCTTGCGGACGGTACTGGGGCGGACGGCGTCGCCGAGCTCGAGGCGGGCGAGGGCCTGGCGACTGACGCCGGCTTTCGCGGCGAGGTCGAGCTGGCTGAGGGCGTGCTTGAGGCGCAGGGCGCGCACGCGCTGGCCGATGGGGTCGTGGGTGTCTCTGAGTTGCATGTCCAGCACTGTATCACACTCGCGCAAATCATGTTGCATTACTGCCGCGTATGCTGTATAGTCTGGCTATGCAAAGAGAGCAGGCCAGCGTCCTAACCGCCGACCTGCTCGAGGCCAACACCAGGAGTCATCTGATGTCAACCATGATCACCCTACCAGCCACCGACCCACGCGGCGCCAAAGCCGTCCAGATCGCCACCGACGCCGGCCAGTGGATGAAGGTCTACGGCCGCGACGGTCGCAAGGCGTACGGCATCCGCTCGAGCCGCGACGCCAACGTCGTCTACTTCACCACGCGCACCGACTGCACCTGCTTCGACGCCGAGCGCCACGAGTGCAAGCACATGCTGGCCGTCCGCCTGCATTGCGCACTCGTCGCGGAGCGTGCGGCGTGACCGACCACCCGCATCCCGAAATAGCGACACGGTTGGCGGGCATCGAAGTCACACTGGACGACCATACGCGCACGCTGGACGCGCACACCGCCACCCTGCGCGAAATCCTCCGCATCGCCCGTCGCATCGAGGAGCAACTGCGTCGCCCCGGACAGAACGGTCAACAACCATGAGTCCGTCTGGCGAGTACTTCCGCTGGCGGCGTTACCACCCGCACGAGGCCGAGGACCCCAGCGCGGTGTGGGCCGCGGCCTGGAATGCCGGCGGCCGCTCGGCGATGCAGTCCTCGTCACGCCTCGTCGAACTGGTGCCACTGCTGAGCGACCTGCTCGAGCTGCTCCAGGACGAGCGCGTCGAGCGCGAGGTGCGCGCCTCAGACCAACGGCCAGCCTACGACGAGGACGAATGCGAGGTGGCGTGGTGAACGGGCGTGTGCAGACCGAAGACGTCGAGGGCATCATCGAGTCGGTCAACGCCAACGGACTCAAGATTGGCGGCGCGTGGGTCAACGTCTCGCGCTTTCACCCGGTGACCTTGCCTGACGCCGGCGCGCGTGTGCGGCTCAAAATCGACACGAAGGGCTACATCGTGGACCTCGAGAATCTGTCACCCGTTGGTCAAACTCTCAGCGACAAAGACGAGCGCATCACCAGGCTGGCGGTGCTCAAGGCCGCGGCCGAGTTCGTCGGGCTCTGGGGCCAGTCGCGCGAAGAGGTCAAGTCCGACCACGTCCTGGTGCTGGCCGACCGATGGCTCAAATGGGTGGAGGGAGCATGATCACGGGCACAACACTCTTAGACCAGTTAGAGGGCCGCAACGTCATGAGCGGCGCTGAGGCGCGCGCAATTCGCACACACCTCGGAAAGTCCGCACGGGAGATGGCTGAGATCATGGGACTGAATCCCAGCAGCATTTATCGCTGGGAGTGGCGGACACTAGACGCCGTTCCACGCTATTACGCGGTTGCGCTGCGTGGAGTACTGGCCGCGAGGGGAACATGAACATTCACTGTCGTGACTGCGGCAAGCCGGGCAGCGAGGACCCCGATGACCCCGCGCCAGCGCTCTGCCCCGCGTGCTATGAACAACGGCTGCAGCGGATTACCGAGCTCTTCATGCCGATCATCGGCAGCCTCAAAAGCAGCGACATCACGCCGGCCATCGTCTGGCTCGCCAAGGCGCTCGAGGACATCGGTGGCGAGAAGCCCGAGTACGCCCGTCAGCACGCGGATACCCTCGCCTGGGCGGTCGTGCTGCAGACGAGGCAGAACTAAGTGCCGTTATGACTGACAAACCAATGGTTTCATGGCCGCTGCTGCTAAACGAGGCAGAACGCGAGGTCACCGAACTCCGCGCCGAGAACGAGCGGCTTAAAGAAGCCTTCGCCAATAGCGAGGCAGCCTGCCTGATTCAGGTGCAGATGGTCCGCGCCGAGAACGAGCGGCTGCGGGCTGAGGTCGCTGATCTTCTGCCGCGTCTGGATGCCGACGCCATGCACATCAATAACCTGGTCCGCGAACTCAAGCAGGCCGACGCTGAGATCGAGCGGCTGCGGGCGGCACTGGCAAAAGCTACATGGCTGCTTGAGGGAACAGCGGACCAGATAGACGAGTGGTTTCCTGGTGATAAGAATCCAACTGTCCAAACTGATCTGCGACGTTTCGCCGGCCAGTGGCAGCAGGACTTTGGGCTACTTACCGCTCAACAGGCGCTTGCACCTCATAAGGAGTGTTATGACTAGCAAGCCGTCCTCCGAATCGCGTCGCCAGATCCGGGCCAATCCCGAGCGTGCTGCTCGTGTTGAGGCAAATCGCAAAGAGCTATTGGGCCTGTGCGCGTGGTGCGAAAGTGCGCTTGAGCCGCAACACTGGATCGCTCTGTGGTTTAGTGAACGAGAGATTCACTGCTGCTCGGAAGAACACTTGACACTTTGGCTCGATGCTCATCGGGCCATGCGTGGGCTTTGATAGAGATATGGAAGCATGGACGACGTTCTAGTCACCGAGCCTTCGCACCGTTCAGTGTGCCGCTATTGCTGCCCGACGCATGATGAACTCCGTGCTGAGGTTGAACTGCTGCGGCGCGAGATCATGGCTGAGCACCAGAGGAATAACGGCAGCGAG
>Ga0126371_10001098_pt1 | contig 22685 bp, 17 predicted proteins | sample PanSoiMetaPlot_4_FD_110145 | JGI IMG/M metagenome (GOLD analysis project Ga0126371, IMG submission 110145) | Tropical forest soil microbial communities from Panama - MetaG Plot_4 | ecosystem: Environmental > Terrestrial > Soil > Tropical forest > Bulk soil | place: Panama | collected 2016-02-17 | reverse complement strand
CGGCAGAAATTTGTACTTCGATGATCGTTCCGCCGCATACATTCCATAGGCATCTTCGCGTTTGCCCATGTCATAGACGTCCGCAGTCACTTCCGCGCCGCCGCTTTTGAAGTTCTGATGCAGAAGCGCTCGAAAGTCGTAGAGCAGATACACGTCTGCCCCGCCATCGATGTACTGATAAAGACTGTCAGGCTTATAGAACGCTGGGGCTTCTTCCGGCGCCATCTTTCCCGGCAGAGGTGCACTCAGAAGACTTTGAATTTGTTTTTGGGAAGCGTCCGCAGGTTGGGATCGCGGAGAATCAATACTGAATGCTGTCTTGGAGACCGCAGTAAGACCAACTAGGAAGACAAAGAAAAGTACTGCGATATTACATCGACTCAACCATTTCATCCGAACCTCCCGGACTTCTTCTAGGACGAGCAGAAATGCAGGGCTCGGGTCTGCATACTCCTCGACTTATCTTTATAGTCCTCCCTGGCTTTGATCGCCTGTGATTTTGGTCACTCTCTAGGACTGTTCCGAATAGAGACCGGTTTCAATGCTGGGCACCGCGACCCTCGGACGCAGCTTGGCCCCGGCAAACGCATAGATCGCCACGACCGCATAGGCGACAAGCGGCACGAGGTAGGCAACCGCGATGCTTCGTCCCTCGGCGATTAGTCCCATGATCGGCGTTAGTACAGCACCGCCCACGATCGCCATTACCAACAGCGATCCACCGATTTTCGTGTTCGGTCCAAGTTCTTTCAAACCAAGAGCGAAGATGGTAGGAAACATAACGGACATGAAGAAGCTGGTGAGGAAAACTGCCCATAAACCGATCCAGCCAGGCAACGCAACACCAATGCAGAGCAGCACTACGTTCGTGACTGCATAGACACCCAACAGCTTGCTTGGCTCAAGAAACTTCATCAGATACGCAGAACCGAACCGCCCAATTCCAAACGCGGCCAGCGTGCCCGTGAGGAAGTACCCGGCGATCTTCTCCGGCTGATGCGTGAACTCCTGTACGTATTGAATGAAGTAGCTCCAAGTCCCCACCTGTGCGCCTACATACATGAACTGCGCGACTACGGCCAGCAGGAAGTGCGGATACAACAGCAGATCGCGAAACCGTCCATGATCCTCTTTGCTGTTCTCGTGTTCGCTTTGGATGGCAGGAAACTTCGTTCGCAGAATCAAAATGGCCCAAAAAATAGCCACACTTCCCAAAAACAAATACGGCTTAACCACACGCAGCTTCTCTGAACGCAGATATGCGTCATAAAGATGTTGTGCTTGCAATGATTCGATCTGCGTTGAACTCAGCTCCACTCCGGAGAAGATAAACACTGTCCCGATCAAGACTCCGCTGATCGACCCCAGCGGATTAAACGCCTGGGAAAAATTTAGCCGTCGCTCCGAGCTATCCGGATCGCCTAACTGCGCAATAAACGGATTCGCCGCCGTCTCCAGAAACGACAGCCCGCTCGCGATCACAAAAAGCGCCATCAAGAAGAATGCATATCGACCCGACAGCGCCGCCGGCCAGAACAGAAAACATCCCGTCCCGTATAAGACCAATCCGCTGACGAATCCAGCCTTGTACCCAAGCTTCCTCATCAACAATGCCGCCGGAATCGCCAGCAGAAAATAGCCCATGTAAAATGCCGATTGCACCAACCCAGCCTGAAATCGGCTAATCGCAAACGATTTCATGAACTGCCGGATCAGCACATCATTCAGGTTGTTCGGAATTCCCCACAGATAGAACAGCGCGGTCACGAGAATGAAAACAGCAATGTGTCCCGCAGGAAAAAGCCTGTGTTCCGTTTTGCTGCCAATCGATGGCATGCCTAAGCCCCCAAGTTGATACCGCGATGTTTCTGGAACCGCAACGGAAGGCTGATCCCTCAACTGGATCCTCAGCGCACTCTGCGAACCCTCTGCGTTCTCAGCGGTTAAGTCTTTCGCCCGAACGCTCTACTGTTCCAGTTTGAAAATCCGCTCCATCTGCAACCACTTCTCGCCCGGCTTGGCCTGGGGCAAAGCCTGCTGAAACTCCCACATCAACTGCTCCCACTCTTGGACCTTGGGATTCTGCCGGTCCGCGTCGGCCTTCCTCTCGAATGAGAACGCATCGTTCACTTCCATGATCATGAACATCCGAGTCCCGAGCAGATAAATCTCCATGTCCTCAATCCCAGACTCGCGAATACTCTCCGTAATTTCCGGCCAGATATGCTCGTGATATTTCCTGTACTCCGCGATGAGTTGCGGATCATCCTTCAAATCCAAAGTCAGGCAATAACGCCGGCCCATTCTTCCACCTTTCACTCGCTGTGAACTCAACCGGTGATTAATTCCCCAGTGCAACCCACGCCGCATCTTTCTGCGACGACTCAAGCGCAGCTGCAATGAATCGCATCTCCGCCACTCCATCTTCCACGCTAGGCACCAGCAGCGATGCACTGTTCGCTTCCCTGCCCTCGATCTTCGCGGCAATCTGTTCGGCCAGATCGGTATAGAGTTGCGCAAATGCCTCCAGATATCCCTCTGGATGCCCCGAGGGAATGCGACTCGCATGGGCCGCAACTGGGATCGCCGCCGGCCCCGCCCGCCGTATCAGCATCGGAGCCTTCCCCAACGGACGGAATGAAAGATAGTTCGGATCTTCCTGCCCCCACTCCAGCCCTGCCTTCTCTCCATAGACTCTCAGCCTCAGATTGTTCTCATTCCCCGGAGCGACCTGGCTCGACCACAGCATCCCGCGTACGCCTTTATCAAAGCGCAGCAGCATCTGCACATTGTCATCGACTCTTCGTCCCGGAACGAACGTCGAAAGCTCCGCCGCGATCCGTTCGCACCGTAGGCCCGTCACGAACTCCGCCAGATTGAACGCATGCGTGCCGATATCTCCCAGGCAACCCGCCTGCCCGCTCTGCGCCGGATCCGTCCTCCACAGTGCCTGCTTCTGCCCAGTCTTCTCGAGGGGCGTGGCCAGCCAATCCTGCACATACTCCACATGCACAACGCGAATTGGTCCAAGTTCCCCATCAGCGATCATCTGCCGCGCCTGCCGCACCATCGGATATCCCGTATAGTTATGCGTCAGCCCAAACACCAGCCCGGTGCGCTTCGCGATCTTCGCTAGGTCAAGTGCATCCTCCACCGTCGTCGTCACCGGCTTGTCGCAGATCACGTGAATGCCGGCTTCCAGAAAGGCTTTTGCCGCCGGATGATGAACATCATTCGGAGTCACAATCGCAACCGCATCGATTCCATCCTCACGCTTGGCCTCAGCCGTGGCCATCTGGCGAAAATCGGCGTAGCACCGTTCCGGTGCAATCCGCAGTTCGCGCGCACCCGCGCGGCCCCGCTCCGCATCCGACGACAGTGCCCCCGCCACCAACTCGTAGCGATCGTCCAACCGCGCAGCAATGCGGTGTACTGCCCCGATGAATGCTCCCGGCCCGCCGCCCACCATCCCCAACCGCAGGCGCCGATTCAACTTTCCTTTCGCAGACATGATGTCGAGAGTCCTCCGTGCCTTCGTTATGAATTTCCGCGAGCACACCAAAGCCCGCACACCTTTTTTGAACCCGGCAATTCTACTTGGTGCGGCGAACTCAGCGTGAAATTTACAACATTATCTTTTGCCGAAGACTCGGCGCGGTGAGAAAGTCCGGTCGACTGGCTGACAAGGACAGAGGGAAATAGGACCGACACGAGGAGATTTCACGCTAGGCCACCGCCATCCACGACCAAACACGCCCCGGTAATCCAGCGCGCCATATCGCTCGCCAGAAATAGCACCGCATCCGCCACGTCCTCAGGCGTACCGATACGGCCCAACGGACGATTCGCAGCTTCTTTCATGAACCCCTCGCACTCTTCTCCGAGTTGTCGACACTCCCCAGCCAACATTGGGGTGTCCACGTCGCCCGGGCAAACGCAATTGATGCGGATGTTATCTTTCCCGTGGTCAATCGCCATCGCCCTCGTAAGATTCAGCACACCGGCCTTCGCCGCGCAATAGGCAGCCGCTTTGGGCCCGCCCTTCAGGGACCATCCCGAACCTGTGTTGATGATCGCACCGCGACCTCGCCGAATCATGTGAGGCAGAACCTGGTGAGATAGCAGATATACCGCTTTCAGCGTTACATCGTGCACAGCGTCCCACTCGTCCTCTTGTAACGCGACGACATCTTTGCGCACGACGGTTCCTGCGTTGTTGCACAAGATGTCGATTTGACCAAAGGCTGCAATTGTCCGTTCTGTAGCACGCCTGCAGTCCTCGCCGGAAGTCACATCGCAAGCCAGCGCAAGGGCCGTTCCGTCCGCCTGTGAGATGGAGTTGGCAGTAGCCCCAGCGCCTTCTTCATTCTTGTCGAGGACGACAACCGCGCAACCGATTTTGGCCAGACGCAGCGCAATACCTCTCCCGATTCCCGATGCCCCTCCCGTCACCATCGCGACCCGGCCTTCGAGGGAGAGCAGACGCGCGGTCGCCTCTGCGATTTTCGAATGGCTCATCGGCTCCCTTCGAGCGCGGCGAAAGCCTGATCGAGAGCCTTCAGCGTGAATTCCACATCCGCGTTGCTATGGGTGAGCGTTGCGATCGAATGCAGCCCTGCTGCTGGACTCGTATACACACCAAACTCAAACAGTTTGTGCGACAGCTTTTGGTACGCCGCTCGGTCCACCAGACTACAGAATTCACGCGCATCTCGAATCCTTGCCGCCTTCGTAAACATGATCTGAAACATCGGCCCAACTCGCTGCACGATCGCGGAAATGCCGCGCCCCTCGAAGATTTGCTGGATTCCTGCACACAGTTGATCCGCAAGCGCCCACATGTGCCGGAATCCCTCTCCGCCATCGCGATTGAGTTTCCGCAAGCTTGCTCTGGCAGCGTGCAATCCGATTCGTGAGGCGTTGTGCGTTCCGTAGTGCAGCACCCCACCCCAGGCCAGCTTGCTCATGATCTCTTTTCGTCCAACAAATGCCGCCACCGGCAAACCGCATCCCAGTGCTTTGCCGAACGTTGCGATATCGGGATTCAGTTTGTAGTATTCCTGACAGCCGCCCGGAGCAATGCGAAAACCAGTTACTGTTTCATCCAGAATAAAAAGGATTCCGTTCTTCCGTGCCAACTCCTGCAATCCATGCAGATATCCATCCTCCGGGGGAATCACACCCATATTTGCCATGACGCCCTCGGTAATGATCGCCGCGAGCTGCCCGCGATGATTCTCGATCGCGCGTTCTAGTTCCACCAGATCGTTCCATGGAACGACAACCGTATCTTCGAGCGCGTAGCGATTCAATCCCGAGCTATCTGGAATCCTTATAGGATCACTCCCTAATCCCATCGTCGCGGTCGGCACGACGTTCGAACTCACCGAGAGATCGTCATACCAACCGTGATAATGCCCCTCGAACTTGAGAATCTTCGGACGGCCGGTAAACCCACGTGCCAACCGGATCGCCGCCATCACCGCCTCAGTTCCGGTGTTGGCAAAGCGCACGACCTCAGCGTTGCCGATCATTTTCTGCAACATCTCGGCAACTTCCACCTCGATTTCAGTCGCCGTCGCGAAATGTGCCCCACTCGCTGCGGCCTCAGCGATCGCCTGCGCTACTTCGGGATCCGCATGACCCAACGGCAAAGCCCCAAATCCCATCATCCAATCGATGTATTCGTTGCCGTCGACGTCATAGAGACGTGATCCAACCCCGCGCGCCATGAAGATCGGATACTCCCCATAGTTCACCGGCCCCCGCGAGGACGAACTCCCGCCTTCGATCAGCACTTGCTTGGTTCGCTCGTACAAGCGCTTGGAAGTTTCGGTTGAAAACATATTGGCGACCTTGCTCAAGAAGCCTCCCGACTCAGCACACCGACACTAGCCAGACTGGAAATAATTCCCGTGTTCTCTGTCGGTTCTGCCGGTACAACTCTCTGCCACAAGAACAAAAATGAGTGTACAGCGAACCTCTATGACCCGTTAGAGAGGAATCGATTGTCGTTGCACTTCCCCCAGCGTAGGTGTTCGCGGCAACATCGATTCAGATCCATTCGCACACGACGCGGGCAATTACCTCTTCAGCGTATATTGCAGGCGCCCCAAACATTTGGGAAGTGGATGGCTTTCGTTTGCCTCGCGTGCCTACTAGCTAACGCACAAGATACGCAGTTTCTGCCTGAAGTGGATGCCTATTACAGGTTCAATCCAAAAGTCCGCGTGTACATCCAAGCCAAGGATGATCGCGCAGGCGGCGATCCGCAGCAGTTTACATTCGGCCCGAGCGTTCAGTTCAGTTTGAAGCCGCTGGTGAGGCTGAGACGCGTAACAACTTTCGACTTGGATGAGTCGAAATCACGAACGCTGGTGGCCGAGACCGGGTACCGCATCATCACCGCTCCCAATACGCCTGACACAAACCGGGCCGAAGAGGCCCTGACTTCTCACCTCCCGGTCATAGCCGGAATCCTGCTTTCCGATCGCAACCGTGCGGACCTTGAGTGGCAGAATGGCGTTTTCAACTGGCGCTATCGAAACAAATTGACTCTGCAGCGGACTCTGCCGGTGTTCTCCTACCATCTGATCCCCTACGTCGCAGTTGAACCCTTCTACGAGAGTCCGTACAACAAGTGGAGCACAACGGATCTCTATGTAGGTTCCCTGTTCCCAGTGGGAAGGCATGTTCAGTTTGAAGCCTACTACGAGCACGAGAACAACACCGGCAAACATCCCAACAAACAAGACAATTTCGTTGGCGTAGTTCTTTACCTCTATTTTTCGCGGGAAAAGTCGTCCGCACCCTAAACCATCCAAACTGCGGCGCCCTTTAGCGAATTCAGAACCGTGTCATGTTGAGCGGAGCCGGAGTGCAGCAAAGCGGAACTCCTGCGGAGTCGAAACATCCCTACCCTGGAACAGCTGCCACTGGCAGAGATTCCTCGCTCCGCTCGGAATGACAGTTGGACACGATTCGCCTTGGACTACACCAATTTCTAAATAACCGGGCGTACTCTTACCAGGAATCCATCAGACGCCAGTTCCAACAATTCTGAAGCAAGCACTCAACCATTCACGCATGTTTCAGTTTCTCCGGGCCTCCTATGCCTAGCTTGCGCAAGAAGGTCATCATAGGGCACCAATTTGTAAGACCCGACTGAAACAAGTTGAGCCCGACAAAAGCCGTAAATAGATACCAATATTCATTCACCCAATGTCCGAGGGCTAACGAACCTAGCACAAAGAATCCGGCAATCAAGCGGAGCGTACGTTCAATCGTCATTGTTATTCTCCTTAGAGCAATTTATTGCGTTAAGTCGCATTGCGGCATCTCGCACTCGGCAATGTTCTCCGGCGAGTGAGGATGCAATGGCGGTTTTTGTTTTCTCTTCTGCGAGAGGTAATAAAGCACCGGTACAGCCATGCGAGACAGAACGGTCGATGCCACCTCACCAGCCATGAGGGACAAGGCGAGCCCTTGAAAGATGGGGTCAAACAAGATCACGCTGGCTCCCACGACCACGGCGGCCGCCGTCAACAGCATGGGGCGAAATCGCACTGCGCCGGCGTCCACAACAGCTTCTTCCAGCGACATGCCCTGGGACCGACGCAGTTCAATGAAATCCACAAGAATGATCGAATTGCGCACGATGATGCCGGCTCCAGCAATGAACCCGATCATCGATGTGGCTGTGAAAAACGCTCCCATCAGTGCATGGGCGGGCAAGATGCCGACTAGCGTTAAGGGAATCGGCGCCATAATGACCAGCGGCGTGAGGAATGATCGGAACCAGCCGACGACCAACACATAAATCAGCACAAGCACCGCCGCGAAGGCCAGGCCAAGATCGCGAAATACTTCTACCGTGATGTGCCACTCGCCGTCCCATTTCATCGAGTAACGATCGATCCGCTCGGGCATCGTCGTGCCCTTGTATTGCTTTACCCCGTAGCCATCGGGCAGCTTAATTTTGTCGATCGCATCGCTCATCTTCATGATGGCGTAAACGGGGCTTTCTTCGCCTCCGGCAACATCGCCGGTGACATAAACCACTGGCTGCAGATTCTTGCGGTAAACACTCGTGTCGATCGTCCCGTTCTGCACGTCGGTGACTTCCTGCAACGCGATCTGTCCGCCTTGCGGTGTCGGCAGCTTCAGATTGCCGAGATCATCGATGGACGATCGATCGGAACGTGCCAGCCGCACATCGATCGGAATGTCTTCACGCGAACGTTGATCGTGCAGCAGTCCTGCATCCGCGCCGGAAAGCCCGGCCTGCACCGTGCGAGTCACATCAGCCGCAGAGATTCCGTGCAGTGCGGCTTTGGCGAGATCTACCTTCATGTCGTATTTGGTTTGCGGATCTTCGACGTACCAATCCACATCAACCACGCCAGGAGTCTGCTGAAAGATCTTCTTAATCTGTGCCGCTAATTCAATCTGTCCTTTGTAATCGGGCCCATAGACCTCAGCGACCAATGTCTGCAGCACTGGAGGACCCGGAGGAACTTCGGCAACTTTGATGCGCGCACCGTACGATTCCGCGATTTTGTCCAGACCGGGCCGGAGGCGTCTCGCGATTTCATGGCTCTGAGCTTTGCGATCCTGACGTGGCAGCAGATTGACCTGAATGTCCGCCTGATTTGGCTGTGAGCGGAGGAAGTAGTGCCGCACTAATCCATTGAAGTTGTAGGGGCCCGATGTCCCAGCGTAGATCTGGTAGTTCGTAACCTCCGGTTGCTCGCTGAGATGCCGGCCCAGCGCCTGCGCTACGCGCGCGGTCTGTTCGAGGGGAGTTCCGTCCGGCATGTCAATAATGACCTGAAATTCGCTCTTGTTATCGAACGGCAACATCTTCACGCGAACCCATTTCAGAGGCACAAACGCGATCGCTGCCAAAAGCAGCACGACAACTCCCGTCAAAAACATCCAGCGCCGGCGGGAATCCTGAATGAGCGGGTTCATCATCTTGCGGTACAGCCGCGTCGTCCAACCTTCAGCTTCGTGGTGCGAAGAACCGCTCCCATCCGCGTACTTGCGAAGCAATCTCAGTGCAGCCCACGGAGAAACCACGAATGCCACGATCAGCGAGAACAACATTGCGGCCGACGCCCCGACGGGTATGGGACGCATGTATGGCCCCATGAGCCCGCGCACAAAGGCCATAGGGAGGATGGCACCGATTACGGCAAACGTTGCGAGAATGGTGGGATTGCCAACTTCATCCACAGCCTCCACCGCGACTTCTGCAAGGGAACGACCGTGGTTCTCCGGAAGCCGAAAATGACGCACAATGTTTTCGACCACAACGATGGCGTCGTCCACAAGAATGCCTATGGAAAAGATCAGGGCAAACAGTGTGACGCGATTCAGCGTGTAACCGTATAAATAGAAGACGGCCAGGGTAAGCGCCAGCGTCACAGGCACGGCCAACAGCACAACTCCCGACTCCCGCCATCCGAGGGCTAGCGCGATGAGCAGAGTCACCGAAAGAGTTGCGATGAACAGATGCTTCAGCAGTTCGTCGGACTTATCTTTGGCGGTCTCGCCGTAGTTCCGGGTGACGGTAACGTTCAGATCGCGAGGAAGGAGATAGCCTCGCAGGCTATCGATTTGCCTCAACACCTGCTGCGAGATCAACGTCGCATTAGTGCCTTTACGCTTCGATAGTGTGATGGTCACCGCGGGATAATCAGTCGCCGCAGAGTTCCTCGCTGCACCGCGGCCTGTCCCATAGAGGACGTAATTGCTCGGTTCCTCAGGCCCGTCCTCGAGTTTCTCGGCCACATCCCGCAAGTAGACCGGGCGGCCGGAGTGCACACCGACAACAACCTGCCGCAGGTCATCGACGCTGGTGAAAAAGACTCCGGCCTCGACCTGCAATTCCTTGTTTTCGCGGGAGAAACTCCCGGCTTGTGCACGAGTGTTCGCGTTCTGCAACTGTGCGACAACGGTGCCCGGAGTCAGCCCGTAAGCAGCCAGCCGCTCTGTGTTGAGGACAACTCGAATTTGCCGCGGTTGCCCGCCAATGATTTTCGTTTCCGAAACGCCGTCCAGCGGCTTCAGCGAGTTCTCAAGTTCACCAGCAATCTGCCGCAGACGGTAGGGATCATAGTTTCTTCCCCACAGTGTAAGCGCCATGATCGGCACATCATCGATTGAGCGGGCCTTAATAATGGGTTGAGAAACGCCGGGCGGAATGCGATCAAAGTTCGAATAAAGCTTGTTATAAGTTTGAATGATTGCATCTTCTTCTTTGGTGCCTACGTAGAAACGCACCACCAGCATGCTGACGCCGGGGTGACTGATCGAATAGATGTACTCGACTCCCGGCACTTCGCGCAGCAGTCGCTCCATAGGAAGGCTAACGCGCTGCGCAACCTCGTCAGATGATGCCCCCGGCATCTGCACGAACACGTCGAGCATCGGCACAACAATCTGTGGCTCTTCCTCGCGTGGAGTTTTGAGTATGCTGAACGCACCGAGCAGCAACGCAGCCACAATCACCAGAGGTGTGAGCTTCGAAGTAATGAACGCGTGAGCAATGCGCCCCGCCAGCTGGCGGCTAGGCTTCAAGGGCGCGGCACCTGTGGGACTAGTGGCAGTCATCGCTGCGCCTCAATCCGCTTTCCGTCGAGCTCGAGCGTTCCGGGCGTCGCAACCAGCCAATCTCCAACCTGCAGGCCAGCCAACACTTCAACTTGACCCTGATTGGGCTTCCCCAGCGTCACGTAGTGGAGCCCGGCGACCTGGTTCTGGTCGAGAAGGTAAACACCTTGCATTTGTCCGCGTCCGACGACGGCGGTCTGTGGAACCAGCAGCGCTTTGCGCTCTCCCCTGGAGAACTGCGCCCGCCCGAAAAGGCCCGAGCGCAGTCGCGAGTCGGGCGGCATTTCAACCTTGATCAGGAAACTGCGGCTGCTGGCGTCAGCGGCCGGAACAACCTCCACAACCTTCCCCGTGAGCGCATCGCTTCCGAGTGCATCAATCAGAACCGGCACGCGTTGCCCCATTCGAACAAATGCGAGATCGCTCTCGTTGACCGTAGCCTCAAGCCGGTAACGCCCCGCCTCCTCCAATGTGAAGATTGGCATGCCAGGTGAAGCGAGCGTTCCAACATCGGCTTTCCTCTCGGTGACAACGCCATCAAACGGGGCACGAATCCGCGTGTATGCAAGTGCGGTTGTTGCCTGCGCAATGGCGGCCTTGGCTTGTTCCTGGTCAGCACGCGCCATGTCGCGACGAGCAAGCGCGGTCAGTTGACGCGCCTTCACCTCGTCGAACTCTTGAGGGCTGATGGACTTTCTGTCAAAGAGAGCCTGAAAGCGTTTCAGCGTCGACTCAGAAAGAGTAAGGTCGGCTTCCGCCGCCGCCAGTTGTTGCCGGCTTGCGGCATCAGCGGCATTGGCCCGGTCAAGCGCGGCGCGCGGCTGGCTCTCATCAATGACTGCGAGCACTTCACCGCGTTGCACACGGTCGCCTTCGTGGGCACGGATCTCGGTCAACGTGCCCATCATCTGACTGGCGAGAGTACTCGTCTGCGCGGCACGCAACGAGCCCACCGCTTCGAGCGCATCGGGCATGTTCTTCTGCTGAACTTCGATCAGCGAGACATTGCGTACCGTCTCCGGAGCCGGTTCCGGCTTCCGCGCCTGATCCGAGCACGCGATCACTATCAGTGTCGAAAACAAAGTTAAAAGAAGTATGTGTGTTGACTTCATAGCATCACCGCCAGAGATTGAGAGTTCAGCGTGCCATCCGCCAGCTCGAGGCTGGCATAGGCGGTTCGGAGTCGGAAAACAGCGTCCCAGTAATCGGTTTGACTCCTCCGTGCCGCGTCTTCCGCGCCCAGCAAGTCTGTGATCGTGATTAATCCTGTTTCGTAGCGGTCCTGGTTGATGCGCAAGCTATCCTGAGCTTGCGCGATCGACGCTCGCGCGACTTCCACTTGCTGACGGCTAGCATCTACGTCGTAGTAGGCGCGCCTGACGTCCAGGCGCACCCCATCGGTTGCCGCCCGCCTCATCGCTGTGCCTTTCTCTTGGAGGGCACGTTGCCGGGACAATTCCGCGCGCTTCGCGCCGCCATCAAACAAGTCGATCTTGAGTTCAAGACCGCCTACCCAGTTGTTTCCGCCTCCGCCTGCTAAGAATGTGGGGTTATCCATCTCCCAACCGGCAAAAGCGTTGAGTTGTGGGCCGAATGCAGATTTGGCGATCGAAACGCTCTGCCGCTGTGCATCTTGCTCGGCAGCGATGCGCTTCAGATCCGGACGTGTGGAAACTGCCCGAGCCTCCAACTCTGGAAGAGAAAGCGCTGGAAACTGCGGTTCGGATGGTGTCTGGTTTAGGTTGAACGATGACTCCACAGGTACGCCCATCGCCGTATTCAATTGTGCGAGAGCAAGAGCGAGGTTGTTTCTTGCCCGAATCGCGTCCTGTTGCCGGGATGCCAGCCTCACCTTCGCGGTGAGCAAGTCGGATTCAACAACCAAACCCGAATCAACTCGCACCTGGCTGCGCTCAACGATCGCTTGCGCCGTCTTGACCGATTGCTCGGCCACGTCTGACTGCTTCGCCGCCAGAAGAGCCTGGTCATAGCTTTCCACGACATGGAAAACGACTTCCTGATCCGTACGGTTCAATTGCTGTTTCGCCGCGTCGCTCATAATCCGCGACCGCGTCAGCCCATGCCAGCTCGCGAACGAGTCAAACAGGTTCCACGTTCCACCGAAGCGAGTAGCAAAGTTCCCGAAAGGTAAAGGAGTGTTCAAGCTGTTCAGCGCGAAGTCAGCTTCCGTGAAGCGTTGCTGGCGCAGGCGGCTGCCAAAGACATAAACGGGATCATTTCCGCGCGTTGCGGTCTCCGAGAAGTTAACGTGCGGAAGAAGAAAAGCTCGTGCCAACTGGACGTCAGCAGACGCCGCACGCGTATCTGCAAGAGCCGCCTTGCGGAGAGGATTTTTCTCCAGGGCAATATTGGCCGCATCCTGCAGGCTCAGCGGCGCAGCCGCACGCTGCGCCAAGCCTGTGGCTACAAGCATTGCCCCAACGGCGAAGGCAATGGCGAGATGGCGAGTGCGGCTCAACGCTCGACCCCGGCAGCCTCCGCCGCATGAATCCAAGATGTCGTGTCTTCGACAATCTCGTGAGTCGTCTGGAATGCCGCCGTCTTCTGCACCATCGCGCCCACCGAGCAGTACTTCTCTTCCGACAGCCGGATGGCCTCTTCCAAAGCAGCTTCGTCTATTCCAACTCCAGTAACGACATGGTGGATTCGAACAGTAGTAAAGACCTGCGGTGGACGCTCAGCCTGGTCAGCCTCTACACGAACTTGATACCCGGTAACTTTTTGATGGTATTTCTGCCGAAGTATGGTGATGACATCGAATGCGGTACAGCCGGCGAGCCCGACCGCAACCATTTCTATCGGTTTTGCCCCGGTTCCACCCGCCGTATCGTCGAGAATCAGGTTGTGGCCGCTTCCGGTTCGAGCCACAAACTGGCGCTGCTGCCTAAGTGCTTGTGTAAGTTCAACTTCCGCTGCAATCATGAATGCCTCCTGCAGATTTATCGGCAAAGAACACGAATAAATGCAGGATCACGAAAATTGTTACAGGGAATCTTTGCCGCAATTTACGGGGAAAAGTTACAGATGGGCCTTGGGCGGTTGAGTGACGACAGGAGCGCTACAACTTGGTCCCTAATGCTGCGCTCATGTGTTGATACTTTTGCATCAGCTCTTTCCGGAGCCGAGACGCATTTCGCTGCGGCGGACAATCGCCACCCGACCTCCGGCAATATTCGATCGTGGCTTCCAAGCTCGCCACGAACGCCTGGCATGGACCGCAGCCATCCATGTGACGCTCCAGTTCTTGACACAGGGAATCGTCCAGTTGCTCGTCGAGGTAATCCGACAATTCTGCGAACATTTCCTTGCAGCGTGCCGGGCGTATGTTCTCGGCCGAGTGGGCTGGCAAAGCTGCCTGCTTCCTCTCCGGTGGCCTCGCGGCCCGCATCAGTTCCTTTCTTACGAAAAGACGTGCTCGGTACAAGCGCACGCGCACGGTTCCCGGGCGCACTCCGGTCACCTCCGATACCTCGTCATCCGTCAGCCCCTCCATATCGCGGAGTACCAGCACAATGCGATATTGCGCAGGCAGCTTCTGGATGGCGGCTCTGAGCAGCGATGCCTGTTCACCGCGAATCGCGAATGCTTCCGGGTTGATCTTCCCGTTGGATGAAAGTTGCTCGAGTTCATTGCGATCGGGCATCAACTCATCTAGAGAAAGCTCATGTACAGGAGCGAACTTGCTTTTGCGACGACTCATCAGACAGCGCGTCTTCGCGACCTTGTACAGCCAGACGACGAGTGCTTTAGGGTTGTCGAACTTGGGCAATTGCGGAACTGATTTCAGCAGAACTTCCTGCATGGTGTCTTCCGCATCTTCTCGATGCCCGCATACACGCATGCTGAACGAAAAAACTGTGCCCTGAAGCAACGCCAGCGCCTGCTCCACGCTGGCCCCGTCCCCGTCTTTCAGTAACTGCACCGCCTTTTCAATTTCCGCTCGCATCGCGTAGGTCCCGGCATACCCTCGTAACTATGTGCTAATGGTCCCCGGCGGAGTGCCGGACATCCGAATCCACGCGATCAACAAACAGGTAAAGACCGACGCAGATCAAAAACATGATTCCTGAAAAGATCGCAGCCGGCAACGCCGTATTGTGCTTGCCGGAGAGAAACGATTCCAGCGCTGCGCTCAGCAGCCAGATTTGCACGATCAGTAATACTGCAATCAGAGACATGGCCCCGGCGATTGCCGTCAGGCCGCGCGTCTTCGGCGGCAGATCAACGTTGCTTGGCATAGTCATGACGTCTTTATCCCCACCGCGACGAGTTGCCCGTCGTGGGATTCAAGAACAATTTTGGGAAGGGGACGCGAGGGAGGTCCCTGAAGCACGGAGCCGTCGGCGACCGAGAAGAATCCCTTATGACATGGACACTCCAAACGGTTATTCTCCCGCGAGAAATAGACGGCACAAGAAAGATGCGTGCATTTCTGGCTAAAGGCGACGTGCTCATTCTCAGACGTCCGCACCAGGATGCAATGATCATCTTTTGTTGGAAAGGTAAATAACTTCACTCCGCCAATGGGAATGTCGCCTTCCCGAGCCACAACCTGCTGAGGATAGGAAGGAGCCTTCAAGAAGATTGAGCGCACCAGAATCCAGAGATTGCCGACGAACATGCCAAAACTGGTGAGCACCAGGAACTTGGTCAATTGTCTGCGAGTCACGTAGCGCTCGTCCGCAGTCCGAACCGAGAATTCTTCCTTCCACAGCGGATCACTACTCGATCGTCGCAGCCACTTCATGGATCTCCTCCCACATATAGTCCACGACATCCAAAGCGATGGCATCGCGATCCGCCGGGGCCATCATGAAAACCTTCGTCGTTATTTTTTGTTCGCCAAAATAGAAAATGTTCGTGGGTTTCTCCCGCCGCCTGGCAATCTCTTCTGGCCGGACATAAGCCAGCGCCTGACTCGGACAGACCGTCGCACACATCGGCCGCTTGCCCACAGATGTGCGGTCGTAGCACATATCACACTTCATCATCTGCTGCTCGGGCTCCATCATTTTCGGGATTCCGAACGGACAAGCAAGCACACAATTGCTGCACGCAATGCAACGTGGCTTCAGCGAAGAATGGACAATGCCATCTTCGCCTTTCTTGATGGCATCCGCCGGGCAAACCTGTGCACACGTTGGCTCGTCGCAGTGCCAGCAGACGTACGCCGCCGACGTGATGCTTTCGCGGCGCTCGATAAAATCGAAGTTGATCATCGACTTGCCGCGATGGGTCTCGCATTCTTCGCAGGCCTGGAGACACGAACGGCATCCGATACAGCGCGACGGATCAATGTAAAACTCGTAGCCGAACACTAAGCGCCTCCCCTTGAAGCGCCGTTATGCGCGGCTCGATCGTCGGGAGATGTGTCCGGGCTGGTTGCGACTTTGATCCTGCAAGCGGAGACCTTGAACTCCGGAATCTTGCTGCGTGGATCCAGAGTCCGGTGCGTCAGCCGGTTGGCACTACGAGTACCGGCCCAGTGATAAGGAATGAAGACCGTGTCAGGGCGGATCGTCTTGACGACCAAAGCACGTACCGTGAGATCGTCGCGGCGCGTAGTCACTGTAACCCAGTCGCCGTCTTTGATTCCGTACTTCTCGGCGAGCCGAGGATGCAGTTCGACCCGCGGCTCTGGATACTGATCGATCAGCGCTCCGATGCGCCGCGTCTGCGTGCCCGACAAATATTGGCTCACCACCCGGCCAGTAGTCAGATACAGAGGATATTGATCATCGATGGGATCGCCACTCGGCCGCCACTCCGTCTTGTTGAAGTGTGCTTTACCGTCATGTGTGTAGAACTTCTTGTCCGCGAAAAGAAGCGGCGTGCCGGGATGTTCGAGATCGGGACACGGCCAGAAGATCCCCTTCTCTTTGTCGACGCGCTCATACGTGATGCCGTAGTAATCAGCGACTCCACCGCGCGAGGCGACGCGAAGCTCTTCCAGAATGTCGGCGGGATTCTTAAAGGGAAAATACTCGCCACGTCCCAAACGATGGGCGATGTCAATAATGATGTCGGAATCTCGCCGCGCCTGGCCAGGCGGATCGATGCTCTTCTGCCAATGGATGACGCGGCCTTCAGCGCTGCATCCAAGGCCGTCTTCCTCTTCATGCAGACTCCCCGCCAGCACCACATCCGCATGATGTGCCGTCTCTGACATGAAGAAGTCGATCACCCCGAAGAACTCCAGCTTCGACAGCGCTTCACGCGTAAAGTTGGCATCGGGAAGCGAAACCAGCGGATTGAAGCACATCGACAGCAAGCCTTTGATCTCGCCCGAATGAATCGCATTCATGATTTCCTGCGCGCTATATCCGGGCTGAGGAAGTTCCTCCGGCCGAATACCCCACACGCCAGCCACATACTCGCGTGCAGCAGGATCCGCGAGCGAACGCTGGCCCGGGAGTTGATCGCATTTTTGCCCATGCTCTCGTCCACCCTGGCCGTTGCCCTGGCCGGTAATCATGGTTGGACCAGAACCTTCGCGCCCGATATTCCCGGTCGCGAGAGCGATGTTCACGACCGCCGAACAGTTCTCCACTCCTTTCGATTGATGCTCAAGCCCACGGGCATGCATGAGGATGGCGCGCTTCGATTTTCCGATCCAGCGCGCTGCCTTCTCGATCGCTTCAGGAGGAACGCCGGTCATCTCGGCGGACCTGCGAACATCCCACTGTTGCGCGTACGCGGCTATTTCCTCGAAACCGGTGGTGTACTTCGTGATGAATTCACGGTCTTCGAGGCCATCGCGCAAGATGACGTGGAGCATTCCAAGGAGCAATGCGAGATCGGTGCCCGGACGCAACGGAAGGTACAAATCCGCATTCCGTGAGATGGGCGTCATGCGGGGATCAGCAACAATCAGACGCCCACCATTATCTCGGCAGCGCCAGATGTAGTCGGTCGTAATCGGGGCACACTCGCCAATATTGGCGCCGATGACAAACAGGACTTCCGCCTTCGGAATCTCGCTCCACGGAATCGTACTGCGGTCGATGCCGAAGGCGAGCTTGTAAGCCGTACCCGCTGAAACCATACAGAGACGGCCGTTATAGTCGATGTGGCGGGTTCCAAGGGCGACGCGCGCAAATTTCCCGAGTAAATAAGATTTTTCGGTGGAGAGGGATGCGCCTCCATAAATCGCCACCGCGTCTTTGCCGTACTTCTCTTGAATTATCCGAATGCGGTTGACAGTGAAGTCCACGCTTTCATCCCAAGTAGCTGCCTGAAAGCCATTCGGACGGCGCATTAAAGGCGTGAGCAGGCGGTCCGGATGACCGCTCTGCATATAGCGCTTCACGCCTTTCGGGCACAGCATGCCGCGATTGAAAGGAAAATCTTCCCAGGGCTCGAAACCGATGATCTGATTCTCTCGAACTTTGAGCTGGATGCCACACTGCTGCCCGCAGAAACAACAGTGGGTCTTCACCAGTTTCTCCGCCGGATGAATCGATTCATCCTTCCATCCGCCGGGAGGAAGATAGTTAAGATGAGGGCCGAACTCCTCCTTCAGCGCCTCTTCCGAGATGGGAGCCTTAGCCATTCGCTTCCTCTTTAAGTCTCAACTGCGCAATCGCAATCGATTTTCGCTTGCACGCCGGACACAACTCCTGCCAGTTGCCGACCGGTCCAGCCATTGCGTAATTGAATCCGACTTGTGGCAAAACTCTCTTCAGATCTTCTACATGCATCCGCGACGCGTACCGTTCTCCGCAGCGAGCGCAAATCGCACCGTTATCTTCTGCTCCGGCTTGTTGGTAGAGCTTCACCCCAAGTTGTGCCGGCCGCTGGAAGATGTGAAAGAACTTCCCAAACGGCAGATAGAGCAGCGCGGCGATGACGGTAATTGCATGCAAGATCGCAATGAAATCGTAGAAACTCCCTCCGAGCCATTCCTGCGAAACCGTTAGTGCCAGGCCGGTGATCGAAATTGCAAACAATAAAATCAGCGGCCAGAAGTCCATGGCCAGAGTCTGGACCGCACGCGCGCCTTCATCGCGCATACGGCGCCACAGAGACAGGCCGATTCCTCCAAGAACCAGGAACGCTGCAATGTCCAGACCATGGAATAACAACAATGCCGTAAGGGTATGCAGATGAAAACGCCCGGCGGGATAGCCGAACAGGTAAGTCACATACACCATCTGATCGTCGGGAGCGGTTGTGAAATGTATCCATCCAAACACCAGCGGAAAAGTAATCGCCGCTGCCAACAGACATCCCCAGAAAATCAGCTGATGCATCGCCCAACGCAGTCGCGATCGCTTGGCAATGAAGGTTTGGGATAGAAGATGAGTTGCAGCCAGCGACACGATTTGGCCGAGACTGCGAAACACGCCGCGCTCTCTAAAGAGCTGCCATCCGCGCTGCCAATAGACGCGGGTTGGCGGCTTTCGAATCCAAACCGAGTAGTGGTACACCACTCCCCATGTCGCAAAGATGATCGCGAAAGTGTAAATGACGAGGGCCGGGTCGAAGTTCTGCAGATTCCGCGAGCCCAGCACGATGGCGGCAACCAGAACGCCAGTCCAAAGCGTCGCATAGGCACCGGCCCGAACCTTGTCGGCCGTCCGAATCACCCCGGCCGGAAGTTTTGCCTGCAGCTCATCCTCTCGCGGCAAGAACACTCTTCCGTTCGCCCACCAAAGAAGGCAAGCGACTGCGGACAACAGAAGAAAACCTGGCCAAACAACTCCCAGCCTGTCGCGAAATACGCCTAACAGAAGCGGCGGGAAAAATCCTCCCATCCCGCCCATCGCACCAACGAGTCCTGTAACGGTCGCTCTTTGGTTCGGGAAATAACGAGGAACGAGTTGGAATACTGCACCGTTCCCGATCCCCAGCAGCGCCGCGCACCCTAGCGCTCCAACTGTGAACGGGATCATGGACTGCGCCCCGAGCAGCAATCCGAAACCGGCCACGGCAGGCAGAATCCAGGAAAGAACCCGCGAACCCCCGATGCGGTCCGAAAGCCATCCACCGACCGGCCGGCACAGAGTCGCGAGCACAACGAAGCCCGCAGTGCGAAAACCGGCATCTGCGGGTTTCAGTCCGAACTGGTCGCGGAGCAACGTTGGCAGATAGATCGAGAAGGCAACGAATCCACCAAACGTCAAAAAATAAAACGCAGAAAGCAGCCACGCCAAAGGCTCGTGCGCCAGCACTCCGAGCATTTCCGAGACACCTTTTGGACGCGTTGTTTGTGGAGCATTTTGCGCGAGTGCCACAAACACTGTCGCCCACACGACCAAGAGGATCGACACCCCCACATAGACCGACCGGAAACCGAATGCCGCCGCGGCAACTGGTCCCAGAAATACGGCAGCAGACTGGCCAATATTTCCCAGGCCGTACACACCCAGCGCACTGCCTTGGCTCTCCAAAGAGAACCAGCGCGAAACATAGCCCACGCCCACCGCAAAAGAAGAACCCGCCATTCCAAGGAAGAAAGCAACGAGAAGCAGACTGTTATAACTTGCGGCGGACGGTACCAGAGCCACGGGCACTGCCACGAAGAACATCAGTGCCGCAAAAACAACTCGCCCCCCGAAGCGGTCGGCGAGCATGCCCATCGGAAGGCGCGCAAGTGCTCCTAGAAGCACCGGAACTGCAACGAGAAACGCGGTCTGTGTCGCGGAGAGATGGAACTTTTGACGGAAGACGGGAGCAAAAGCGCTGATCAGCCCCCACGCCGCGAAGCAGATGGTGAACGAAATCGTTCCGAGCAGAAGATGCCGCTGTTGTGGGTTTTGCGTTGACCCCACCGTCCTATCCCTCGCACTCACTCAATGTCCTTATCCTAGCAATTCTGAACTTGTCGTGGGTGAAGGATTGACGTGGCTCGCGGGGCGCAGGTTGGAGTTGCACGAATCTTGGCTATTGAGTTCGCAGTCCAGCCAATCTTCTCCGAAGAGTTCAACCGGATGCGGCGTCCGAATCGTTCCGTTCCCGCAGCGCAGATCGTCGGCCGAGCAGTACTTATCACAACCCCAGCAGATTCGTTCCGGATGTTTCGGGTTTAGGACTATTTTGGCTTTTGGCACGACTATGCTGGCTCTGAGGCAAAGCTGCCCTTCACCAGTCCACTGTCTCAAGATAGAAAGAGGGTACTAAGCATGCCAATGACTTATGTCACAGCGTTCCGCCTGCCCCCTGCCACCTCTAACTCACCACCGCCGCGGGCAAAGTCACGGTGAACACCGCTCCCCCCTCGGAGGCATTCGCTGCCTCCACGGTTCCGTTATGTTCCTTCATCACGGACTTGCAGATGCTAAGCCCCAGCCCAGTTCCACGGCCGGGGCGCTTCGTCGTGTAGAACGGATCAAAGATGCTAGGCAGGTTTTCTTTCGGGATGCCGGACCCGTCGTCATGAAAACTGACCCAGACGGTCTTGTCACCTTTTCCCAGGCGAATCCGCAATGTGCCGCGATCGCGGGCCTCGCGGATCGCCTGCTCAGCGTTCACAATCAAGTTCAAGAACACCTGCATTAACTGGTGCGGATCGCCCAACGCGTAGGGCACACCGGCTTCTTTCACAAAATCGACCGTGATGTTGTTCTTGCGCAACGAATAAGCATGCAGATTTAACGTGCGCTCAACCACGTCGACGAGATTGATGCGGCTCTTCCCCGGAGCAGGAGGACGCGAGAAATAAGTCAGGTTCTGCACGATCTCGGCAGCCCGTCGCGCCTGCTGTTGCAGCATCACCAACTGCTTGCGCGACGTTTCGTTCGTCTCGGTATCCTGCAGAAGTTCACTGACTCCGAGAATGCTAGTCAGCGGATTGTTCAGCTCGTGGGCTACGCCACCGATCATTGCTCCCATGGCCGCTAGGCGCTCGCTCTCTACGATCTGCTGCTCAAGCTTGCGTTCGATGGTGATGTCGCGGACGGAAACGATCACACCGCTGATCTTGCCGTCTCCGTCGACCAATTGACTGCCTGACGCCCGCATGGTTCGCCAGTTTCCATCGCGATGACGCGCTCCATACTCCGCTGCGCCAAAAGCCTGATCTCCGGATACGATGGTCTGATACAGCGAAACCAAATCCGGCGAATGATCGCCCACCTCCGAAATCTTTTTGCCCAACATCTCGTCAGGCTGATAGCCAAGAATCTCGAAGATCCTTGAGCTGACGAACGTGTACCGCTCCTCAAGATCGACCACAAGGATCAGGTCTGGGAAACTCTCCAGCAGCCTGCTGCGAAACTCTTCCTGCTCGGCGAGTTTTCGCTCCATGCTGCGTTTTTCCGTGATATCGACCAGCGTCCCCTGGTAGCGGATAATGTTTCCCGAGGTATCCCAGACGGCGCGTGATGAATCGAGAAAAACCGCCGGCTTGCCATCCTTTCGGCGCAACTTGATTTCCCGTGTGCGGACGCCACCTCGATCATCCACCGCTCGCCCGAGAACTGGCGGACCAGCATTGAAGTTCAATTCCGCCGGCTCCACCGCGAGTAGCTCTTTTTTCTCCAGATATCCCAACATGCTAACCAGCGCCGGATTGGCATCCAACAACTGGCCCTCTGGGGTGCTGAAGTAAACGCCCTCCTGCAATGTCTCGAACAATTCCGTGAAGCGTAGTTCTTTTTCGCGTTGCTCGGTAACATCACGTCCGAGAACGCTCACGCCGACGACTTCGTCCCCTTTCACGATGCCGTTTAAAGCGGCGTCGAAGTACAAAGGCCGCGTCTGGTTCTTCAGCCGGATGCGCACTGTCCCAGCCCATCGCTTTCTTTCCAGGAATCGTCCCAGTCCCCGCTGTACCTCCTCGCGCGCCGGTTCTTCCAGCAGATCGTAGACATTGCTGCCCACCAACTGCGAATAATTGAGACCCGTGAGTTCTGTGACTCGACGGTTCACGGTACGGACGGTTCCGTCGAGCGATACCGCGCAAGCCGGATCATCCATGGAGTCGATCAACTCCTTGAAGTTGCGCTGCGAGCGCATGATGACCTGGCTCAGTTGATCAAGCTGCTCTTCCGAAGGCGCCGCGCCCACGTGTTCTTGCAATCCTCGCAGCAACCCTTTCAGTTCAT
>Ga0126371_10001097_pt1 | contig 22695 bp, 21 predicted proteins | sample PanSoiMetaPlot_4_FD_110145 | JGI IMG/M metagenome (GOLD analysis project Ga0126371, IMG submission 110145) | Tropical forest soil microbial communities from Panama - MetaG Plot_4 | ecosystem: Environmental > Terrestrial > Soil > Tropical forest > Bulk soil | place: Panama | collected 2016-02-17 | reverse complement strand
GGCGAGAACACTCCATAAAGTGCGGATTAGGATTCTGCCCTTTATCTTCATTCTTTTCGTCATTTGCTTTCTGGACCGGATCAACATTGCGTTTGCCGCCTTGACGATGAACAAGGAATTGGCAATCACAAACCAGCAGTTTGGGCTGCTCGTGGGAGTTTTCTTTTTCGGTTATTGCGTCTTTGAAATTCCAAGCAACCTGCTGCTACACAAGATGGGGGCACGGATCTGGATTGCTCGCATATTGATTAGTTGGGGGATTATGGCCATGCTGACCGGGTTCGCGCACAGCGCGCATCAGTTGTACGTTGTTCGCTTCCTGCTTGGAGTGGCCGAAGCCGGCTTTTTTCCAGGAATCGTCCTGTATCTGACCTACTGGTTCAGTCAGCGAGAACTGGCGCAGGCCAGCGCGCTGTTCATGGCCGCCTTGCCTGTGACCAGTGTCCTCGGAGCGCCGCTTTCGGGGCTCATCCTGGATCACGTGCACTGGTTGAGTATTAGCAGTTGGCGGTGGCTGCTGGTTCTGGAGGGCATTCCAGCTGTAGCTTGCGGCGTTCTCTGCTACTTCATGCTTCCGAGCCGTCCAGCGGAAGCGGAATTTCTGACTCCGGATGAAATTGATTGGATCACGACTGAACTAGCACGTGAAGAGGAGCAGAAGCGGGGGTGGTGCGAAATCTCCGCCACGCAGGCGTTGGCCAATGGACGAGTATGGCATCTGGCCTGTATTGATTTTTCTCAGCTTATCGTTATGTACTCGCTGGCTTTCTGGATGCCACAGGTGGTGAAATCATTCTCCAACCGCTACTCCAACAGCTCTGTAGGATTCCTGGTGATGATTCCCTATCTTATGGCCTTGTTGGCCATGATTCTCGTTTCGCGCAGCTCCGATCGCACGCTAGAACGGCGATACCACGCCGCCATTCCTTTAGCAATTGGGGGAATCGCTCTGATGTTACTGGGGACAGCTGTTTCACCTTCGCTCTTGATCGCTCTTCTGTCATTCGCAGCAATGGGAATCTACAGCTTTTTGGGGCCCTTCTGGACGATGCCCAGTGAGTTCCTGACGGGATACTCCGCGGCTTCAGGCATTGCATTGATTACCTCCATCGCCAACCTGGGCGGCTTTGTGGGGCCGTACGCGATCGGTGCGATAAGCGACAGAACCGGCAGCTTATACCTAGGCATGGCTATCGCGGGGCTCGCCTTGTTCGTGTCAGCGACACTCGTCTTCCTCCTGCCGAGGAAAGCAGGAGCGCTGGCAAAGCGCTGATTGCTTGCCGAGCGGTACATTTCGGCGACACGTCCGTAACCGATTGGCGAAGGTTTGCCCGTGATGACTCGCGCCAAATCCTGTTTAATTTGTCCCTGAAGCTGCTTCTGTCTTTGGATGGTATATTGCCTTGATTCGCCCAAGTTCGCGTCGCGCCGAGCGGTTGACTAGCCAGCTCTAAGTTACAGGAAGCTTGGGAATCACAGAGGCGCTCGATAGTCAGCGGAGACGAGGGCATGTTTCACGGCGAAGTGGTTTCTATTCACGTTGCGGCGAGTGCCGGGGCGCCGATGGAGTCGCGGCAATGCGCACAAGCCGTTGTCGGCCACGGACTGGAAGGGGACCGATATCTTGCCGGATCGGGACACTGGTCGAGTACTCCCGGCGTAGGTCGCCAAGTCACGCTGATCGAAATCGAGAGCATCGAGGCACTCGAACGCGAAAAGAATATTGTTTTCGCGCCCGGCGCGTCGCGGCGAAACCTCGTGACGCGCGGTGTACCTCTGAACCACCTCGTTGGGCGCGAGTTTCAAGTCGGCCCGGTGCGACTATTCGGAAGGCGCTTGTGTGAGCCGTGCGAGTACCTGGAAGGCTTGACAACGAAGGGCGTCCTCACGGGCCTGATTCATCGCGGCGGTTTGCGCGCCGATATTGTCTTGGGTGGATCGATTCATGTAGGCGATTCCGTTAACAAGTGAGGATGCAACAAAACGTGATCTTTTATGTTCAGATCCAGCAAGTAGATGAGGACGAATTCTTGTATCTGGTTGTGTAGGCGCCAGAATCCCCGGGTAAACGTAGCATTGGTGCGCTTCGACGATCCCTGTGTTTCGAGAGTGGAACATTAAATTCCGGGCGAGTTGGTCGGCGATCCGGAAGCGATCCACTTGAGCGTGTAGTCGCCGTCTCGGACATTGGTGCCGGTTACTGTCCGAATCCTCCCCGACACCACTCCCAAGTTGGAAATATAAAGACAAAATGTGACAACTTTTCCCGAGAGCAAAGGGCTAAGTTATTGATCTCTTTAGAAAGCGGCCCGACGGCGTGACACCGATGTGACAAATGTGACAGACGTGACAAAGAGAAGGCGGTTCGGTTATTGCAGAAGGCTATGGCTGGCAGCTAGGGGTACATGGGGCGGCAGCACAGGCAAAAACGGTCTCGCATTCTTCCAGCTAAACTTTGATTATGAATGCTAGTGTTGAGTCTTCAGTTGCTGTTCCAAATCTGGATCCGGACGCAGAGCTTCGAAGACTTCTTTTCCCAGATCAGTGTGAGTCTGAGGAGGAGTGGTCTGCTTTGCGTGATCGAGAGCGTCAGAGAATGCGTGAAGCAGTGTGGAACGGTCAATATCAGTACATTTCCGCAGCGCCTCAAGCAAAGCCTGATTCAGAACTGTCAATCGGTAAATCTCGTCTTCGTGCCTCTGAAGAATGAAAATCAAGGCATTGGCCAGCCTGTTAACGTCTTCGACACTTGCCTTTTCTTTTGTGCTCAATCGTAGGTCTCCGCTGATCTGAGTGGTCTTGGGAACATTTTCCTCGCGCTCTCTCGTCGGGCGTTTTTATTTTGGCCTTGAGACGAGTTGGTTAAAAACAAAAGACTTAGCGGATTGAGGCGTGAGGAAATCTCACTTTCGTCTCACTCATCTCACTTTTTTCCGGTGTTTTTCCTCACCTGGTTTTATCTTATTTATTAGCGCGGTTCGTTTCTTGAGCGGAGAGCTAATTCCGTGACTGTCCCGCGGCGACGGGGGGAGTGCCGGAGGCCCTTTTTGAAACTAGAACTCCTGTACGTTGCGGGACGCAACGAAAACCTATTAAATCAGCGACTTACCAATTTCCAACGAGTCTGTTCAAATTCGTTGGCACCCGAACTGGTAACTAAACCGAGAACCTTCAGATCGTCTAACGCACGTACTGCCGTGGTGCGGGGTAAACCCGTATCCTCAGCAATTTTGCAGGCAGTCAGCGGCTCTCGATTCTTTCTCAAAGCCTGGATTACTGCCAATCGATTTGGAGGGAGACAATCATCTGCGACTCTAGCCACAGTCGCAAAGTCAGCTTCATCCGTTTGACTCTTTCCACGTATTCCCGCGAGTGCGATAAGAAGTTTTGCGAGTTCTTTTCCCAATCGAGTTCCTACTTCAGGTTTCGGAAGGTACTGCATCTCGCCGTTGCGATCGCGAGCTATCGCAGATCGAGCTTTTGCCGCAAAATCGGCGATGTTGATCAGCCTATCCATCAAGCAATCAGGAATGCGGTGGTTCTGCAATCGCGGCAAAGAGTCAAGAAAATCATTCATTGCTTTGCTTATTTCAGTGCGCATGATGGTGTCACACCCGACATTCTGCAAAGCTCTCCGCACTTTGTCCCGACTGCCATCTCCGCGAGCGCGAAATTTGATGAATCGCTCCCCGAGTTCCTGATCGATAGAATCGAACCGATCGACGGACAATGTCGAAGCCGAGAGAAAGCTGAAGCGGCTTTCGTAAGAAACCTTTCCAAGATTTCCTCGTCCCTCATCCGTAAAACCGTCATAAATATCTCGTAACTGTCCAATGATGATGTTGCGAGACTCGCGCCTCATCTGGAGCAGGGGCGACAGATCTTTGATAATCAGTACTTTTTCATGCAGGTGAGGTAAGAGACTCGGGTCTTTCTTTGGATTCTTGGGGTCACGATACCCGCTTATCAGCGTTTTTTCAGTGAGGCTAGAGAGGGGATAAGCATCTTTCCTCCCTCGGAAGGATCGAAGTAATTCGGTCTTACCAGCACCACTCGCGTCGATGCTAATCGCCCAAAGCGGATCGCCTGGAAGTTCGTGTGACTTGTAAACAGCCAGATAAAAGTCAATGACTTCTGCATCCTCAGGAGGAATCGACAACCACTTCGTAAGCTGCTCTCTGAGACGATCGATCTCAGTAGGACGTGATTGATTGTCATCTGTCCACGCTGACGCGCTTTGAACTGGTTTCTTTGGCACCTCAGTTGAAGAGACGGGACCGTCAGACGAGGGAGTGGAAATGTCAGGGTGCTGAAGGTTGGCTTCAGCGGCAGGTGAACTCACGACGTGAATCTCCAATGTGGGATGTCAGGCTTTGGCTCGCCATTCGCTTTAGCCTGCGGAATGTCTCGATGAATTGTGCGGCTGGCACCGAAGCTCCGGCTTCGTATTGCAACGTTATCGCGGTAGCTCGTTGCGTCGGATCTTCGAAGACAAAGATCGCTTCCTGATCGCTGTGACGCTCACAGGATTTCAATTTCAAAAGCTGGTTCGTTACGAGAAACGAAGCGAGCGCAAGGTTCTTAGTGCGAAAGTAAGGTTCCAAATCCAAATCTGTTATCTCCAATTTTGGTCCACGTCTTCCGGAGACCTATTTCTATCGTAAGCAGTTTTAGAGGTACACGTGCGCGGGCACTCCACAGTTACGTTCCTGATCAATTCTTCGCGAATGACTAGATCAGCGCTCGGCAGAGGATTTTGCCTTTGCCTTCTCCACGAACTCCCTCAACTCATTCGGCTCGATCAGAACTCGACGGCCAATGTGAACAGGGGCGATTTTCTTCGTCCTGATATATGCCCTCACTGTCCACGGCGAAATGCCGAGGACTGCGGCAGCGGCTTCGACAGTCATCAGATTTTCCATCTAGCTAAATTCTCCTTTTTGCAAATGAGTACTTGATTTCCTTTATATAGATGGGTATTATGCCTGCAAGGTTGCATGTAACCTCGGCGGTTACAAAATGAAACGAAGACAGAAATCAACTGATGTTTTCGACATCGCGGGAACTTCGAGATTCACGTTTTCCGCGAAAAACGTGCTTGCCATATTGGGTATGGAATCTTGGCGCCTGCAAAAGTTTCTGACAAGCCCTCAATACGGACTGTCAGCATCAGCGCACCTGGGCGAGGGTGTCGGTTCTCGTCGCCTGTTCTCGATTGAGGACATTTTCCGGCTCGGAATCGCAGATCAACTCGTCAAAGACGGTTTTGGTCACAAACACGTCGCAGCAGCGGTTCGCCTGCTCGAAGACGAGGACTTGATTCCGATTGGTACCACGGGTGAAGAGCTTTCCCCTGTGCCTCACATCTTCATCGGCTCAGAAGAGTCGCTCCACGTGCATGCCGTTCGCTATCAGGACAGCATCGCTTCCGTGCGGAGCAAAACGAAAGCACCGAGCTTCTATTTCCTCGATCTAGTAGCAGTCATTAAACCGATTGGTGACCGGATCAGACAAATGAGCACAACAGTAAAAGGGGAGGATTGAAATGAAGCTCTACAGACGAAGTGGGAAATATGTCATGGATTTTACTTTCCAAGGGAAGCGAATTCAGCGAAGCACTCACCTCGCAAACAAAGAAGAGGCGAAGAAATATGCCGACAAGTACCATGCTGAACTCGTCAACAGAGGAATGGGCTTCATTGATCGAGAGCCAGCACCAAAGCTCAACAAATTCTCTCAGCGATTCCTCGATACGGTAGCAATCCGCAAGCCTGACAAACCAAGTACAGTGAATTTCTATCGGGTGAAAATGAAGCCTCTCTTGGAATTTGGGCCGCTGGCGGAAGCTCGCCTCAACGAAATCGATGAGAACCTGATAGACCGATTCGTTCAGCATCGCAGCAAGCAGTATCGAACCAGCGACATCAAGCAAAAGGAAAAGAAGAAGGGCAAGGCTTCCGAAGGTAAGCGTGTTTCCCCTGCAACCGTGAATCGATCACTAGCTACACTGCGAGCACTTCTGTACATGGCTCACGAACTGGGACTCATCGCCAGAGTGCCAAAGATTCGACTCCTGTCGGGCGAGGGTAGGCGCGAATTCGTGCTATCTCACCAACAGGAGATTCAGTATCTCAGCGCGACTCCTCAGCCACTAAAAGACATTGCGTTGCTCATTATCGATACCGGCTTGAGGCAGGGTGAGGCTCTCAACCTGAAATGGAGCGACATCTTTAGCTATCGCGAGAATGCAGGTTACTTGGTTGTGCGAGAAGGCAAGACCAAGAATGCACGGCGAGCCGTGCTGTTGACTCAGAGAGTGAGAGAGATGCTGCTCTCAAGGCGAACAAAGGCATCCTCTGTTTGGGTGTTTCCGAATGATGCTGGTACAAACCCTGTGCCAGGGACCTCTTTAGATCACCAGAATGCCAAGCTCCGTAAACAGCTCAACCTACCTGATGAATTCGTAATTCACTCACTACGCCATACGATGCTCACGCGTCTGGGTGAGAGCGGTGCCGATGCCTTTACCATAATGAAAATTGCAGGTCACTCCAGCATCACAGTGAGCCAACGTTACGTGCACCCTTCTCAGAGAGCCGTAGAGATCGCTTTTAAGGCACTGGAGGAGCACAACCAGCACTCTCTGTCGGAAGCAGCGAAAGAGACGCTTCAGAAGCCACTAGAAACGCAGGAAGGTCTGTCTCAGTTGCCGGTTAAGCTTCTGACGGCTGGCTCTAAACCCAAAAAACATTCACGGGAATTGTCACAAGTATCTGGTGGTACCAAATTGGAAGGATTGGATGAAAGCACCGACCCTGCCAATGGCTCCAAGCACTTGCAATGTCGTGCAAATCGAGCCAAATTCCCACTTCAGGATTATGAGTCCCCTGCTCTGACCGTTGAGCTACAGGCCCATGACTTGCACTATCAGTCTCGCACAAGCCAGATAGTCGCACCATCGTGAGTGACCGAGCCCTAGGCCGAAAGCAAGTTTTCGCCACGAAGATCACGGAGGTACCGAGAAATAAAAAATCAACCACAAAGGGCACGAAGTATCACGAAGGAAAAACGTGGAAAGGGCTTCTCCCCTTCGTGTCCCTTGTGGTTTCACCCGATTGCATGTTGGGCCGGGAAGGGCGCGAGGGCGGCTGCCCCACGAGACCAAGCATCACCTTCCCTAGCCATTTCGGTGTATGCTTGGGCCGCCAAATAACGGGGAACCCACAATGACCCAAACCTTCGCCATTGGTATCGGCGGCGCTGCTGGTCAGGGTGTGGCGACGCCAGGCGACATCTTCGCGAAAATCTTCAGTCGTCGCGGTCTCCACCTGAACGCCTACAACGCCTATCAGTCCATTATTCGCGGCGGGCACACGTTTCTAACCATCCGCACAGGTCCCGACAAGGTTACCAACATGGGTGACCGGATCGATCTTCTGATTCCGCTGAACCAGGACACGATGGATCGTCACTTTGGTCTGCTCAGTGCCGGAGCCGCATGCATTTACAACAGCGATACGATCAAGCCCGGATCGGCCGCGGACGGCGTGCAACTCTGTCCGCTTCCCGTTTCGAAGCTAGCAGACATTAGCCGCAACAAGGTGGCGCAGAACACTCTGGCCGTGGGCGCGGGACTAAACATGATGGGGATCGGCTTCCAGGCGCTGGAGGCGATGCTTACCGAGCAGTTCAAGAAGAAGGGCGATGCGGTGGTGGCGGAGAACGTGGCTATCGCTCGTACTGGCTATGACTATGCCTCGGAGAACTTCAAGCCCTTTGATCCGCCGGTGCCGATGACCGAGAACCGCTATGCGGTGCTCAGCGGCAACATGGCCTTGGCGATGGGCGGCGTGGCCGCTGGAGTGAAGTTTTACTGCGCTTATCCGATGAGTCCGTCCACTGGCGTTCTGCATTGGATGGCCTCGCATGCGCGCAAAGCAGGCGTGATGGTTCGCCAGGTGGAGGACGAAATCGGCGTCGTTAACATGGCCATCGGCGCCGCGCACGCCGGCGCGCGAGCGATGTGCGCGACCTCAGGCGGCGGATTCGCGTTGATGAGCGAGGGGCTTGGCATGTCCGCGATGATGGAGACTCCAGTCGTCGTCATCGACTGCCAGCGCGCGGGCCCGTCTACTGGGGTGCCAACAAAAACGGAGCAGGGCGATCTTTGGCAGATGCTCGGCGCTGCGTTTGGTGATTATCCGCGAGTCATCGGGGCGCCTCTCGATATCGGAGACTGCTTCAAGATCATTCCCGAAATCTTCAACATCGCAGATCGCTTCCAGTGTCCTGGCATCGTGCTCTGCGATCTCCTGCTTTCCGAGGGAAGGCTGAGCGTCGATCCGCGCGACCTGAACTTCAATCCTCCGATCGATCGCGGCGAGTTGATCACGAACGGCAATGGCGCAAATGGATCGAATGGAACCAACGGAAACTATCAGCGCTACAAGATCACCGAGAGCGGCGTTTCTCCCCGTGCCATTCCGGGAGTGCCCGGCCATGCCCATACGGCTGCCACTGACGAGCACGATGAAGATGGTGTGCTGATCAGCGACGAGTTCACTAATCCCATCAAACGCCGCGCCATGATGGAGAAGCGCATGCGCAAACAAACGGGGATTGAGGCCGCAGTTTCACCGCCGCATCTGATTGGTCCGCGCGATGCTGAGGTTACGTTGATTGGGTGGGGATCAACTTACGGCGTGATCGGAGAGGCCCGCGAGATGCTGAACGAGCAGGGGATCACGACGAATCAGCTTCAGATTCGCTGGCTCGTGCCGCTGCACGGTGACGCCATTCTCGACATTCTGAAAGATGCTAAGCACACGATCATCGTCGAGAACAACTACAGTGGACAGTTCGCGCGTTACCTGCGCAGCGAGACCAGCTACGTTCCCGATGGGCACATTCGCAAATACGATGGCGAGCCTTTCATGCCGCACCACATCGTCGAGTCGGTGAAGGAACAACTCGCGGGTAAAAGCAAGCTTTCGGTGCCTGCGCACGAAATCATGGTTTAGGAGAAAAGATGATGGCGACCGCAACGTTAACCACCAAGCCGCTAACGATGGCCGACATGAAGGGCAAGGCGGATCCGGACTGGTGTCCGGGATGTGGCGATTTTGGAGTGCTTGCCGCGCTGCAGAAGGCCTTGGTGGAATTGCAGATTCCAACTCACAACATCGTGACCATCAGCGGCATCGGCTGCTCGTCGAACCTTCCGGGATACATCAGCACGTATGGCATGCATACGCTGCACGGACGCGCGCTCGCCGTAGCTACGGGCGTCAAGCAGGCGAACCATGAATTGACCGTGATCGTCACCGGCGGTGATGGCGACGGCTTCGGCATTGGAGGCAATCACTTCGTGCACACGATGCGGCGCAATGTGGATCTGCTCTACATCGTCATGGACAATCAGATTTACGGCCTCACTACCGGCCAGACCTCACCCACCAGCCGGCTGGGCATGAAGACAAAGAGCATGCCGTTCGGTAACATCGAGGCTCCAGTCAACCCAATTACGATGGCCCTCGCTGCGGGCGCGACGTTCATCGCACGCGGCTTCAGCGGCGAACAGAAGCATCTCACGGAACTGATCAAGCACGGCATCGAGCACAAAGGATTTTCGTTTATTGACGTGTTTAGTCCGTGCGTTACGTACAACCTCGACAACACCTACCAGTGGTTCCGTCCCCGGGTAAAGAAGCTCGAAGAAGATACAACCTACGATGCGACGGATTGGACGGCAGCGATGGGGCGATCAATTCTGTGGGGAGAGGAAATCCCAATCGGGAAATTCTTCGAACGGACGGACGTACCGGCGCTGCATGCTGCTGAGCCGGTTCTGAATGATGGTCCGCTGGTCTATCGTGATTTGCGATTGCCTGATGAGGTCACGAAAGGATTCATTCAAGAGCTAATGTAGAGGTGGCAGGAGGCGAAGCACGAACGCGGAAAGAGCCTACCGCTTCTTCAATGCCCTTTTCTGCAGATGCGCTCGCATCTCGCGACCGAACTTCGTGCGATTGAAGCCAAGTTGCTGGAAGATGCCGATAACGTTTCCTGCTGCCCAGTAGAGACTTAATCCCGCCGACAGCTTCCACGTGAAGACGCCCAGCAATAGGGGCATGGTGAACTGCATCATCTTCTGCTGCGCCGGATCCATTCCCGCCTGCGGCGTAATCTGCTGCATCAGGAACATCGACAAAACGAAGAGAATCGTAAGCACGTGGGAAGGACTGGAGAGATCGTGGATCCACAGCCATCCTGACTGCCGCAATTCGATGGCGCTAGCGAGCATCGTGTAGAACGCCCACAGAAACGGTAGTTGCAACAGGTTAGGCAAACAACCGCCCAGCGGATTTACGCCTTCGCGCTTGTAAAGATCCTGTAACTCGCGGTTCTTATCCGCCTGGCGTGGATCGGTGAGTTTATAGCGTTTGTATTTGTCATTGATCGCCGTTACCTGCGGCTGCAGCTTCTGCATCCGCATCGCCGACTTGATCGTGGAGATACGCAACGGCAACAGGGCGACGTTGATGACCACCGTCAGGACGAGGATTGCCCAGCCGTAATTGCCCGTCCAGTGCTCGTAGGTCCAGCGCAGCCAGAGGAAGAGCGGCTTTGCGAAGAACGAGAAGGTGCCGAAGTCAACCAGCTTCTCGAGGGTTGGGCCATTCGGCTGCGGCGAGATGCTGGCCGGCGTCGCATAAGAACGGATCTCGGAAATTACGTCCAAAGCCTTCGGCCCGACGAAAATCCGTTCGCTGGTCGGACTGCCCGGAGTCCCAACCGCGGCTCCTAAAACGGGAACAGGCTCCGTGTCATTCGGGTCCGATTTTTCCGGGTTCTTTGGAATTCGAATCTCGTTATGCAACGTGACTGCAGCGGTATGATCTGGATCGTCGGGAAGGAAAACGGCTGCGAAGTACTGATCGACAGCGCCGGCCCAATTAAAAGGCCCATTGATAGTGGCTCCGCTACTTACTTTCTTTAGCGCGATGCGCTCGACTTTGTCCTCACGAGCGATGTCGACGCGCGCAGCGGCGTAAGAGGGAGCCTCCGTCTCATCGCCAAAGCCTGCTGGCCATGCAGGATAGGCACTTACATATGAACCCTTCTGAGTGACGGATGTTTCAACGCGAACTTCGTAACTGTGGCTGAACGTGAACTTCTTCTTTACGGCAACGTCGCCATCTGAATACTCGAAGGTAAGTGTCTTGTTCTCTACTGAATGGTCTTCAGTTGCCACGAACAGGGCGTCTTTATTCAGCTTTTTGTTCAGTGATTCATCGTAAGTGATCAGCGAGAGCGGATATCCGTGTTGTTGAGCTGCTACCGCGTTCACCAGCTCCAGTGGCTGTCCCTGATCATTCTTGTATTTCTTGAGGATCCAGGACTTCGCCAGACCTCCACGATTATTAAAAGTAATGCGGTAGAGATCGTTCTCGATGACTGTAGAAGCTTCAACTTCGCCTTGTTTCGTTGCGCCCGATGTTGCAGGTATGAGGGCCGAGCTTGTCGGCGTCGATGCGGGTGTTGCCTGAGCCGGGCTCTGCTCCGAAGCCCGCTGGACTTGCTCCTGCCGAGGCGGCGGAGCGGGTGGCTTGTAGTACTTCGAGATGAACTGCTGAGTTATGAAGATGACGACGAAGGTAAGAGCGAAGGTGAGTAGTAGTCGGCGCTCTTGGCCTGGATCTTGATTGGGTGCTTGGAAATCGTTCAACGTAACCTGCCAAAATTTTTGCGAAGCTCTAGGGTCGAAGCTGCTCGTGCCGTGAAGCGTGCGGCACCGGGTCGTATCCGCTCGCTCCGAAAGGATGGCAACGCAGAACTCTGCGAAGCGCAAGCATGCCACCACACCACCAGCCCCGTTCGATCACGGCCTGAGCTGCATATTCCGAACAGCTCGGACTAAAGCGGCACGAATCGCCAAACAGGGGCGAGATCCAGAGTTTGTAGCAGCGAAGCAGTGCTTCGACTGCGTTCTGCCGATTCGCGATCTCAGTGAAGGCGGTTATCACTTGCTACTTCCTTCTGGCGGCCAAGCGTTCCGGTTTAGCCGACCGCGGTTGTCGCTGGGCAGGACGACGATCCTTATCCTTGCCAGGCTCTGCTTTCTGCTCAACTACATCAAATGCGCGAGCAACCTCGGCACACAGCTTCTGAAACTCAATCTCCAGCACAACTCTCTTTGGATTAATCACAACGTCGAGAGGGCGCGTGAGTCGTCCAAGATTCTGAACCGCCGCCGCTCGCACTCTGCGCTTAATACGATTGCGCACTATAGATTTTCCCAGAAATCGCCCCACTGTAATTCCGATCCTCGGTTCCCCAGTGCCTCCTGAGTTGGCGCCCGACGCTTTTCGCACCTCGGCAGGAGTCGATTCTGCCTCGGAGCGCAACAGATAAAAAGCCGTAAGCGATGGAGAAAAATGGCGTTGTCCGCATCGGTACACCACCTCGAACTCAGCGTGCCTGCGTAATCGATGCTCACGGGGAATCGACATCGAGCTTACTTCCTCCACAGGACCTCGCCAGGTTCGCCTTCACAATCGCTTGGAGGATGATAGTTGAGAGGAAAACGCGATCAGAACTCGCGATTACTCGCGGAATCCAGGCTTTACGGAAACCCGCCTGCGCCCTTTTGCGCGGCGTCGAGACAAAACTGCCTGACCGGACTTTGTCTTCATACGAGTCCGGAACCCGTGGGTCTTACTCCGCCTCCGGCGGTTGGGTTGAAATGTGCGCTTCGGCATCGAGCAGTGCACTCCTACTTAAAAATGTTTGCTATGGGCAAACCTTAAGTATATCGGAGCAGTGCGGTTGCGGCAATTCTTGAGCGCGATCACTCAAACCGATGCGGCCTCCCACTTCAGGGGGAGGACAGACAGCAAGTCTCTCGTGCCAGAACAGGTTCACTGATAATTCGCTGTTATTCACTGTTCCTAAAATCAGAATTCGCAGGTTTTGGGGGGAATTCTGTAACTTTGACGTCAAATTCAAAAAATTCGCTGTTATTTTCGCTGTTTTCGACTTGGGGGCCTTCAATCGGCTTGGTCCTATGTTCGTGGCGAGGCACCATGTTTATGCCTTTTTATGCCTTCCGGTCGCTAAAATCCCAGAGTGCACCTCGACGATACGATCGTCGCTGTTTCCACTCCTCCTGGTCGCGGAGGAATTGGCGTTGTGCGGTTGAGCGGGTCCGACGCCCATAGGATCGTTGCTCCACTCCTTCGCTTGCGGCAACCTCTTGAAGCCGGGCATGTCGCAGTCGGAGAACTCATCGACATGCAAACCGCGCAGCGCGTTGACGAAGTAGTTGTCACCTTCTTCAAGAAACCGCATTCCTACACAACTGAGGACGTTGTCGAAATATCGGCTCATGGCTCGCCGGTGGTGTTGGAGTACATCGTTGAGAAGGCGCTGGCAGGCGGGGCGCGCTTGGCCGAGCCCGGAGAATTCACGATGCGCGGATTTCTGCACGGGCGTATCGATCTTACGCAGGCCGAGGCGGTACGCGACCTGATCGAGTCCCAGACCCTGTTCCAAGCCAAGATCGCTGCACAGCAACTTGAAGGCGCACTCTCCCGCCGCATTAAGCCGGTAAAGAAACAACTCGTCGATCTGATTGCGCTTCTCGAAGCGGGCATCGATTTTGCCGAAGACGATGTCTCCGTGCTTCCGGATGATCGAATTCTTGCCGCAATTTCCCAGATCCGTCCGCCACTTGAAGCTCTCTCGCAGTCATTTGCCTATGGTCGGGTAGTGAATGAGGGACTGACGCTTGCGATTGTCGGTAGACCAAATGTTGGCAAGTCGAGTTTGTTCAATCGGCTTGTGGAGCGGGAGCGCGCCATCGTCACTGCGGTTCCCGGGACCACTCGCGATCTCGTCACGGAGACCGTCTCGATTGCCGGCATCCCCATCCGGCTAATCGACACTGCCGGCATACGCAGTAATGCCGATGAGGTAGAGGCGATTGGCATCCGCAAATCCTATGAGGCGCTCGCGGATGCTGACCTCGTCCTTGTGGTCACTGATAACACCTCCCAACGACACGCCGACGAAGACAGGGATTTGTTCCAGGCGACTTCCGGACGCAAACGTATTCTGGTCAGAAACAAATCTGACCTAGGTCACACATATGAACGGTTGGACTCAAACCGTCTACAGGAGGTCAGCACTTCAGCTATTACCGGTGAAGGAATTGACGCGCTACGCGAGAAAGTGATCGCCGAAGTGGGTGGAAACTCAGCAACCCAACAGGAGAGTGGTTTTCTTACCAATCTCCGGCAGCGGAAGTTGATTGAGGAATCGTTAGCTGCTCTCACCTCGGCAGGAGAAGCTGTTCGCAATCGCACTCCGCACGAGATGCTGTTGATGGATCTCTACAACTCCCTCAGACCGCTCGACTCGCTTACCGGCGAAACCACCACGGACGACATTCTGAACCTCATTTTCAGCACATTCTGCATCGGAAAGTGAGTTACCCGGAAAGCCCGTTAACGACTCGGTCTTTCGCACCGCACAAGTAAGGAAGCTACGCTAAGATACTGTCGTTCCGCATACTCCTGCTCAGGTCCTCGCGTGTCTAAAAGCTCAGAAGTCCGCGACCTTCCGGTTAATTCTGCGAAGCTTCTACGGTCTTCTGTCGCAATTTCCTGGCCAATGCAAATCGGAGCCCTTCGCCGGTTTGTGAGCCGTATCGCGCATCCTCTGGGCCGCAAACGCTTCCAACACGCTTTGCTGCTGATGGTTGGTTTGCCATTCCTGCTCATGACAGTTACCGCAGCAACTCTGCTGTGGGCGATTCGTGGTCTCGTATCCGCGAACCAGGCGGTGCAGCATACAGGACAAGTGATCGCACAGAGCTTCGAGACACTGAACTTCATACTCGACATGGACACGGAGCAGCAGGGTTACCTCAGCACTGGCAGCTTCCATTTCCTCGAGCGATATCGTCAGGCCTCGACGCAGACTGAAGCTGCACTCGATCAGCTCGAGTCTCTGGTGCATGACCAGGATGTCGAGCTTCAGGACCTAACGCGAGCGCGCAGCTCCCTTGCTGAGTGGCACAACCTAACTGACGAGGCGATCCGAAAGGGCTCCAGATCGCCGGCGACACCGAACTCCATTGGCGCCCGTGATGCACTCATGGATAGCGTTCGCAATGAGTTCTCCAGCTTAGTGTCGGCCGAGAGAGCGCGTCGCACATCCTATGTGGCGTCTTCACATGAGGCCAATCGATTCACGTCGCGCCTGGGAATTCTTCTCACGCTTTCAGTAGGACTTATCATCGCGGCGTTCGCCGCCTATCAGCTCATGGCTATTTCGCGGGTTTACGAGAGTGCTCTCTCCCGAGCTGACCACTTGTCCGAGGAGCTTGCCGAACGTGAAGCACATTTTCGTGTGCTGGCAGAGGCCATTCCACAAATGGTTTGGACGACATCGCCGGGTGGGCGTCCTGAATACTTCAATCAGCGCTGGCTCGATTACATCGGTGCGCCGCGTCAGTCACGGGAATCGTGGCTGGAGCGCGTAAACCAAGACGACATGGCCACATCCGGGGCCGCTTGGCGGGCATCGCTCGCTTCAGGAAAGCAGCTCACGATCGAGTTGCGCTTGCGCGATGTTGCCGGAACCTATCGCTGGCATTTAGGCCGCGCGCTCCCGTTGCGCGATGAGCGTGGCGTCATCGTGCGTTGGTTGGGAACGTTTACGGATATCGGCGACCAGAAGCGCGCTGAGGAGACCCTTACGCGACTCGCTGCTATCGTTGAAACGTCCGAGGACGCGATCTACAGCAAGGACCTCGAAGGCTTTGTTACCAGCTGGAATCGCGGAGCGGAGAAGATGTACGGCTACTCGGCGAACGAGATGATCGGACAGCATGTGTCCGTTCTTAGTCCTCCAGAACGGCGGAATGAGCTTGGCCAGATGCTCGAGATGCTGCGTCGGGGTGAATCGGTCGACCACTTTGAGACCGTTCGCCTGCGAAAGGACGCCACTCAGGTCGAGGTATCCGTCTCCATTTCCCCCATCCGGAGTGCGACTGGCACGATCACTGGTGCCTCCACGATCGCGCGAGACATTAGCGAGCGCAATCGTGCCGCAGAAGCGCTGCGCAAGACGGAGAAGCTCGCCGCTACAGGCCGCCTAGCCGGAACGATGGCGCACGAAATCAATAATCCTCTCGAAGCCGTTACGAATCTCTTGTATCTAATTAATAGGAATACTTCGCTCGACGATAAGACGCGTGAATACACGCGTATAGCGATAAGCGAAGTGGATCGTATCGGCCACATTGCGCGACAGGCACTAGGCTTTTATCGCGAAGCTGCGGCTCCAATCGACGTCAATGTCAGCGACTTGATTGGTAGCATCGTGCAGTTATATGCGGCGGGAGCCCACAACAAGTCGGTCCACATCGAAACCCAGCTTGAAACACAGGCAACTGTGCCGGCATTTCCAGGAGAAATGCGTCAGGTATTTTCGAATTTGATCGTAAATGCCGTAGATGCTGTGCCTCGTGGCGGCATGATCAAGATCAGAGTGAAGCACGGACGCGACTGGAAATCGCGGGCGCTCGGGATTCGCGTGATGGTCTGTGATAACGGACCGGGGATTCCTATGTCCGCTCGGCCGCACATCTTTGAACCATTTTTCACTACCAAGGGCGAAAGAGGCACTGGCGTTGGGCTTTGGGTGTCACAAGGAGTAGTTGAGAAACATGGTGGCACCATCCGTATGAAGAGTTCTATGGGCGCCGGCCACGGGACCACATTCTCGGTTTTCCTTCGATACGCTCAGTTCACGCCGCAAGCGAGTCTTCCAAATAAGCATTTACCGCGTGCATAAGTACGTTCTGGACGTGATCGTTGAAAGCCCTTAGATCAGGAACCAGATTGCTTACGTCGGCTGCGAGAAGATTTTCCTGAACAATTTCGTAGGCTGTGCGCTCCAGAGTTCGGAATTCATCGAACAAATCATCAATAAGGCAGCCTTGTTCTCGACGATGCGCGCCGTACGGTTCCCCTGCTGCAAAGCTTTGCTGCTCCGCAGCGGGATCTCCGAAACAGATAAGCGCTGCAAACAGCTCCGGTAAGCCCTGACGGATCGTCTTCTTTGGCGCTTTCCTGCGCGTAGCAAGCGACAGTACCGCACGGTCTACAGCGGCTTCTTGCCACTCTTTAAGGATTTCATTCACGCGCTTTACCGGAACCGGGTAGTGCGGCGTACGCTCTTTCAGCTTGCGTTCGATGGTTTCAACGAGCTGTTCGATCTGAGTTGGTTTCACCAGGTAATCGTCAACCTGGCTGCGAATGGCTTGAAGTGCGGTCTCAAAACCCGGGTATCCGGTAAGTATTAGCGTGATACATTGCGGTTGTGTGCGGCGCATGGCGCTTACAACAGTGAATCCATCGCCGGGATTTCCGATGTTCAGGTCGGAGATCAGCACGTCAAACTTGTGCAATGAAATTGCCGCGAGGGCTTCGGCAACGGTGGAAGCGACCTCCACTTCGTGTCCGTGCAGCCGCAAAATCTCCGGCAACGTGAGCCGAATGCTGGGCTCGTCGTCCACAAACAGCATACGAAGCGAGGACATTAGAACCTCGGATAGGCATCCGAACGCGGTTCAGCGAACACAGCTGCTGAACTCTGCTCCCACATAGATGCGTAAACGGACTACTTCGAATAGACACTAAGGTCGAGCACACCGTTTAAATCGTCCGGACTATCGTCCTCCCGGGAGAACGTAAGCTCATGTTTCGGTGCATCAGACGCCGGGTCGAAGAGCCTCAACTCGGTCAAAATCAGCAGTTTGTTGCCGGTTGGGGCCGTATATTCGTCATAATTGACACCTGTTAGGAGATATGGGCGGTTCTGCCACAGCACTATCAGTGGCCGATTTTGACGCACCGCGACGATCAACGGATCAGGTTGGGTAGGCGCTCCCGGGCTAAACTGCACCTCCAGACGAAATTTCTGACCGTCACTCAGCACATAATCGTGGCTGATTTGCTGTGCAAGTGACTCGACATCGACGGCAGATGTGACGCACTTTGAGCCTCCATAGAGGCGATCAATCAGGTATTGCTGCTCGATATGAGCCCCTCTATTGGCAGCCATCGCAACGATTCCCGCCACCCAGGCCCAGTTATCACACGGCTTCTCAGCGACTTTGAAGCTTGTTTTCTCTAGATTTGCGCTTAATTTTTGCAAAACCCAGCCGGCCGGGATCTTAGTTTTCGTCTTAAGAACACCAACTTGAGGCAGTCTGAGCGACAAATTAAGGCGCTTCTGCGACGCAATTGCGGCTGTCGCGGGCACGGTAAACAGCATTACGGACGCCAGAATTCGTCGCATAAACGCGACTATAGCTTCGAGAAAGCGCGTGCGCTATTGTCGGCGGGGATGCGACTTCCGTGCCGGACCCGACTCACTTCTGCATCAGGCTCATCGTCTGCCGAAAGACCTGTTCGAAGGAGGCACTGTTACCGGCCTTATCCAAAGCCCGCTTCACGGCGTGCTCAGCCGAGCCGCGCTGATATCCGAGATTGACCAGCGCTGAGATTACGTCCTCTTCCATACGGCCTGCGGGTGGCGGAGCTGGAGCGGCAGCGAGGCCTTCGAGTTTATCGCGCAATTCCAGCACCATGCGTTCAGCGGTTTTCTTTCCCACTCCGGGAATCCGTGTGAGTGCTGTGAGATCGTTTCCGCGCAACGCGGTTACCAAAGCTTCAGCCGCGATTCCGCTGAGTACCGTGATGGCGAGCTTGGGTCCAATTCCGCTCACGCCGATCAGGCGTTCGAACAGCTGCTTCTCCTCGCGGCGCAGAAATCCGTATAGGGCGAGCGTGTCTTCACGCACGTGTGTGTGGATGTAGAGAGAAACCTCGGCGCCCTCAGCCGGCAATCCGGAAAAACTCGGGACACTGATTGTGACCTCGTAGCCAACACCAGCTGCTTCAAGGATCACATGAGAAGGATGCTTTTCGAGGATACGTCCGCGGAGGTGAGCAATCATCTGCGCGCATTGTAAATGCGCGCGGACTGTATGCGTCCGTCGGCGCGGCTACGCGACGAAAAGTCACAACAAAGAAACTGTCATCCTGAGTCGCCGCGGCGGACTCAGGATGACAGGGCTAATGCTTGGAAAACTTAGGAAGGAGATGAATGTACAGCGAGACGCTCCGAAAGCCACCTTCTGCAACTAAGTGCCTGTCCGGCAAGATTTCAATCCAGATCAAAATCCCGCAGCGGTTTGCCGGTATCAGGTGTGTCCTTCGCGCGTTTGACGGCTTCCTGGAATTTGCGCTCCAGCAGGTCGGCTTTATTTTTCTCCGCGTCCACTGCCTGCCGGAACAGTGACTCCTTGCGGCCTTCTTGCTCGCGCATGGCCCGGGCTGCCTCTTCAAAATCGTTGAACGTCTTGGGACGCACTGGCGGCGTGTGCGCGATCACCGCCCTCGTCTCCGAATCCACCTTGAGCAGCGCTCCGCAACAGGGGCAGCCCAGCTCGAATGCATCTTGTTTCGCTTTACCCATAATGTCATTGCCTGTGCGGATGATAGCTCACTTGCGGGAATTCTCGCACTCGGCTTGCATAAATTGGGTTTCGGGACCTTACGCCCCAGCAAACCTGCTCACCCGCACACTTAGGTCTGATCCACTCGTCGGAAGGAGTATTCCTTCCCGTATCGCAAAATGATGCGTTCCGTGGCTTCCACTGTATGGCTGCGATCCTGTCCCAAATTGGTATGGCTACCATCGTGTAGCAAGATGATATGCCCGCGTTTGTGGCTGCGCTCGATTCCTTTCCGCGCATGATTGAAGACGCTGTCCGCGGATGCTCGCCGGTGCCAGTCGTAGCAAGTGACACTCCACATCACAGGCTCAAGGCCAAGCTCGCGTGCTGCCTGCAACACTGCCGGACGCCGCGCTCCAAACGGCGGACGAAAATGACGTGTTTCGACGCCGGTTGCATCGGCAATTACCTTCGAACAATCCGATAATTGACGCCGCAAGCTCGAGCGCGACAGAAACAAAAGATTCGGGTGCGTCTCGGTGTGATTCGCTAGCAAGTGCCCGGCGCCAGCGATGGCTCTCGCAATCTGCGCGCGCGCGGTGACGAAGCGCCCGATCAAGAAGAATGTTGCCTTTACTTCGTGTCGTGCGAGTACTTCAAGCAGCCGTTCGGTGTGAATATCGTTAGGCCCATCGTCGTAAGTGAGCGCCAGATGCCTCGGATCGGGGAGGTGAGTCAGCGTGCGCCCGTAAAGTTGCGAATCCGGAGAATAGCAGTGGTATGCGAGATAACCCGCTCCAGCAATCGCGCCGATTCCTACTTTTGAAATCACAGTTTGGCATTCTAGAAGAACCGGGAGAGGCGAACACGAAGGTCACGAAGGAAACAAAGAGGTCACGAAGACGAGACCCCGTGACCCCTTGTTTTCACCTTTGTGACCTTCGCGTTCGTCTCGTCCGGGTTTTTACTACCAGGAGTAATGCACCATGTACGCTACCGTCTTTTCTCCGTTTGGTGGAATTTGCACGGGGAACTCGATCGTTTGAGCGTCGGTCTTCTTGAAGTCATCCGATTTTTGCGAAATCTCCCAATTCGTCCATCGATATAAGTGCTCGACCATGCGGACTTGAACGGGCGTAGTTTTGTGATTGCGAACTTTGATCTCGAAGCTCTCATCAACCCATCGTTCGACGGCGTTGCTTCTGTAATTCGTACGGCGGCGTTCGCCAACGATGTCGAATGCATTCCCCGTGTAGAAGCGGACGGTTTCGTCGGTAGGCGTGTGATCGATCTTATCTTCGCCGGTGAACTCCATCTGGCCATCACGATCGTGGCGATAGAAGCGTACCCGTCCAGCGGGCAAAGGCATGCCGAGATTGTTTGTCTTGGAGTTCTTGAACTCCACCATCACCCAGACCTTGGGATTGGACTGCGTTCCGTAATTCATGTTTTCGCGGACGTTCTCAAAGCTCCATCCCGCATATTGCGGTTCAATCTTGAAGCCGTCATACAGATAAACACGGTTGGCGTGCACATTCGTGGCTCGAAGAAATTCCACTTGCTTGGTCTCGCGATCGCGAAGGGTGGTGGAGCGCTCAAGCGTGTAGAGATGATATTCATCAAATGTCTTTTCTGTGACTGGTGGTCCAACTGCAACCGACTGCGCTGCTGAGGCTCGAAAAACGTACCTGCCGTCTCGAGCAGCTTCCTGAATCTTGGAGACATCGCCAGCCATCAGTTTGATGCGCGCATTCTCAAACGTCTTGCCGCTCTGGTTGTCGAGCGTCACCCAACCAACAATGTCCATCGCATCACTCGTCTCTGGCGCCACGATGTTGTAGTCCGCCTTCCAACTCATGCCGCCGGAGACGTAGGAGAGCTCAGCTGTGCGTCGGCCAACGGAGCCGGATTCCAGTTGCCAATCGAATGTGGGTTTAAGGATCGTGTCTGTCCCCAGAGAAGGAAACTTAGGTTGCCCGGGCAAGGAGAACTGTAGCCTTCCATCGACTTCGATAATTGGCTGAGCGGCTCCTCCAGAAGTCATCGCATTCTGCGCTGCGGCGTATTGATACCCGTATTGTTCGTAAGCCTGGTAATGCGGAACGTATCCACTTCGGATAATTTTGCCCTTTACGATCTCCTGATGACCCGTCATGTCGGTGCGCACGAAGTCGATCGTTTGCCCTTCGAACAACGAAAGCAGCAAACCGTCTGAAATAGGATCGTTACGATAGTTCTGCTCCAGGATTCGAAGCCCGCCACCGCGAAGATCGCGCAGCACAACGGAGTCGGGTTCTGCGTGCGCCGTGATGTCACTGAAGGTGACATGGTTTACCCCTGCCTTCAGGTCCAGTGGAACCGTCTGTCGCACAATCCCAAACTTCTGGTTGTAGATCGTAAGCGAAGGAGCTTCCGGGGGAGGTTCGGCGCCGCCCAGCGGAATAGCACTAACGGCAAGCCCCAGAAGAAATGCAAACGCTCGGCGCATCATTTATCTTTCCCTCATCTCGCCTGAAAAACAGTCTGCCGCCTGAAATCAGCTCGCATGATCCGCTCCAGCAGGCGTTTCCCTGAACTCTGAACGACAGAAGCGTTGCGACTTGCGGACAAAAAGCACCATTTTGAGTGCTATGACCAGTCAACGTTCGAAGTTTACGTCCCTGTTTGGGAATCCGAAGGGGCAGTTTCGCAACGAATCAAGCATGTAACGCTGTCTTCCCCAACAGGAGCGAACTCGACGCTCGGAGTGACTCTCCGCAACAAATTACGTTGTGCTGGGTTCAAGACCGCCATATCCAGTCCAGGGTTAACAAGACGGTCGCGATCATCGGCGACGGCATCGGGGGCGTTGCGGCCGCGGTGTGTTTAAAGCGGATGGGCATCCAGGCAGTGGTATTTGAACGTCGCGAATGCCTGCGTGAGGCTGGTGCCGCATTGAGTCTGTGGCCGAACGGTGCCAGGGTCTTGGGAACAGCTTGGTCTGCTGCCGCGTGTGCTGAATGCCGGTCAGCGAGGCATGAATTTTCGCCTGCTTTCTCCTTCTGGCAGGACGCTCATAGAAATCGGGACCGCGTACGCAGATACTTTCGTCCGTCTGTCTGCACCGAGCTGATCTGCTTCGAATCCTTGCCGAAGAATTGCCGTCGCAAAATCTGCGCCTC
>Ga0126371_10001096_pt1 | contig 22717 bp, 21 predicted proteins | sample PanSoiMetaPlot_4_FD_110145 | JGI IMG/M metagenome (GOLD analysis project Ga0126371, IMG submission 110145) | Tropical forest soil microbial communities from Panama - MetaG Plot_4 | ecosystem: Environmental > Terrestrial > Soil > Tropical forest > Bulk soil | place: Panama | collected 2016-02-17 | reverse complement strand
TCCACCGCTACATCGTCGATATCCATCGGGTTTCCGTACTTCAGCCGCACCCCGCCGCCCCCGCGCATGCCCGTCCCAATCCCGCTGTGCCCGGTATGAAAGATCACCGGCAGCTTCGCCTCCGCCACCACTTCGTAAAACGGATACGCGATCCGGTCGTTCGGCCGGAATTGCATCAACGGCGGGTGGAGCTTGAACCCGCGCGCCCCCGCTGTGATCAGCCGCCGCGCTTCGCTCACGGCCTCGAACCCGCGCGTTGGGTCCACGCTCACGAACCCGATCATGATGTCCGCGTGTTCCGCCGCCAGCGCCAGCACGTCGTCGTTCGGAACCTGCGGGCGCCCGGTCAGCCGCTCGTCCACCGAGAACACCACGCACCCCATCTTGCGCGAGCGGTAGTATTCCGCCAGTCCCTGCCGGTCCCGCGGCGCCCCGGTCTCCCCGAAATATTTGCGCGCGGCTTCGTCGGCCTCGTTACCGGCCGCATCCGGCTCGATGTGAACGTGCGTGTCGATCGCCGTCAAGCTGGCGGCATCCATTCGTTTTTCGTTATCCATGGATCAATTTGTCGTCCGTCCGATACGCCCGGTACGTCGCGCGAAACGCCCCCAGCATCAGCAGCGACGCCGTCGCGATCGTGATCGCTAGCGAGAATCCCAGCGCCTTCTCATTGTGAAAGAGCCGGTCGTTCAACAGCCCCGGCATCAGCGGCCCGAGCGTCAGCCCGCCCAGGTTCAGCAGAAACAGAAACAATGCCGATACCTGTCCCCGCACCTGGTTCGGAAAAATCCGTTGCAGCGCCGCCGCCGATGTCCCCATTGGCAAGGCTAAGAAAAAGATCCCTGGCGCCAGCAACGCCAACACCCAAGTCGTGTCTTCCATCAGGTACGCGGCCGGCAGCAGCAGCACCGATCCAATTGCGCACACCACGCCCACCCGCAGCGGCCCTTCGCTCACGCCGCGCTTCTGCCAGTAGTCACTGAGCCGCCCGCCCGCATACATCCCCGTGCACCCGAAGGCCAGCAGCAATGCCGCCAGCCCGCGCCCCGATTGCCCCGCCGTCCAGTGATGGATCCGCTGGAAATACGCCGGCGTCCACGAGATCAACGCATACGTCGGCACCGCCTGAAATATCGCGCCCACCGAAATCCCGATCAGCGATTGCCGGCGCCGTGCCATCTCCGCCAGCGTTTCCCGGAATGTGAGCTGCGTCGCCCGCCCGTCGCGCGCGCGCAACACCTCGCGCCGCACCGGCTCCCGGACCGTGTACGCCAGCAGCGCGAACAACAATCCCGGCAGCCCAACAAACAGAAACGTGATCCGCCAGGACGCCATCGTTCCCAGCACCGGTACTGTGATCAGCGGCGTGTGCGCCACCGCGTCCACCACCATCCCGGTCACCAGCAGCGATAGGCTCGTCCCGAAGAACACGCCCATGTAGTACACACTGATCGCGACTCCCAATTTCTCCTTCGGAAAATAATCCGAGATCAGCGAGTACGCTGCGGGCGACAGGCTCGCTTCCCCGACGCCCACGCCCATCCGCGCCAGAAACAGCGTCCAGAAACTCCGCGCCACGCTGCACGCCGAGGTGAAGAAACTCCACAGCACCACGCCCACTGCGATCAGCCCGCGCCGGCTCCGCCGGTCCGCGATCCGTCCCAGCGGCAGTCCCATAAACGTATAAAACAGCCCGAACGCCAGCCCTTGCAGCAGCCCCACTCGCGTGTCGCTGATCCCCAGATCGCGCTTCATCGGCCCCACCAGCAAACTCAAAATTTGCCGGTCCATGTACGACAGCATGTAAATCGCTGTCAGGGCCAGCACCACATACCACGCGTATCTTGTGCTCGCTGGTGCTGCCGTCCGCGCCGTCTGTGCCTGAGAAACAGGAGTGCTCATCGCGAGCGACCATTATGTCACGGGGACAGACGAAACTGTCCCAAGCGCGCCGTTTGCGCCGCGTGCACAGTTCCGTCGGTCCCCGCCCTTCTCCCCACGAACAATGGCTGTCGCTTAGACCTGCCCCCCTGTGAAACTGGTGGCTTCATCGACGAAGCAGAGCTTGTTCCCAAAGGGATCGCGGCAATAGAAACTTCTTTCTCCCCATGGCTGCGTCTCGATCGGTCGCGTGATCGAACCCTTCGCTTGATGGCTCACCCGGCGGAAGTATTCCTCCAGGTTGTCCACGGCGAAATAGACATGGTCGGGATTCGGCGTCGCGTCCCACGGGTCGCCATCCGATCGCGGATCGAAGCAAGCAAGGATGCACGGGCCGCACCCGAAGTAGTGTCTGCCAGGAGAAATACGCCGGCCCGGGCTATCGAGAACGGCTCCATAATAGGCAGCCGCCTCATCAATATTGGAGACTGGCACAATCACCCGAAAAATCCGAGCTGAGGACATATTGCCAAAGTATCCGCCCCTCCCGGCGGCTGCAAGAAGGTACTTTGAAGTAATCTGTTCGGTGAGAGAAGCATGAAAAAAGCCGCAGCGAGTTATGTGGAGCGAGAGAAGTGTCCCTTGTACACCGCGATCCAGGTCATAGCAGGTCGCTGGAAACCGATGATCTTCCAGCGCCTCGGGGCGGGCGCGCTCGGATTTGGTGAACTCCGCCGGTCGATGGCGGGCGTCACCACCAAAGTCCTGCGGCAGCAGTTGCGCCAGCTGGAGGCCGAAGGCCTCGTGTCCCGCTTGGCTGCAGCCAAACCGGGGCTACGCGGCCAATATCAACTAACGCCACATGGCCAAACTCTCGGTCCCGTATTCGAGTGTCTCTGGACCTGGGGCACGATGCATCTCTCCCGCACGAAACACTAAGGGACAGACGAACTGCCCCAAGCGCGTCTTTTGCGCCGCGCGTACAGTTCCGTCTGTCTCCGCATGTCATGGGTTGATTTCGACCGAACCAATCCCGCTCCGGTCCGTATAATCAGGCATGCTCTTCCACTGGTTTGCGACCCTCTGGCAGGATTTGCGCTACGGTGTGCGGCAGCTGCGCCTGAGCCCGGGCTTTGCGTCTGTCGCCGTCTTGTCGCTGGCCCTGGGAATCGGCGCGAATACCGCCATCTTTCAACTCGTGGACGCCGTGCGTCTGCGCACATTGCCGGTGCGCGCGCCGCAAGAGCTTGTGAAGATCGATTTTGCGCCGGGCGCAGTAACTAACGGGTGGAGTTCGACTCGCAGCCCGTCGTTGACCTACCCTCTTTGGGATGAGATCCGCAAGCGCCAGCAGGCCTTCAGTGGGACGGCCTCGTGGAGCGCGGCCCGTTTCAATCTGGCCTCCGGCGGCGAAGCGCGCTACGCCGAAGGTCTGTACGTTAGCGGCGGATTCTTCACGGTGCTCGGCGTTCCTCCCGTCCTGGGCCGCACTTTCACCGAAGCCGACGATCAGCCAGCCTGCCCCTCGCCCGCCGCCGTGATCAGCCATTCCTTTTGGCAGCGTGAATTCGGAGCCGATGCGCAGGTCGTGGGCCGAACGGTGACGCTCGACGGCCATGCCTTTCCAATCATCGGCGTCACTCCGGCGAGTTTCTTCGGTATGGAAGTGGGCTCACGTTACGATGTTGCCATACCGCTGTGTGCCGACTCGCTCCTGGCTCCGCTCGACATCATGCGCCGGATTCCCCGCCGGGACGCCTGGTGGCTGTCCGTCATGGGACGGCTGAATCCGGGCTCGTCAGTCCAACACGCCGGGGCGCAATTCCGCGTGCTCTCGCCCGCAATTATGCAGGCAACGCTGCCGCCGTCCTACCGCCCCAACGAGGCGAAGGGTTACCTCGAAAACAAGCTCGCCGTTTCTGCGGGAGCGACCGGCGTGTCGCGACTGCGGCGTCAATATGAAACGTCTCTTTGGCTGCTGTTGGCCACAGCTGGCTTGGTGCTCCTGATCGCCTGCGCGAATCTCGCCAACCTGCTTCTCGCCCGCGCCAGCGTCCGCGAGAGGGAGATCGCCGTGCGGCAGGCCATCGGCGCGGCGCGCAGCCGTCTAGTCGCGCAACTCCTGGCCGAAAGCCTCCTCCTTGCCGCACTGGGTACCGCGATCGGCGCGGCCTTCGCTCAGGTCCTGAGCCGGGCGCTGATCGCCTTCCTGACCACGCCGGACAATCCGCTTTTTGTCGGCTTGGGCACGGACTGGCGCGTAGTGGCCTTCACGGCGGCCACGGCCGTCAGCACCTGCCTCCTGTTCAGTCTCCTCCCCGCCCTCCGGGCGACGCACCTCGCTCCCGCCGCCGCCATGCGGGCCGGTGGCCGTGGCTTGAGCGCGGGACGCCAACGCTTCGGCCTGCGCCGTATGCTGGTCGCCACTCAGGTCGCTCTTTCCATGGTGCTCCTCGTCGGCGCGCTGTTGTTCGTGCGAAGCTTGCGCAACCTGGTGACTCTCGACCCCGGCTTTCGGCCCGAAGGCATAGTCGCCGTCGATCTCAATTTGGATCGCCTGCACTACATCCCCGAGCAGGCCGCTGCGGTGACTCGCGACTTGCTAGGGCGTATTCGCTCCGCTCCCGGCATTGCTTCCGCCTCCGAGGTGAATATCTGGCCGATCAGCGGCTATGGTTGGAACGAGCTGGTCTACCTCGACAGAGAACCGAATCGGCGCCCCTTATCGTGGTTTACCCAGATAGGGCCGGAATATTTTCGGACCATGGGCACACCCTTACTGGCCGGGCGCGATTTCGATCGGCGCGATACAGCCGGCGCCCCCAAAGTGGCCATCGTGAACCAGGCTCTCGCCCAAATTCTCTTCGGCCCCGCGAACCCGGTGGGGCGTTCGTTCCGCGTGCAGGCGGGCGCGGGGCAGGTTGATCGGAGCTACGTGGTGGTAGGCCTGGCGCGGAATGCGAAGTACAGGGAGATCCGCGAAGACTTCCTCCCCATCGCCTATCTCGCTGCCGGCCAAGAGATGAGCCAGGCCGGCCCGGGCGCCCATTTCGTCTTACGCTCCAATGCTCCGATGCGCGACACTCTGGGTGCCGTGAAATCGGCAGTGGCCGCCGTCAGCCCCGGCATCGGGATCGAGTTCCACGTGCTCAGCGAACGCATTCAGCAAACCCTCCTTCGCGACCGGCTCATGGCCACCCTATCGGGCGCGTTCGGATTGCTGGCCGGCTTGCTCTCCACGCTCGGTCTCTATGGCGTCATTGCGTATATGGTGGCGCGGCGGCGCAACGAGATCGGCGTCCGCATGGCGCTCGGCGCCGATCGCGGACGCGTCGTCCGGCTCGTCTTGCGCGAAGCCTGCCTGCTCGTCCTGATCGGCTTGGCGATCGGCACGGGCTTGGCATTATGGCTGGGCCGCGCCGCCGCCTCTCTCCTCTACGGCCTCAAGCCCTACGACCCGCTCGCCCTCGCCGGCGCCCTCAGCCTCTTGGCCGCAGTCAGTCTCCTGGCCAGCTACGCACCCGCACTCCGCGCCGCCCGCCTGCACCCCATGGACGCTTTGCGAGAAGAATAGAGGGGAGCCGGGAGGCCGGGTCCCGAACGCGGCCACGGCTCGGCCGGAGTCTGGTGTACCAGCTTTACTCCGGTCTTTAATTCGCCCGGCGCGTCGCTGTAGGCAGGGTAGTTTCGATCGCCGCGCTCTCGATCTTTGCGGCTCGGGCGGCGCCCCCGTGTTTTCAACGCCTCCTGGGTACCGCTGCGTACCAGAAATCTGTAACCTATACACACTTCATATAGATATTTTCCTTGACGGCACACTATCTATTGGGGCAAGATGACGAAGTCCCCAAAAATCGACCCTGCAAGGAGGGCGGCGCAATGGGCCAGCTTTCGGTTGATCTGAGTGCGAAAATAGAAGTGTTGAAAGCGAAAACTACGGCTAAAACCGGGCAAGGGATTGCTTTCCCCCGGTACTTTACGGCGCGACTGGCGGCTGGAAAAACGCCGTACGACGAGGTCCAGTGGGAGAGCCGCACGGCTTCCATCGGCAACGACAAAGGCTCGGTGATCTTCGAGCAGCGTGACGTCGAAGCGCCCGCCGACTGGTCTCAAACCGCTACCAACATCGTTGCCAGTAAGTATTTCTACGGCAAGCTCGGGTCCCCGGAGCGCGAAACCAGCGTCGCCCAGCTCGTCCAGCGTGTCGTCGACACCATCACCGGCTGGGGCCAAAAAGACAACTACTTCAAATCCTCGGAGGATGCAGAAAATTTCCGCAATGAGCTGGCCCACCTCATGCTCACCCAGAAGGCCTGCTTCAACTCGCCCGTCTGGTTCAATGTCGGTGTGAAAGATACCCGCGGCTACGGGTGGGTCTACGACCAGGCCGCCGGCCGCATCGGCAAACTCGAGTCCGGGGAAACGCGCCCCCAGTGCTCCGCCTGCTTTATTGTCTCAGTGAAGGATTCGCTCGAATCCATTCTCGACCTCGCCAAAACCGAAGGCATGCTTTTCAAATGGGGATCGGGCACCGGCACCAACCTCTCGCCGCTCCGCGAAGACAACGCGGCACTCGGCGGCGGCGGTTCGGCATCCGGCCCGCTCTCCTTTATGAAGGGCTTCGATGCCTTCGCCGGCGTCATCAAGTCCGGCGGCAAGACACGCCGCGCCGCCAAGATGGTCATCCTCAATGCCGAGCACCCCGACGTGGAGAGATTCATCTGGTGCAAGGCAAAAGAAGAGAAGAAGGCCCACACTCTCGTCGAAGCCGGCTACGAATCTTCGATTGATGGCGAAGCCTACAGTTCCATCTTCTTCCAGAACGCCAACAACTCCGTCCGCGCCACCGACGACTTCATGGAAGCCGTCCTCAGCGATGCCGATTGGTGGACCAAGAGCGTCGCCACCGGCCAGCCCGTTAACCGCTATAAGGCCAAAGACCTCATGCGCCAGATCGCCGACGCCACGCATCAGTGCGGCGACCCGGGCATGCAGTTCGATACCACCGTCAACCGCTGGCATCCCTGCAAGAACACCGCGCGCATCAACGCGTCCAACCCGTGCTCGGAATACATGTTCCTCGATGATTCCGCCTGCAATCTTTCCTCGCTGAACCTCATGAAGTTTGTGGGCCCCGATGGCCAGTTCGATGTGGAAGCCTTCCGCCACGCCGTCGACACCATGATCGTTGCTCAGGAAATCATCGTCGACAGCGCCAGCTATCCCACCGAGAAGATCGCCGAGAATTCGCACAACTTCCGCCCGCTCGGCCTCGGCTTCGCTAATCTCGGCGCGCTCTTGATGTCGATGGGTGTCCCTTACGATAGCGACCAAGGCCGCGAATTCTCCGGCGCCATCACCGCCGTCATGTGCGGCCAGGCGTATCTCACCAGTTCGCGCATTGCCGAATCCACCGGCCCCTTCCCCGGCTACATCGTCAACGAGCAGCCGTTCCTCGACGTCATCCGCATGCATCGCGATGCCGCCGGCCGCCTGAACCGCAACAACCTGCCCACTGCGCTTTTCCAGGGCGCGCAGCAGTGCTGGGACGACGCCTACGATTCCGGCCGCCGCCATGGCTACCGCAATGCCCAGGTCACCGTCATCGCCCCGACCGGAACGATCGGGTTCATGATGGATTGCGACACCACCGGCATCGAGCCCGATCTTGCGCTCATCAAATACAAGAAACTGGTCGGCGGCGGCGTCATCAAGATCGTCAATAACACCGTTCCCGCCGCCCTCATCAAGCTCGGCTACACGCCCGAGCAGGTGGAGAAGATCGTCAGCCACATCGATTCCACCGGCACTATCGAAGGCGCACCCGAATTAAAACCCGAGCACCTGGCTGTTTTCGATTGCAGCTTCCGCCCGCAGAACGGCGTGCGCTCCATCCACTACATGGGCCACGTGCGCATGATGGCCGCCGTGCAGCCCTTCATTTCCGGAGCGATTTCCAAGACCATCAACATGCCCGAGGAGTCGACGGTCGAAGAGATCATGACCGCCTACACCGAAAGCTGGAAGCTTGGCCTGAAAGCCGTCGCCATCTACCGCGACAACTCCAAAAAGGTTCAGCCCCTCAGCTCCGGTTCCGGCAAGGGCGAAAAGAAGAGCGCCGCCGTTCCGGCCGCCGCCCAGGTGATCGAAAAGGTTGTCTACCGCCCGGTGCGCCGCAAACTCCCGGATGAGCGCCGCTCCATCACGCACAAATTCTCCATTGGCGGCCACGAAGGCTACATCACGGTCGGCATGTATGAAGACGGTCTGCCGGGCGAAGTCTTCATCACCATGGCCAAGGAAGGCTCGACCATTTCGGGCCTGATGGACGCCTTCGCCACGGCGATCAGTTTCAACCTGCAATACGGCGTCCCGCTGAAGTTCCTGGTCGACAAATTCGCGCACGTCCGTTTCGAGCCGAGCGGCTGGACGGGCAACCAGCAGATCCCGTACGCCAAATCGATTATCGATTACATCTTCCGCTGGCTAGGCGCGAAATTCCTGGGCGAAGAATACGCCGTCACCGAAGCCGGCGAAACCCAGACGCTGCGCCCCACCGAGCCCGACCCGCAGCAGGCGCTCCCCTTCACCGCAGCCGTAACCGACGCCCCGCTCTGTGCCGAATGCGGCAGCATCATGACCAGAAACGGCAGCTGCTACAAATGCGGCAACTGCGGCGGCACCAGCGGCTGCAGCTAGCGGCTGTAGCGAACGATCTTTCTCACTCCATGCGGACTCACTCAGGGCAGGCCGTCGGCCTGCCCTTTTTTTGTTGTCGATATGACGGCGGTCTGCGGCTCTCTCTATTACATTTGTCACCGGGCCGTCGGAAGACGCTCACTCGGTACCGGTACGCAACACCCGCCGGTGTCCGTTCGATATGCTTTGCGTGGGGGCGGTGTCGCTCTACAATCGCCGAAGTACGCCGCAGAGGGCGGGAGTACCTCAACGGCAGATTCCGGCCTTCCCGGCCGGCGATACAGGTTCGATTCCTGTCTCCCGCTCCAACTTTCCGCCCCACCACGCGCCGCGAACGTCGGCCGTTCAGGCGATGCCGTTTTCCAGTTCGAGGCGCCGCAACTCCGCCGTCATTCGCGTCAGTACCGATGTGAACTTTAGCCAGTGCACACCTGACTGTTCCAAACGGGAGATCTCGCGAAATTCCGCGATCATTTCCGTACAGCGTTTATCCAGTTCGCGGATGCGCTCGGGCATCGCCAGCGGCGGCTTCGGCTTCTTCGCCGGCTTGGGGGTCGCGCGGCGCAGGTCCGCCACCGCGGCGGTCAGCCGGCGCGCGTTCTCCACGTTGAGCCCGATGGCCTCGCCTTCGACAACGAGCGCGCCGTCGCGAATCGCAGGCGCAATCTGCCGGTATGCGCGCGGCGAGATCCGCACCAGGTGAGTCAGCTCGAAATATGCTGGGCCGAACTCTTCCCAGCATTGAATGAGGCGGTCCGCTTCGGCTCCGCTGATTCTCAGGTACTGGGCGCAAAAATCGCGCCATCGCGGCGTGAAGCGTTTATATCTTTCCTCGTTACGAAGCCGCCGCAGGCCGGCGGCTTGAGCTGCTGAACAACGCCCCGCTACCACGCCGAGCGTATGGTGTTGGCCTAAAAGCAGGCCCAAATCGAGCCCCTCGGCAACTTCGGCCGGGAGCTCGGCAATCGATTGATTCATGAAATTATGAGCCGCGTGGCGCATTATGCGCCACGCCAAATTTGGAAGTGATTCAGAAATCGTGACTTACGAAAGATCGCGTGGCGCATATTGCGCCACGCCTCCTCTACTTTCAGCATGGCACACCAGCCTGCAAAGACTGGTGTTGCGCGCTGTGGACGCGCCGCGTAAGCTACTCCGAATTGGTCAGTTGGCGATATTTTGAAAACGTGTCACCGCGCCGTGAGCACGGGGACTTTCGCTTTCAAGATGCTGTGGACTGCCCCTGCCACTCGCAGCGGCGGTTGGTCCGCATCGACGCGATGCACAGTTGAGGGGCCATACCACGACAGAACCGGCCCGGTCTGCTCTTCGTATGCCCTCAGCCGCTCGACGATGACCTCTTCGCGATCGTCTGCCCGGGTGATCAGAGCCGCGCCATCCTGATCGCACAGCCCTGCGTGGTGTGGCGGCTGCGAGAGCAGGTTATAGATCCGTCTACAAGTGGGGCATTGGCGCCGTGCCGTCAGGCGCTGGACCAAAACGTGGTCGGCAACGGCGAGGTGGATCACCGTGGGCTCCGGCAGGCCGCGTTCATCCAGGAGGCGGCTGAAGAAGCGCGCTTGCGCCACCGTGCGTGGATAGCCATCCAACAGAAAGCCGCGAGCGCAGTCTGGCTGCGCGATCCGGTGCGCCACCATTTCATTGACAATGTCATCGCCGACCAAACCGCCCGATGCCAGGATGGCGGATGCCCGGCGGCCCAATTCGGTGCCGGCCTGGCACTCGGCGCGAAACATGTCGCCCGTGGAGATGGTCGGGATGCGGAACTTTTCGGACACATGTACGGCCTGAGTTCCCTTGCCGCATCCGGGCGGACCAAATAACAAAGCGACCAAGAAGTGACCTCCGCGATGAGCCAGCAACTGCATGGCCCTTATGGAGTGTAACCGCGAACACCCCCGCTCCCAATCGGCTGCCGCCCGAATGGGTACCAAGGCAGTTCCAGCGGTTCTGGAACGTTTGTACGCTTTATCGGCCGGTGGAAGGCTGGGCTTTAGGGCTTGGGAGCCAGCGAGGCGAGCAGATCGCCGCTCAGCCGCAACAGGTTCCAGCGGGCACGCTCCGAGTTGTACTGTGCGTCATAAAACGCCATCCACTTGGCGTTTTCCCCCACCCGTGCCTCTTCCACCTGGCGCAGTGCGGCCCGGCCTTCCTGCATCTGCGCCAGGAGAACCGAAACCTGCTCGCGCGCGACATCCAGGTCCAGGCGCGCCACTTCGGCCGCCGTTTCGGCCTTCTTGACTTCGCGGAACGACTGCTGAATGTCGGTGGTGATCCGATTCCGCGCCACGTTCAATTCGCCGCGCAGGTGGTGGATGTCGATCTGCGTCTCGGCCATCTGCGCCGAAACGCCAGGTCCAGCCAGCAGCGGCAGCTGGAAGGAAGCGCCAACCTCCACGTTGTTGCGCTGGAACCGTTGGAAGAATTGTTCGTAGTTGTTAATTTTGCTGAGCATCGAGTACTGCGCGACGAGATCGATGCGCGGCAGGCGGGCCGCGGATTCGCCGCGCATCTCGAGCGTCTTGGCCGCGATCTGCGATTCCAGGCGGCGGAGCTCTTTGCTGCTGTGCAGCGCTTTTTCGACAACCTCATCTTCCGCGCCAGTCACCGCCGGCGGCATGTGATCGTCGGGCGTGGCGCGCACGCGATCCTGCGCGGTATAGCCGAGCGCGATGGCGAGTGCGGTTTCCGCGGTCTCCTGATCGGCGGCGAGGTCGCTGGCCGCTTCGCGCGCTCGCGCCAGGTTCAGATTCGCCTGTTTCTCGATGAGCGGCAGGGCGCGGCCTTCGCGCACCTGCGCCTGCACGGCTTCGAGCACGGTCTGCAGGCTGTCGGAATCCTTGCGCGCCAGCTCGCCCACGCGCGCCGCGCGCTCCGCATCGAGGTACAGCGAAGTAGTCCGATACACGACTTCTTCCTGCTTGGACGTGGCGCCGATCTGGGCCGTGCGCGCGTTTTCGCGCGTCTGAGCCACCAGGTAGCTTTGCGGCCGGTTGAACAGGAATTGCGTCACATTGGCCTGAAAGATACTGGGGGCGGACCCTTCCAGGCTCATGGGGAAACCGTTGGTGTACGCCAGGCCGCTGCCCACCACGAATTTCGGCGCAAATGGGTCCCGCGCCACGCGAACCGCCTGCCGCGCCCGGTCTTCGTCCATGCGCGCCAGGGCAATGTCGGGATTCTGCTTGAGTGCGGTCTGGACGGCTTGTCGCAAGGTCATGGAAAAAACTTCGGCATGCAAGGCGGAAAACAGCGCCACAACGAGAATTGCTGCTTTGAACATGACCTCATTGTAAAGGGGAGCACTCGCCGGGAGACCAGGGTGTGGCGTCAGTAGAGCGGCGTGCCCGGAGCGAGCGCGGGCTGGCGGATTTCGAGGCAGCCTTTGCCGGTCGGCAGCACTTTGCCCGGGTTAAAGCGGCCGTCGGGATCGAACAGGAGCTTCAGACGGAGGATCATGTCGAGCGTTTCCTGGCTGAACAGCTTCGACATCAGCTCGTTCTTTTCCATCCCGACTCCGTGCTCGCCGGTGATCGAGCCGCCCGCTTCGATGCAGTACGTCAGAATGTCTTCGCCCGAGGCGCGCGCCTTGTCGAGATCGCCTGGTTTGCGCGGATCGAACAGGATGATCGGGTGCAGATTGCCGTCGCCGGCGTGGAAGATGTTGCTGATGGTGAGACCGTACCGTTTGGAGACTTCGCCGATGTAGCGCAGCGTCGGCTCGACTTTGGTTCGCGGCACCACGCCATCCTGCACGTAATAGCTGGGGCTGACGCGGCCCACGGCGCCGAACGCGTTTTTGCGGCCGGCCCACAGCAGGTCGCGCTCCTGCGCGGTGCGCGCCACGCGGAATTCCCGCGCGTTACACAGCGCGCAGGCCTTGCGCATCTGCTCGGTCTGTTCCTCGACCACCTCGCGCAGGCCTTCCAGTTCGATCAGCAGCACCGCTTCGGCGTCCATGGGATAGCCTGCGTGCGTCGCTTCCTCCACCATGCGCAGCATCACGCCGTCCAACATTTCGACCGCCACCGGCGTAATCGAGCGCGCCGTGATCTCGGCCACGGTGCGGCCGGCGTCGGCGCTGGTTTCGAAAATGGCGAGCACCGTCTTTACCAGCTCGGGCTTGCGCATCAACCGCACCGTGATCTTGGTGACCAGGACCATGGTGCCTTCCGAACCGGTGAGCAGGCCGGTGAGGTCGTAGCCGGGCGAATCGAGTTCTTTGCCGCCGGTCTCGACGATGGAGCCGTCGGGCAGCACCAGCTCCAGGCCGAGGACGTGGTTGGTGGTCACGCCGTAAGCCAATGTGTGCGGGCCGCCGGCATTCTCGGCGACGTTGCCGCCGATGCTGCAGGCGCGCTGGCTGGAAGGATCGGGCGCATAAAAATAGCCGGAATTCTGCACCGCCAGCGTGAGGTCCAGATTGATCACGCCCGGCTGGACAACGGCGCGCTCGTTCTCGAGGTCGATTTCGAGGATGCGATTCATGCGCGCGAAGGCTACGGTGATGCCTCCTTCGCGCGGGATGGCGCCGCCCGAAAGGCCGGTGCCCGACCCACGCCCCACCAGCGGCACTTTGAAATCGCGCGCGACGCGGACGATGGCAGCAACATCCTGGGTGCTGCGGGGAAAGACCACGAGGTCGGGGCGGTGCTTGTCGATGCTGCCGTCGTATTCGTAGATGGCGAGGTCTTCGGGCCGGTCGAGATAGCCGCGCGGTCCAACCACGGCGGCGATCCGTTCTTTGCATCCGGCAGGAAGCATGCTTACAGCTTAAGACCCTTCAGGTACTCGCGGAAAGCACCGCCCAAATCAGGCCGCTTGAGAGCGTATTCCACGGTGGCTTTCAGGAAGCCGAGTTTATCGCCGGCGTCATAGCGGGTGCCATCGAAGCGGCACGCGTAAATGGGGCGCGAGCGCAGCAGGTGCCGCATGGCATCGGTGAGCTGAATCTCACCTCCCGAGCCCGGATCGATGCTCTGTACCGAATCGAAAATATCGGGTGTGAGCACGTAGCGGCCGATGATGGCGAGATTGGAAGGCGCTTCCGAGGGCTTGGGTTTCTCCACCAGGTCGCGGATGCGGAACACGCGGTCGTGTGTGTTGTGATAGCTCACAGGCTCGGCGTCGATGCAGCCGTAAGACGAAATGCTTTCGCGCGGAACCTCCATTACCGCCAGCACGGGCGCATTGAAAAAACTGTAGACGTCGAGGAGCTGGCGCAGACAGGGGGTCTCGGCGTCGATCACGTCGTCCGCCAGCACCACGGAGAACGGCTCCTGGCCGACCAGCTCCATCGCGCGCAACACCGCGTGCCCCAACCCCAGCGCTTCTTTTTGGCGGATGTAGGAGACGTTGATCATGTCAGAGATGTTGCGGACGATCGCCAAGAGGTCTTTCTTCGCCCGCGTTTCGAGCAAGTTTTCCAGCTCGAAGCTGACATCGAAATGATCTTCGATGGCCGACTTGCCGCGCCCGGTGACGATGATGATGTTCTGGATGCCGGAGTGCAGCGCCTCCTCGACGCCGTACTGGATGATCGGTTTGTCCACCACCGGCAACATTTCTTTCGGCAGCGACTTGGTAGCGGGGAGGAACCGGGTGCCGAGCCCCGCGGCAGGAAAAACGGCTTTTCGTACTTTGGCTGGCATCTTCTACAGTTTGGTGCCTCAAAGGCGCAGTTGGCAAGATCCGGTTTGTCTCGGATATCTCGTCTGTGCTATCAATAGGGAACTGGGAAAACTCTCCGATGGCTTATGTAATAGCAGAACCCTGCATTGGCACCAAAGATACGGCTTGCGTCGACGCCTGCCCGGTGGATTGCATCCACCCCAAGAAAGATGAAGCGGCTTTCGCCGACAGTGAAATGCTGTACATCGACCCGGTGGAATGCATCGACTGCGGCGCCTGCGTGCCGGTTTGTCCGGTATCGGCGATCTTTGCGCTCGACGATCTGCCCGAAAAATGGGCGGAATTCACGGCCAAGAACGCTGCCTACTACAAGAAATAGACGTTAACCTTCTCCGGCTATTCGATTAGCGGCTGTTCCCGGTAGAATCGTGCCGTGTCCGTGCGGCTGACTGCGCTTGCCTTCCTGCTGGCCGTTTGTTTGTGCGCCAGTTCGTGGGTGATCGTGCGCAAAGACGGCACGCGAATCGAATGCGACAGCCCTTTCGTCATCACCGGCGGCACCTACACCTATCTCGGCCAGGATGGCGAGCCGCACGGCATTCCCGCGGAAGATGTGGATGCCGGGAAGACGGATGCCGCGAATTCGGGAGTGACCTCAGCCTCCGGACTGCGGTCCCGGGATTTCGTCATCTCGTTCAAAGAACCCTTTCCCGCCCTGCCGGGCACCACCTGGAGCGCCTACGGATTGCAGCCGGCGGAAGAACGATTTTCGGTTCACATTCCAGATAACTATACGGGACGTGAGCCGTTCGGCCTGATGGTTTACATCGACCCGGAGGATCGGAACGCAGGTGTGCCGGCGGGATGGGGCTCGGTGCTCGAAGAAAAGAAGCTGCTGTTTGTGGCGGCGCAGGGGTCCGGGGATAGCCGGAAGACTGCCCGGCGGCTCGGGTTAGCCGTGCTCGGCGCGTTGGAGATGAAGAAGAACTATTACATCGATCGCAACCGCATTTATGCGGCCGGCTTCTCGGGCGGCGCGCGGGTGGCTGCCGAACTGGCATTCTACGAAGCGGGCTTGATCGAGGGAGCGATCCTGAACTCCGGCGCCGAGTTTTATGAGCCGGTGCGGGGCGGGCAGGGTATGGTCCGGGTGCCCCTTAAGCATCTGGCGGCGGTGCGGAGAACCACGCGCTTCGCACTGATTACCGGAAGCGGCGATCCGCGGAGCGGGGACGTCCTCAACATTTATCATCGCGGGTACCGCGCGCGAGGGTTTCACGCGAGGCTCTTCGATGTGGAAGGAATGGGGCACGAAACGTGCGGCGCGCCGACGCTGGCGCAGGCGATCGATTACCTGGAAGAGCGGTGAAAATGCACCGGCGACAAGATCGCCGGCGTTACGGCTTGTACGTCGCGTAGGACGTGTCGGTCTCCCAGAGGCGGACCGAGCCCAGACGCACACCGGGGCCGGCGGGGATGCCTCTGTTGACTTCGTCGTAGATGAATTTGGCGATGTTTTCGGCGGAAGGATTCAGCACGTCGAACGGGGGAAAATCGTTCAGCCACTGATGGTCCATGCGGTCGATTACCGATTGCACGACTTTCTTCAGCAGGACGAAATCGACGAGCAGGCCGACGTGATCGAGTTGTTCGCCTTCGACCGTGACCTCGCAGCGGTAGTTGTGGCCGTGCACGTTCTCGCACTTGCCGTGATAGTTGCGCAAGGCATGGCCGGCGGCGAACGTCTGTTCAATCGTGACTTCAAACATCGAAAAAACTCTCCACGTCTGCGATCCGGGTGCTGAACGAGTAATCCGGAAGACTGTCGAAAAACATCTGCCCGTACCGCTGTTTGGTGATGCGGTTGTCCAGCAGGACCAGCACGCCGCGGTCGGAGCGGCTGCGAATCAGCCTCCCGAACCCTTGTTTTAACGCAATGGCGGCCTGCGGAATCTGGTAGTCGTAAAAAGGATTCCCCCCGGCTTTGCGAATGCTTTCGATCCGGGCTTGCACCACCGGATCCGAAGGGACCGCGAACGGCAGCTTATCTATAATAACGCAGCTCAACTGGTCGCCGGGCACGTCTACGCCCTGCCAGAACGCGGCGGTGGCGAACAGCACGCAGTTGGGCGTGGCGCGGAATTCTTCGAGCAGCGCGCGGCGCGGGCCCGTGCCTTGTAACAGGGTGGGATATTCGACTTCGAGCGATACGGTGTCGTAGACCAGACGCATCTGCTGGTAGCTGGTAAATAGCACGAAAGCACGGCCCCGGCTGTGCCCGAGAATGGCCGCGACCTCTTTGGCGGCGGACTTCGAGAAGGCCGGGCTGCGCGGGTCGGGCAGGTGCTGCGGGATGTAGAGCAGCGCCTGCTTCTGGTAATCGAAGTGGCCGGGAACGATCTGGGTGCGCGCGTTTTCGAGGCCGAGGCGCTTCTGCACGTAATCGAAGCCGCCGGCGACGGCGAGCGTGGCCGAGGTCAGCACGGCGGTCTCGACGCGATCGAACAACTTTTCGGTGAGGAGGCCGGAGACGTCGATGGGAGTGGCCTGAATGAAGCAGCCGCGCCCGCGCCGCTCCACCCAATAGACATACCGCTCGTCGTCCTCTTCCATGACGAAGCGCAGGCCAAGGATCAGTTCGCCGGTGCGGCGGAACAAGGGGAGGATCTCTTCGGGCGGATTGTGAATCAGTTTGAGATGAGAAGTGATGAGCTCGAGGATGCCGATGAGGTCGGTGTAAATCTCGTCGTTCTCCTCGCGGAAGGCCTCACGCCCGACGAACGGCAGGCGCCCATCACCGGTGCCGAACAGCGCGAAGAAGCGCAGCGTGAGTTCATCGAGGCGCTCGAGGATGCGATCGAGCTCGGGCGTTCCGAACTTCTTAAGGCGGCTGATCACCGAGAGGTCGCGGCGCAATTCCTGAAAGCGCAGGTTGCTGATGGAGACGCCGAAATACTGGCCGGCCACCTCTTCGAGCTCGTGCGCTTCGTCGAACACCACTGCATGATAGTCGGGGAGGATGCCGCCTTCGTAGGATTCGTCCTTGAGCGCGAGGTCAGCGAAGAACAGGTGGTGGTTGACGATGATGATGTCGCTTTCGAGCGCGCGTTGGTGCATCAAGGTGATGAAGCAGCGCTCGAAATTGGGACATTTCTGGCCGGTGCAGAGATCGGCGCGGGCGTCGATTTTGGCCCAGGCGCTGCTGGCTTCGGGCAGGGTCGAGATTTCGGCGCGATCCCCGAATTCGGTGTTCTTCTCCCACTGCTGGATGGTTTGAAAGTCGGCCAGCTCTTCGAGGCCGGTGAGGATCGGCTCCTTTTCGGCGTCGTAAATTTTCTGCCGGCAGGCGTAGTTGTTGCGCCCTTTCATGTAGCAGACTTTCAGCGGCCGCGAGAAGTGCTGCTGCAAGAAAGGAACGTCCTTGAAGAAAAGCTGCTCCTGCAGGTTCTTGGTGCCGGTGGAGACCACGATGCGCTTGCCGGAGAGCAGGGCAGGGACGAGGTACGCGAGCGTCTTTCCAGTGCCGGTACCGGCTTCGACGATGAGGTGGCGCTTTTCGGCGAGGGCCGATTCGACGCCTTCGGCCATGTCCACCTGGCCGGCCCGGTACTCGTAATTGGGATGCCATTGCGACAGCGCGCCGTTACGGGAAAAGAACTGGCGGGCAGAGGCGCTGCGGGCCTGGGTGGGCATTGGGATGCTTTGATTTTAGCGCGGGGTGCGTTTCGAAAGGCCGGCGACAAGATCGCCGACGCTACGGGGTGCGAATCCGATCAGCCATTTTGGGAGCAATCGCTTGGAAGTGCTTCAAGTTTAGCGTATAGATGGTCCGAGCCTTGACCTTCGCGGCACATCGCAGCAGCAGCGCGTCATACACGCGGCCGCTCGATAGGCTTTGACCGGCGCTGGTTCGCACGACCTGAAAATACTCATCAGAATCCAGGGTGACGGTGGTGAGGCGGTCGCGGATTTCCTCTATGAAGAGCAAGGCCTGCTCCGGAGGAATCGGGGGTTTAAGCGGTAGGGCTGTCATGGTGGCATAAACCTCTGCCATGGAATGTGCCGAGCAAGCGGATTGCCTGGGTGCTGCTGATGCGAAGAGCTTGAGACTGGGCCGGTGCTGAGGGTGCCCGCCCCAAAACGCGGCAACCAGAACCGAGGTGTCGAAGAAATCCCTCACTTGACGATCTGGCGGATTCGATCCTCGCGTGCCCGATCGATCACGTCAATGACAGATATGTCGGCCGGATCCCCTTGATAGACCCAGACGCCGTATTCCTTCTTGAGCGTGACTTTCGGGCGGACGGGTCGCAAGGTAATCTGGTCGCCGCCACTTTCGAGTTCGAGCGAATCGCCAGGCTGGAGATGCAGTTGGTCGCGAACGGGCTTAGGAATAACGACGCGTCCGGCGCGATCGATTGTGGTCTTGCCATTCACAATGCCATTTTACCATAGGAAATACCATAAGTCCTTAGGAGCAGGCTCCGACGTTTGGATCACGCGGGCAGGTTTTTCGGCAATATGGTGTTGAGTTTTTGCCGCAATTGCGCCGAAAGCCGCGGGTTGCGGCCGCCGGTAGAGATGGCGATTTGGATGCCGCCGCGCTCGAGGCGGGCGGGCACGATGAAAACACACTCTTCGGCGGAATCGGCGATGTTCGCCCAAATGCCCCGCCGGCGCGCGGCGATGCCGATCTTGCGGTTCACCTCGCGGTCATCGGTGGCGGCGAAGACCAGGGCCGCACCATTCAGGTCCGATGGGCGGAAGCGCCGCCTAATCATTCGCACAGGCAGCATCTTGAATTCGGGGTCGGTGCGCGGCGCGACCACGGTGACTTGCGCGCCCGCTTCGAGCAAGCCGCGCGTCTTGCGCAGCGCGACTTTGCCGGCTCCCACAACCAGGACCGGGCGAACCTGGAGGTTGAGGAAAATCGGGTAGTGTTTCAACTTTCGAAATGTAGCACGCTATGATGAGGGTGCATGCCGGCCTCGCTCCCCACCGTGGTGATTGTGGGGCGGCCCAACGTCGGAAAGTCGACGCTCTTCAATCGCATCACCGGACAGCGGCGGGCCATCGTCGGCGATGAACCCGGCATCACGCGCGACCGTATTCATGGGCCGGCGGAACACAACGGCGTCCGTTTCGAACTGATCGATACGGGGGGCATCGTCGTCCACGACTCCGAGTACATCCCCAGCCAGATTCTGCGGCAGGCGCGGGTGGCGTTGGAGAACGCGGCGCACATTATTCTGCTGGTCGATGGGCGCGCGGAGATCACGGGCGCCGATCGCGATCTGGCGCAAATGCTGAAAAGGGCCGGCAAGCCGGTCACGCTGGCGGTGAACAAGATCGACACCGCCTCGCGGGAAGAACTGGCGCACGAGTTTTACGAGCTAGGCATTGCGGACGTGTGTCCAGTGTCAGCCGAGCACGGCATCGGTGTTGACACTCTGCTCGATCAAGTGACCAAGGACTTGCCGGTGGCGGAGGGAACCGGCGAAGCACCAGCGGCCGCCGCGCCAATCAAGGTTGCCATCATCGGGCGCCCGAACGTCGGAAAGTCGACCTTGCTCAACACGCTGACGGGGCAGGACCGGTCGATTGTCTCCCCGGTGGCCGGGACGACGCGCGACGCGGTGGATGAGCCGGTGACGCACAACGGGGTTGATTACCTGTTTGTCGACACGGCGGGGATCCGTCGCAAAGGCAAGACCAAGCAGATGGCGGAGAAGCTGAGCGTGGTGATGGCGCGGCGCCACATCCGCCTGGCGCAGGTGGCGCTGCTGGTGCTGGACGCGACCGAGGGTATAGTCGGGCTGGACGCGACGATCGCGGGCTACGCGCACGAAGGGGGCCGCGCACTGATTCTTTGCGTGAACAAGTGGGACGAGATCAAGGAGGCGCGCAAGCGGGCGTTCGAGCGCGACGTGCGCGACCAATTCAAGTTCCTCGAGTATGCACCGGTAGTGTTCCTGTCGGCCAAGACCGGCGCCGGCGTGAAGCCGCTGTTCCGGCTCATCCGCGATGTAGACGCGGCGGCGTCGCAGCGCATACCGACCGGGGAGCTGAACCGCTTTGTCGAAAACCTTCGATTTGAGGAACGCAAGATTTTCTATATCACCCAAGCCTCGGTGCGGCCGCCGACGTTCGTGGTGTTCACCAGCCGCGGCGGGCCGCTGCACTTCTCGCACGAGCGGCAGTTGATCAACCAGATCCGGAAGCGGTTTGGGTTTCGCGGGACGCCGATTGTGCTGAAGACCAAAGCCAAGGTTACCGCCGGGTCAGCGAAGTCCTAAGAATTCGCTGGGACTGTGGCGTCCCGGTCGTCCCGGTACTCCAAGTTGACGGAATCGGTAGGGAAACCTACAATGGTGTACAAGGAGGCCGTATGCGGTCGATTGGCTTTCCCGAACTTCTCGTCATCCTGGGCGTTGCGGTGCTGCTGTTTGGCGGCAAGAAGATCCCAGAAGTAGCGAAGGGTTTAGGTGAAGGAATTCGCAACTTCAAGAGTGCTTTGAAGGGCGATGAGGAACCTAAGAAGGAAGAAGAAAAGGTCGAAGCGAAGAAGTAAGCGGCTTCCGGAAACAGCCCGCAGGCCGGGCTGAGTTTCATCGGCTTTTCTAAGAAAACAACCCCGCGAACCGGTATCCCGGCCGCGGGGTTTTCGTATTTCGGGGAGCTTACTTCTTTTTCGGCGGAACGATCGCGTCTTTAGCGGCCTTGGCCACGCGGAACTTCACGACCTTTTTAGCCGGAATCTTGATGCTTTCGCCGGTTGCCGGATTGCGGCCAATGCGCGCTTTGCGATCGACACGCACCAGGCGGCCGATTCCCGGAAGCACGAAAACGCCGTTCTTCTTTACTTCGGCGATTGCCAGGTTGGAAAGTCCTTCCAGGAAGGTACGCGCCGTCTTGTTGTTGACTTCGCAGCTCTCCGCAAGCGATCGCACCAATTGCGTCTGGGTCATTCTCTGATTCGCCATATCTCTCCTTCTGATTCTGCCGTCAGTTTCTGGACTCTGGATTTATGGAGCAGGTCCGCACATCGCGCGGGGGTCGCGATCATCAGCATTGGACAATGTCGAATGAAGCGGCCATCGCTGCCACGCCCGTTCTCAATTCGTTTCCATGATAAGGGAAGGTCCGATTGATGTAAAGAGAAAACCTCAAAAAAAGCCCGGTTTTTCAGGGTTTTTTTGGCGTTGAGTGTGTCCGGACCCCGATTTACGGTGCTTCGATGAAGCCGCGCTCGCGCTGCCACTCGAGATGCGCCTCGGCGAAGGGCGCGGCGAACTTGTTCTTGACGATCCGTAAACGGACGCGGCGGCCCGATGCCGCGAGCGCCAGCCGCACGGCGGCGTGAAGCTTGATGGAAGGTCCACCAGAACTGGTCTCAGCTTCGCCGGGCGCGGTGAGCCGGAAACGAGTCTGATTCAGTAAAACAATGGCCGTACCGGTGCGGGCCGCGACTTGCGCGAGGCGGCGGAGTTCCGAGGCGAGCACGCGGCTCTGTATGCCGGCTCCGGATGAGCCGAGACCAGTTTCCAACTCGAGGCGCGGCACAAGCGCGGCCGCGGAATCGATCGCGACCAGGTCGACGGCGCCCGATGAGGCGAAGCGGCGCGCCATCTCCAAAGCTTCCTCCGCACTTTCGGGGGACGCGACGGGCATACGGGAGACGTCCACGCCGAGGTGCGCGGCAAATGCGGGGTCGAAAGCGTGCTCGGCGTCGATCCAGGCTGCGGTGGACCCGGTGCATTGGCCGTGCGCGATGGTTTGTAACATGAGGGCGGTTTTGCCGCTGGAGGCTGGGCCAAAAATTTCAGTGATCACGCCGCGGGCGATCCCGCCGGCGCCGAGGGCGGCGTCCAGATTTGGGAATCCGGTAGGAAGAGAGTGCGCGGCGCGCGGGGCGATCATGCGGGAGAGTTGTAATTGGATCGCCCGCTGCCGCTCGGTTTCGTTCATCGTCTACGCAGAACTGCCGACGGGCCGGCAACAAGATCGCCGGCGTTACCGTCTTGCGGGCACGGGGCGGGGAGAGGCGTTGCTTGCTGCGGCTGCTTCGGCAGCCACGGGCGCGGGTTCCAGTTTCAGCAAGCCCAAAGCCTTGCGGAGTTCGGTGTCGAGGGCCTGCCGGATGTCGGCATTGTCCTTGAGGAACTGGCGCGCGTTTTCGCGGCCCTGGCCGATGCGGTCGCCCTTGTAGCTGAACCAGGAGCCGCTCTTTTCGACCAGGTTTTGGGCCACGCCGAGGTCAATCAAATCGCCCTCGCGTGAAATGCCTTCGCCGTAGATAATGTCGAACTCAGCCTCGCGGAACGGCGGCGCAACCTTGTTCTTCACCACCTTCACCTTGGTGCGGCTGCCGGTCACCACTTCGCCTTCTTTGATCGCCGCAATCCGCCGGATATCCGTGCGGACCGACGAGTAAAACTTCAGCGCGCGGCCGCCGGTCGTCGTCTCCGGATTGCCGAACATCACG
>Ga0126371_10001095_pt1 | contig 22717 bp, 18 predicted proteins | sample PanSoiMetaPlot_4_FD_110145 | JGI IMG/M metagenome (GOLD analysis project Ga0126371, IMG submission 110145) | Tropical forest soil microbial communities from Panama - MetaG Plot_4 | ecosystem: Environmental > Terrestrial > Soil > Tropical forest > Bulk soil | place: Panama | collected 2016-02-17 | reverse complement strand
ATGGATGTGGCCCAGGAGAATGGGGTGCTCCGCGGTGCCGCGAACGCGCAGGTTGGATTCGGCTTCGAGATGGGCGCCGGGCCATTCGAGGCGCGCGTCGGGCGTCGAGCTGCCTTCGACGTCAAGCTGCAGGTTGCGTAAGAAAGTGGAGGTGGTTGTGGAACTGGAACTTGTGGTGAGCGCTCCGACGGCTTCGATGCCTTCATTGAGGTTGACGCGCTGGACCACGACTTTGCCGGAGAGCAGCCCGCCATCCAGGGTGCCGGAAAGCCGGAGCCCACCACCCATCTGCCAACTCATGCCCTCCGGGTAGCGGATGCGAATGCGGTCAGTCTTCGCGGTGACATCGTAGCGGAAGGGTTTTTCGGAATAGTTGGCGCTGCCCGCGAGCGTGATCAAGCCACCCCCGGCTTCGCCGGTGACATTGTCGAAGAACAGCCGATTGGCGTCGAAGACCAGGTCGCCCTTGACGTTGCTAAGCCCGGTGGGGAAATCCGCCGAGCGCACCGAAGCATCGCTCAGGTTGACGCGGCCGATAATACGGGGCCGGTCAAGCGTTCCGCCGAACGAGGCGTTGATATTGGCATGGCCGTTTACATCGACATCGGGTACCAGACCACTGAGCAGGCGCAGGTCCACCGAACCGTTCATTTCGAGGGCCACGGAACGGCGTCCCGTGAACTGGATGGAGCCGGTCATTTGAGCGTTCGTGTCCGTGCCCTTCAGGGCCATGCTAAGAATCTTGAGACTGTCGCGCGTGGAGGTGAGGTGGATGGGGCCCTCGTTTTCAAGCTGCACGCCGCCATAGTTCAAAGCCACCCGAGAGAAATCTCCGTCGACGGTGAGGGTGCGGGGATTGCGCAATTCTCCCTGCACGGTGATGTCGCCGTCGGCAACGCCGTGGCCGGAGAATTTTCCTAGATGCAGCGAGGAGAGCAGGTACGGATCGAGATTCAGATTCCTTACAGAGACCTTGCCCTGAAGGGGCATCGGGTCTGCCAGGCCCAGGGTGAGGCCGCCGGAGATGGCGCCTTCGCTCATGGCCGAGCCGAGCTTGAGTTGCGCAACCTTGCCGTCGGACTGCAGGTCGGCCTCAAAGCTGCCAATCACGTCCGAGCCGTAGTGGAAGTCCACCACGCGGAAGGAACCCTCGGCCACCGGCACCTGCATCGGCCCGCTGGACTTCAGACGGAAGGACATCTGACCGTCCACGGGAAGCCCCGAGGCCTTGATGCGGCGGAAATTGGCAAGAGGCAGCGATGCTCCAACCAGATCGGTCGTCAATGACTGATCGGCATAGCGATAAGCGACCGAGCCGGTGACGATGCCTGCCCCACCGGTTTTTTCCGTGCCGGGGGCAAAAAAGCGCAATTCGGCGTTGGACAAACGAACTTCATCGGGCAACACGGTAAGCTGGCCGCGCAGACGGTTAAACGGCACGGTGTAGGCCGTCGCGTCAGCCAGATCTACTAATCCAGTGAGTGCAGGCTCGGCGCGCGTGCCGCGTCCGTGGAATTGTCCGGTTAGCAGTCCCTCGACCGGGTATTTCCAGCCGGCCAACTGCTGAAGCGATTGCAACGGCACCTTTTCCAGATTGAGCTCGCTCTCCCATTGGTTTTGCGGGCGAAATTCCCAATCCGTGAGTTGCAGGGAGCCCTCAATTCCGGCGTGCATGGCGCCTTTTCGCGCCTGGCCGCGGGCGATGACCAACTGATCGGGCGAATAGGTCAGGTCGCCGCTGATGGAGTCGAGAGCGAAATTGTCGTAACGCGCGTGCTCACCCTGGAGGTGTCCTGTGAATGTAGGACCATCGGAAGGGCCGGTTATGTGGCCATTCCAGAGAATCGCTCCGTCGATCAGGATCTTGGCGTCGGGAGTTCCAGGTTTGTCTCCAGCGATGGCGTGGATGAAATCATCCCATGCAGCCAGGGAGCCGATGTCGAGATGCGCATCGAGCGACGTTTGTTTGGGGTGAAGGATTCCCGTGAAGCTTCCGCGTGAGCCGGGTGTTTCGAAATCAAATTGGCTGAGCTCCAGAGTGTCCGGGCCATAGCGATAGCGCAAGACCGCGTCGCTGTTGACGGGAACATGCCCGGGCAAAGGTTCGTCGGGCTCTTCCCAGTGCATGCGCGCGGAAATGTCGAAGTCGCGGAAGTTGTCGTGCCATGTCTCGACGGTGTCACCGGAAATCACGGCGTCCCAATGGAGGCTGTCGATGGGAAATCCCGGGTGATCGAGTGCCGGAGTGACCTCCGCGAGTCGGATACCCTGGATTTTTGTCTCCGCGCGGAATTTCAGACCGTCAAATTTCATAGTGACGCGGCCCTTTACGCTGCCCCCCAGCGCATAGGCGGCAAAGTCCGGCAGCACCACGCCATCGGGTTCCAGAACGTAGCTGGAACGGCTAGAAAGATTGGCGGAATGAAAATCCAGGAAGCCGAGCGCGATGTTGTCTCCGGCGAAGGAGCCGGTTCCCCGAATTTGCCCGGCTTTTAGAGTGCCATCGCCGCGCATATCCACGCGGCCAAGAGGAACTTCGGGCGTGCGGAACGCTTCGCGGATATCCAGCAGGTCGAGCCAGGCGCGGTAGCGATAGGTCCAGTCGGGGGATTCCAAATTTTTGGCTTCGGCGTGCAGGTCCACGTGCGACCGTCCGGCATCCACAACCGCCTGCTCGACAGTGAAGCCTTCGCGGCTCAACGAGAATTTGGCGGAGAGGTTCCCGGGAACGGGGACGTCGCGCCGGCGGGCTAGTTCGATGGAATTCCAGTCGAGGGTTCCTAGATAGAGGGGATGCTGCAGTTCGGAACTATGCGTGATATTCAGACGGAAATCGCCGCCTTCGAGGGCCACCAGGGATTTCAGGTTGTTATAGAGAAACCAGCCGTCGCGAATTTCCAGGTGCCGGACATGCAGGTTCAGCAGCGTTTCCTGCAACGGCTCTTTCGATGTGCTTTGCTTGAACGTCGGCAGATTGTTGCTTCCGTCTTTTTGCACCAGCAGGTGCATGCGGGGCTGCATCAGCACCAAGTCGTTTAAGGAAACGCGGCGTCCCCAGAAGGAATCGATGCGGAGGCCGATTTTAGCCTGCTCGACGCTGAGGACTGGCTCCGTGCCGGGCGGCTCCTTGCCATGAATCACCAGGCCGTTGACGGTGGCATTCAGCGAGAACCAGGCGACCGAGACGGTGCGAACCTCCACGCGCGATCCGGTGAGTTTCTGCAGACGGGTGATGAGCAATTGCCGGAGAATCGGGTTGGCGAGGCCGCTCCCGAGGGCGAAGCCGGCGATGGCCACGCCGATCAACGTCCACACACCCAGCAGCCAGAGCGTGTGCTCGAGCCAAAGAATCTTCCGCCAGCGCAATTCCCTGGTCATGGCGCTTTCTCACTCAGCAGGTTTTCCATGCGAACGCGCGTACGGCTTTCCTTAAGCCAGCGGTCCGCCTGATCGTTGATGGCGCGCTGTATCAGCGCCTCCTGGATGAAATCGCGCGCGTTCTCCAGGGGAGGAGGCGTCTGCCCGCGCGATTCGGCGCGCGGCACCACGCGAGATTTGTAGAACTCCTCGATTTCCTCTTCCTTAATCTGGATGACCGGACGAAACCGACTATCGAGATAGTTGCTGAGATAAAGCTGGGCGCGCACAAACCGGCGGACCTCTTCGTCGGTCAAGCCAGACTGTTTTTGCCGCGCTTCGAAGGCTTCCGCGGAACCGAAAGAACGCTTCATGCGTTCGATGCTGCGATCGACTTCCTCGTCTGATGGCTGCGGAAACCGTGCTGCGCTTGCTTCGTTGCGGACAATCCACTGGTCAATGAGGCGGTTCAGAATTTCGGCGTCCGTCTGCGGCTTGCCGTCGAGGAACGCCTGGTAGCGGCTGAGCACCCGGATGTCGCTCAACAGGATGATGTCGGATTCGACCTTGGCGACGATGCGGTCGACCATCTCCTGCGCCGTGGCGCGGTATGGCACACTCACGGGAACCGCGAAAATCAGCAGTGCCGCAACTAGGATCCGGTGGCACATCAGAAACTCGACCCCAGGTTGAAGAAGATCTGGAATTTCCGGAGATGCGTCCCCTGCTGGCAAAACACGGCGCTGTTCTCACAGGGGATGACAAATTGCGCCGGATTGAGTTGGTAACCCATATCAATGCGGATGGGCCCGATGGGGGTGGCATAGCGCAAGCCGAAACCCACTGTATGCGAGAAGTAATTCAGCTCGTTCGTGCAGTTGGCAACGCAGCGCGTGGGATTAAAAGGTCCCGGTAGCTGGCCGGGAATGGCCGCCTGGAATATCGGCTTCGGCGGGGACCAACGGAAGTTGACGCGGCTGGCGCGGCTGAAGACGTTGCCCCCATCATAGAATAGGGCGCCGCCTAGCTTCGTGCCCACCACCGGAAGCTTTAGCGGAAAACGGATCTCCTGATTGACCTCAACCAGTGCCTGGCCACCGACAGGGAAGCCGGTAAGCGCGTCGCGAGGTCCCGCCTGATTCAAAGCAAATCCCCGCAGGGATGTGCCGCCGCCCGCGAACAGCCTTTCCGCCAGAGGAATCACTTGCGGCAGCGGAGGCTGGGTGGGCGCGGGAAACGTCAGGGAAACGCTATCGGCAAAGGGTTGCAATACCCCGATACGCAGGGAGCGGGCAAAATTCCAGTTGCGGGAGATTGGCGTGTACGTGGAATTCTGCACGAAGTAGCGCAGGAAGCTGGCGCTGCCGCCGATAGCCGTGGAGGCGGCACTGACGTCGATGGTGTTAAAGGACCCCTTGGTGGCGTCGGCGGGATTGTCGCGAGTGTCGCGGAAATAAGTGATGCCGAACTGGGAGGTGAGCGTGGGCTGGTTGAAGAGGGGAACTTCTTCCGGCGGGATGTTCAGGTTGGTGACGGTTACTTTTCGGAAGGCGTAGCGGAATAGAAGCGAGGAACGAGTGGTCACCTGGTAGGTGAGTTGCAGATTGCCCTCGTAGCGCGTCTGGCCGAAGGTGTTGATGTCTTGTGACTTCTCCACGTAAGCCGTCGCCTGAAAGCTCAATTTCGGCAAATTAAACGTGTTAGGGGCAGTATAGGCGAGCAGGGCGCGGCCTTGAATAGTACTGCCGCGCAGCTTAAAGGCGAGGGTATCTGCCCTTCCGGTCAGGTTTTGTTTGGAGATTTCCAGGATGCCGCGGGGCGAGAACTGGATTTCACCGCCGGTGGGATCGCTGGTGCTGGCAAGGCGCTGCGCTTCCAGGCCTCCGCCGTAGGCGATGGTGTAGCGCTTGGCTTCTTCGACAAGAACGACGACGTCCTTTTCCGGGTCGGTGCCATTGGCATTTTGCGGTCCGATGGTCACCCGATTAAAAATGCCCAGATTGTAAAGCTTCTGCTGGGACTCGACGACGTCGCCCTCGCGGAGAGGCGCGCTGGGTTTGACCTTGACTTCGCGCCGGATGACGCGCGGCCGCGTGTGAATGTACCCGGCAAGAAACACGCGCTTAACCACAGTTCGCGGCCCTTCTTCGATTTTATAGACAAGCTTGACCGGCTGGGCACGCGCGATGGCGTATTCGCGCTTCTCACCCGTGAGTTTTTCTTTTTCGGCGTTTTCTTTGGCGACGGCGGCTTGCGCTTCGGGTGAATTGTCGGGTTCCGAGGTGTAGGAAAACCCGGCGTTGGGAAAGCCCTGGTTGAAATAAAGGGCCAGGACGTTGTCGCGGTCGCTGGCGACGTTGATATCGGAGAAGGGCTGGCCGGGCAGGGAACCCAGAACGCCGCGAATCTCTTCTTCACTCAATGCGTGCATACCTTGCACCTGTAGACTCGAAACCAGGGTCTGCTTCCCTTCCTCAATCACAAAGCGGGCGAGCAGCCCGCTCTTTTTTCCCTTGTCCAACTCCTCCACTTGTCCTTCCACCTTCGCCGAAAGAAAGCCGTTCGAAATGTAGAGGTTCTTCATGGACAGCGCATCGGCCTCCAGCAGGCGCCGGCTGAATCGTGGCCGGGTGAACCAGGAGGTGGTGGTGATCGTAAGCCGGCTCATCAGCAAATCCTTGCCGAAGAAACGGTTACCTTTAATTTCGATGCGCGAAAGCTCGTGCTTAGTTCCCCGGTCAACCGTGTAGGTTACGACCTCTTCCATGAGCTTCCATCCGGTCTTGCTGCTGGCTACCTCCCGCGCCGCCACGGCGTAATCCACTTTGGCGTCAAAGTAACCCGCGCGTTCGAGCCTTTCCCGAAGATTGCGTTTGCCTTCTTCGAGAAGGTCGGCGTCCACGGAGCCTTCTTGATAGACAGGGACAAGCTTTCTCAGGTCGTGCTGGGAAACCTTCGCACCGGTCACAGCCAATTTCACGCGCGGACCCTCATTCACTTCGAGGACTAGCGGGACGCTGTTGCCCTCGGAATCGTATTCGCCGCGCCGCGCGGAAACCCCCGCACTCAAGTGCCCCGTTTTTTCGAGGAATTTGCGGATACGCTCGAGGCCCGACTGCACGCGCGCCGTAGTTAACTCCCTGCCCGGACGCAGCTTGAATCGTGCGAGGATTTCCGGGTCGCGATATTCGGTGTTGTTGATCAGTTGGATATTTTTGGCGTGGACGCGCGGGCCGGGGTTGAGGTTCACCAGAACATCGATTTGGTGGGTTTCGACGCGAATGCGCTCCTCGACACTAATTTTGGCCTGGTATAGCCCCTCATCGCGTAACGTTTCGCGCAGACGCTCCATGGCGTCTTTGACGTCTTGTTCCCGGTAAGTTTGCCCGAGGGGAAGCTGCATGGAGGCCACAGCCGAAGCCTCGGTGGGAGGAGGCTTTAGACCGCGGATAAGAACCTGGCTGAAATAGAGATTTTCGCGGGCGATAAAATCCAGACGAACCCCGTCTCCCTGGGGGTAAGTGACAGCTCGCAGGTCAGCATAGTTGCCGGATTGATAGAGCGTGCGAAGGCTGGCGGCCACTTGCGTGGCCTCTAAAGGAGCTCCTACCTCGACGGCCAGGCCGGGAGGTTGCGCCAGCAGGACCTGACCGGCATCGGAAACAACGCGCACCTCGACGACCTTTGGTGCCGGATTAGCGTTGATGGATTCCTGGGCGGTTTGCGCGCGCAAGCGTGCCCCCGCCAGCGCTGCGGCCAGCAGGAGAATCGTCCGCAAATCCTTGCTCCAGCGGCATTTCATGCGTTCCATCATTCAGACGAAGCGTAGCATACGCGCGTTAGTTTCCCCGTTCGCTTTGGGGCTATCATGAAGAGGGTATAAGCCTGGGCTGAGAAACCATTTTACGTGACTCCTCCTCCCGACGACGAGAAGTATTCCCGCCAAATTTTGTTTGCGGGCGTGGGACCTGAAGGCCAGCAGCGATTGCTGTCGACAGGCGCCGTGGTTGTGGGCTGCGGAGCGATTGGAGCGGCGGTGGCCAACCTGCTCACGCGCGCGGGCGTCGGCCGGCTGCGCATCCTGGACCGGGACTTTGTGGAAACCTCCAACCTGCAACGCCAAATCCTTTTCGATGAGAACGACGCGCGGGAAGCGCTGCCGAAGGCGGTGGCCGCGGAGCGCAAGTTGCGCGCCTTGAATTCGGGCATTCAGATTGAAGGTTTGGTGACGGACCTTGATTCCAAGAATATCGAAGAACTGCTCTCCGGATTTCCACTAATCCTCGACGGCACCGACAATTTCGAGACGCGATTTCTTATTAACGATTTTGCGGCGCAAACCGGTACGCCGTGGATTTATGCCGCCGCCGTCGGCAGCTATGGCTTGTCATTTGTCGTGCGACCGCGCCAGACGGCTTGTCTGGCCTGCCTGCTGGAATCAGAGGGCACGCCTGGCCTGGAGGAAACCTGCGATACCGTGGGAGTCCTGGGCCCAGTTGTGAACCTGGTGGCGTCATTGGAGGCCGCGGAGGCGCTGAAACTGCTGTCTGGGAGCGAGAGCGCGCTGCACGGGAGGTTGATTTCCTGCGATGTCTGGAGCGGGCGCCTGCAATCCGTGCAACCGGAACGGAACCCTGCGTGCCGCGCTTGCGCCAAAGGGGAATATTCGTATTTGCGGGGTGAGGCCCAGCCGCATATCACCATGTGCGGACGCGATTCGGTGCAAATCCACGAGGGCGGGCGAGCTCTGGACTTGCCTGCGCTTGCAAAGCGCCTCTCTAGGACGATTCCTGGGGTTCGCCAAAACGGTTTTCTTCTGCGTTTCCAGATAGCGCCGTATGAGATGACCGTGTTCAGCGACGGGCGAGCGATCCTGAAGGGGACAAAGGATCCGGCCGTGGCGCGTTCGCTTTACGCCAAATACATCGGGGCTTGAGGCGGTGAGTTTAGCGGAAGATGCCGCTGCGGCCGGCGGGTGTGCGCAGGGAGGCACGATCGAGGTTTTCCCGCAGGTTCATCAGCGTCAAAAAGGTGCTTAAGACGCGGGCTTTCTGGTCGTCGGTGAGGTGCAGGCCGCTGGTGGCTACGCGGGCCAGCGATTCGCCGTTGCTGGTGATGAACTTCAGGATTTCCCGCTGGCGTTCCTGCGGGGTGTTGCCCAGGGCGGTCTCCCGCCGCATTTCCGCGCAACTGGACTCGAGGGAAAGGGTGAAGTGCAGGATACAGAGTTTCAGTTCCGCCAGGGCAGCCGGTACGTCGTGCTTGCAACCCGAAATGTGGCAAGTCTCACTCATGGGACAAATATGGTGATTGCTGATTCGTAACATTGTTGGGGCCGAAAATCCAGCGGTCATCTTGGCCATGGTTCGAAACAAGTAGCTGGCCCATTCCGAGACGTTCCCTGTCCTTGGGGTCAGTGGGCGGGCGAGAACGTCGGCCGCGCAGTTTTTGAGAGCTCTTAGTTCCTGGTTTATAGTCCCCGCTTTTTCCATTTCCTGCCAGCCGTTTCTGCTCCCGCCGTTTGCTTGTGGCCACGCATCTGACGATTTTTGACGAAAAAGTTTGACAGCCAACGCCAGCGACTGTATAAATATACAGATGATTGTATATTTTATATGAGCGCGACCAAAACATTCCGGCATGGACAGATTTTGCGGCTGGTTTCCCACGAGCGCATAGCCAATCAGGAGGATTTACGCCGGCGCCTTGCTCAGCAGCGCCTGCGTGTTACGCAGGCGACGCTCTCGCGCGACCTGCAGGAATTGAAGCTAGTGAAAACCACCAATGGTTATAGAGCCGGTTCGGCGTTGCCCGAAGAGCCGGCGGTTCCTCCCCTGGAGCGCGCGCTGCGGGAATTCCTGCTGGACATCAGGCCGGCAGAAAATTTGCTGGTACTGAAGACTCCTCCTAGCGGCGCGCAGCCCCTGGCCGCAGCCGTGGACGGAGCAAAATTTCCGGAAATCGCCGGCACCATCGCCGGAGACGACACCGTGCTGATCATCACCCCAAACCGCAAGACGCGGGAATCCTTGCAGAAAAAAATCGAAGCCCAGGTGAAATGAGAGAGTTCCGCAGCATCGCCGTTATAGGTGTCACCGGCTACACGGGTTTTGAGCTGGCCACGCTCTTACTGCACCATTCCGATATCGGCAAGCCAGTCTTCTACGTGCGCGAGACGAACGGAGTGCATTGCCTTTCGGAACTGTTTCCGCAGCTGCGCGGGTGGGGCGAGGCTTCGGTGAAGCCGCTCTCTGTAGACACCATCGCACAAAGCAACGCAGGCACTGCGTTTTTGGCCACGCCGCATGAGGTTTCCGCGGAATTGGCGCCAAAGCTCCTGGATGCAGGCCTGCGGGTGATCGACCTCAGTGGCGCGTTTCGATCCGCTTCGGCGGACACCTACGCGGCCTGGTACAAACTGCCCACTCCCCATGCGCCGCGGCTCAGTGAAGCGGTTTATGGCTTGCCGGAGCTCTACGCCGACCAGATCCGCGAAGCAAAGCTCATTGCCAATCCGGGTTGCTACGCCACCAGCGTGATCCTGGCTCTGCGGCCGTTGCAGGAGGCGGGATTTCTTGCTTCCGGGCACACGGTTGTCTGCGACTGCAAATCCGGCGCGAGCGGTGCGGGCAAGGATCCGCGGCGCGATTTGCATTTCGTGGAAGTTGCAGGGAATTTCCGCGCCTACAACCTGTTTGCGCACCGGCATACGCCGGAAATCCTGGAGCACACCGCGTTGCCGGAATCCCGGGTGATTTTTACTACGCATTTACTGCCTATTCCGCGCGGCATTCTTTCTTCAGTTTATGTGACGCTGGCCAAGGCGCAAACGCCGGAAGAGATCGAAGCGCTTTACCGGAAGTTCTACGCGGGTCGTTCCCTGATGCGCATTCACAAAGCGGGCAGCCTGCCGGAAGTGCAGCACGTGGTGAAAACGAACTTTTGCGACATCGGCTTTGCGTTGCACGTGGACGGAAAGCGCCTGGTGGTGGTCTCTTGCCTCGACAACCTGGGCAAAGGTGCGGCCGGGCAAGCGGTACAGAATCTGAATCTCACGCTGGGACTCAAGGAAAGGACGGGGCTGGTATGAGGATTGTAATCAAATTTGCCGGCGCGCTGCTGGAGGACGCTGCGACGGTGCGATCGCTGGCCCAGCAGGTGGCTGCTCTGGCCCGGCGGAAGCACGAAATCCTAGTAGTCCACGGCGGCGGGCGCATTTTCACGAATACCCTGAAGCGCCTGGGAATTGAGAGTAAATTTATCAACGGCCTGCGCGTCACGGACAAGGAAACCCGAGACGCGGCGGTCATGGTCTTCGCTGGCCTGCTGAACAAGCAGCTCTCCGAGGCCATTACCGCGGAGGGACAGCCCGCGATCGGCATTTGCGCCGCGGATGCTGCGTGCTTTTCTGCGTCGCCGCTGGTGCATAACGATGTGGAAGGCGGGCTCGGCTACGTCGGATACCTCACCAGCGTGAATGTGCGTTTCCTGGAATCGCTGTGGAAGGCCAAGTTGCTGCCGGTTGCCGCGTGCCTCGGCCTCGGCGCGGACAATGAAATTTACAACATCAATGCCGACCACATGGCAGCTGCCTGTGCCGAGTTTGTCGACGCCGACCATCTGATTTATCTGACCGACGTAGCCGGGGTGTTGGACGGAGAAAAGGTCCTTTCCGCGATCTCCTGCGAGGAGATGGACCACCTGATTCACTCGCGCGTGGTTTCCGGGGGGATGATCCTGAAACTCGAGGCCGCGAAACGCGCGCTGCAAGCCGGCGTCAGCGAAGTGCACATCGTGGGGGGAAACTCTGCCGCGGAAGCATTGTCGCCGGAACGTTTTGCAGCGCCGCCAATCGAGAACCCTTTTCTCAATCTTCCAGGCACTCGCGTGTTGCGGGAGCCCTCGATCGCCGGGCAGTCCGTCGGCGTAACAGTTTAAGAAAGGACTTTGGAGAACCAGATGACCACGACGATTACCCTTCCAGTTCGCGTAAGCAAAGACCTCCTTACCGGAGCGGAATGGAGTCCCGCCGACGCGCGCGACCTGCTGCAGCGCACCGCCGAAATTAAGGCGCGCCCGGCGAAGTACGCCTCGACGCTGCGCGGCAAGCATATCGCGCTGATTTTTGAGAAGCCCTCTCTCCGCACGCGCGTGACTTTCGAAGTTGGCATCCAAAGCATGGGTGGGTTTGTGGTCTTCCTCGACCACACACAGGCACGGCTGGGCGAGCGCGAATCGATTCCCGACGTGGCGCGCAACCTGGAGTGCTGGGTGCAAGGTATCGTGGCGCGCGTCTACGAACAGCGTGTGCTTGATGAAATGGCGGAGAACATCGCGATCCCGGTAATCAATGCGCTGTCCGACAAATTTCACCCCTGCCAGGCGCTGGCCGATTATTTCACGCTTGAAGAAAAATTCGGCTCGCTGAAAGGCCTGAAACTGGCTTATGTGGGTGACGGCAATAATGTGTGCCACTCGCTGATTTTCCTGGCCGCGCGGTTGGGTGTCAATCTGCATATCGCCTCGCCCGCAAGCTATGCTCCGGCGCAAGATGTAATGGCCGACGCGAAGCGCGTAGCCAAGGAAACCCGCGCTAAAATCGAGCTGTTCACGAACCCCCTGGAAGCGGTGGCCGGCGTGCAGGCGGTGTATACCGATTCCTGGACCAGCATGGGCTTTGAAGCCGAAGAAAAAATGCGGCGCCAGATATTCAAGTCTTACCAGGTGAATCGCAAGCTGATGGAGCAGGCCGGCCCGGACGCGCTTTTTATGCATTGCCTTCCGGCACACCGCGGCCAGGAGGTCACCGACGAAGTTCTCGACGGGCCGGCGTCCGTGGTGCTGCAGCAGTCCGAAAACCGCATGTACGTGCAGAAGGCCATTCTGCAGGCGCTCTATACATAAGTTTTGCCGTCTAAACACGAAGGAGAAATCAGAGAGTGAACCCGCAAGCCCCAAAACCCAAGAAAGTTGTGCTCGCCTATTCCGGAGGGCTCGATACCTCCATCATTATTCCCTGGCTGCGCGAAAATTACGGCTGCGAAGTGATCGCCATGATCGGCGACGTGGGCCAGCAGGAAGACCTGCAGGCCGCGCACAAGAAGGCTCTCGCCACCGGCGCTTCTCTCGCTTACATCGAGGACCTGCGCGAGGAGTTCATCCGCGACTACATCTGGCCGACCTTGCGCGCCGGAGCGGTGTACGAACATACCTATCTTCTCGGCACGTCGATGGCGCGCCCGGTGATCGCCAAGCGCCAGGCTGAGCTTGCGCTGAAGCTGGGCGCGGACGGGCTTTCACACGGCTGTACCGGCAAGGGCAACGATCAGGTGCGCTTTGAGCTTGCTTACAAAGCCATTGCGCCCAATGTGCAGATCATCGCGCCGTGGCGCGAGTGGGACATTGATTCGCGCGAAGACGCCATCGCCTACGCGGAAAAGCACAACGTTCCCCTGGAGCAGAGCAAGAAGAACATCTACAGCCGCGACCGCAATATCTGGCATTTGAGCCACGAGGGCGGCGAGCTGGAAGACCCGGCCAATGCGCCCAATGAAGCCATGTGGCAGTGGGTGGTTTCGCCGGAGAAGGCTCCAGACAAAGCGCAAGAGGTGGAAATTGGGTTTGCGTCGGGCACGCCGGTTTCCGTGAACGGCAACAGGCTCGGTCCGGTCGAGCTGCTGAACACGCTGAATGAAATCGCCGCGAAACATGGCATCGGCCGCACCGACCTGGTGGAAAACCGGTTGGTGGGCATGAAGTCTCGGGGCGCCTATGAAACTCCCGGCGGCACGCTGCTGGTGACCGCGCACCAGGAACTCGAACGCCTGACCGTGGATCGCGAAACGGCGCACTTCCAGCAAGCGCTCTCCGGGCGTTACGCCGAACTCGTTTATTACGGCTTGTGGTTTTCGCCGCTGCGCGAAGCGCTCGACGGCTTCTTCAACGTCGCCCAGCAGCGCGTCACCGGCTCGGTCGGTCTGAAGCTCTGGAAGGGCACGCTCAACGTCACCAAACGGCTTTCGCCTTACTCGCTCTATCGCGCGGACCTCGCCAGCTTCACCATGGGCCGCTACAATCCCAAGGATGCCGAAGGCTTCATCAACCTGTTTGCGCTGCCGGTTACGGTGCGACCGAAGGCCAAGGCCGAAGGCAGCAAGTCTTGATCATTCGCTGAGTAGCCAAGGAAAACGGCGAATGTCTTCAGGGACATTCGCCGAACTTGTTTAGGAAGTGGAATGAGTGAAACCTGAGCGCAAAGACAACCGGCTGTGGGGTGGGCGTTTCGAAAACGCCCCCGACGAACGCTTTGATGCGTTCCAGCGTTCGTGGACGTTCGACCGGCGACTACTTCCCTACGAAATCGCCGTCGACCGCGCCTGGGCCAAGGCCTTAAAGAGCGTGGGCATCTTCTCAGAAACGGAAGTGCGGCAGATGCTCGCCGCGCTCGACAAAATCGCCGAACGTGCGCACGACGACAAGGCCTGGCTCGACTCCTCCACCGCCGAAGACGTTCATCAATTCGTCGAAAACGCCCTGGTCGAGGAGCTTGGTCCTCTCGGCTGGAAACTCCACACCGGGCGCAGCCGCAACGAACTCATCGCTACCGATTTTCGCCTTTTTGTAATGGCCGCATCGAAGAAAATCCAACTCACCCTGGCGGCCGTCTTAATCCCCACGCTACTAGACAAATCTAGGGATAACATCGGTATCCCGATGGCAGGCATGACGCACATGCAACATGCCCAGCCTATTCTACTCTCTCATTTCTTGCTGGCTCACGCAGAAGCGTTTTATCGCGATATAACTCGCTTGCAAGGTGCTATGGCGAGCGCGGACGCGTGCCCCATGGGCTCCGGCGCTTTGGCGGGATGCTCGTTCTCCATCGATCGGCGAGCTATCGCTGCGGAACTGGGTTTTTCGAAGATTACCGCAAATAGCCTTGACGCGGTCAGCGATCGCGATTTTGCCCTCGACTTTCTATTCGGTCTCTCAGGTATCGCCACGCATCTCTCCCGCCTCGCTGAAGATTTCATCCTTTTCTCATCTCAGGAATTTTCCTACGTCGTTTTGCCAGACCAGTATTCCACCGGCAGCAGCCTGATGCCGCAAAAGAAAAATCCTGATTCGTGGGAACTTCTGCGCGGAAAGACCGGCCGCATCACCGCGGCATTGTTCAGCCTACTTACTACACTGAAGGGCTTGCCCAGCAGTTACCAGCGCGACTTACAGGAAGACAAAGAAGCTCTTTTTGGCGCGCTCGATCAGATCGAAGATATGCTCCACGTTGCTTCCGGCGCAATTGCCGGGACGAGCTTTCGCGAGGTCCGTTTTCGGGCATCCGTATCTGACCCTGCTTTGCTCGCGACTGACGCCGCAGACTACCTGGTTCACCGAGGCGTACCCTTCCGGCAGGCTCACCACCTTATTGGAAAAATCCTTCGCGAGGCAGAGAAGCAGAGCAAGCCTTGGACCCAACTCCCCTTGCAGGATATTCAGAAAGTCTCCGATCTGTTTAAAGACGACTTCCTTCAGGGTCTTTCTGTTGAACGGGCAATCAATTCCAAGTCGGTTCCTGGCGGTACCGCAGAACAATCAGTTCTTTCTGCGATCGAAGATCTGTGGACCAAACTTAAGCAAAAGGAGACTCAAAAGTGAGCCTGACTTCGAGCATCTTTACCCTGCATACCGTAGCAAGACGCGCGGAGGATCGGAGGTCCCTTCCGTGAGAGGCATCCCCGTTTCGCGGACCCAGATTCCATGAAGCACGCCCTCTCTGAAGCTGCGCTGCCCCGCGGATTCCGCTTTTCGGCCACCGCGTGTGGCCTGAAGAAGACCGGCGCACTCGACCTCGCCCTGCTCTCGAGCGATGTTCCGGCTTCCGCGGCCGCTGTGTTTACGAAAAATCTTGTCGTGGCCGCCCCGGTCGTCGTTTCAAAAGCTAATCTGCGCGCCTCGAAGGGGCGCATGCGCGGCGTCATCGTGAATGCGGGCAACGCCAACTGTGCAACGGGTCCGGCGGGCTATGCGGTGTCGGTGAAAACGGTGGAAGAAACGGCGCGACGCTTGCGCTGCGACCCGCGCGAACTGTTCGTTTGCTCGACGGGCGTGATTGGCGTGCCGCTGCCGATGGAGAAGATTCTTCGCGCGCTGCCTGGAATTGTTCAGAATCGGCGTCCTTCGGCGCGTTCGTTCGCCGAGTTGTCTCTGGCAATCTGTACCACAGATACACGTCCCAAAACGGCTTCCGGTTCATTCAAAATGGCCGGGAAGCGCGTGCACCTGGTGGGCTGCGCCAAAGGCGCGGGCATGATTCATCCGAACATGGCCACGACGCTGGCGTTTGTGGTGACCGACGCGGCCATTTCGCCCTCGCTGCTGCAGAGGACGCTGCGGCACGTCACGCACAAAACGTTCAACTCCATCAGCATCGACGGCGACACCTCCACCAACGACACCCTGCTGGTTCTTGCCAATGGGGAGTCAGAAGCGCCTGCAATCAAGGCTGGTACCAGGGCACACCACGCTTTTCAGGAAGCGCTGGAAGAAGTGTGCCAATCGCTGGCGTTGCAGATTGTGGCGGACGGGGAAGGCGCGCAACGCGTGATCGAAATTCTGGTGCGCGGCGCAAAAACCGAGTCAGCGGCACGGCAGATTGGACAAACGATCGCCACATCACCGCTCGTAAAAACGGCGTTCGCCGGTGGCGACCCAAACTGGGGACGCATTTTTGCGGCTGCCGGGCGTTCGGGCGTGAAATTCAATCCAGATTTAGTGGACATTCACATGGCAGGTATCCCGGTGCTGAAGCAGGGCCAGCCGCTCGACTTCAATGAGCGTGTAGCCAGCAACCGCCTGCTGGAAAAGCATGTGGAGATTGTTGTGGATCTGCATGCGGGCCGCGCCTCGGCCAGCTTTTACACCTGTGACTTCACCGCGGAATACGTGCGCATCAACGCCTCGTATCGCACCTGAACCGCTACGCACCGGGAAATAGCAGCCTCAATCCGGAAGGTTCTCGCGGAAGAAGCGTAAAGCGTTTTCGCCCATGATCGCGTGGATCTCGTCCGCGCCGAAGCCTTCCTTCAGCAATGCGTCGGTGAGTTCCGGGAGCTGTGCGGCGTCAAAGGGCGTGTGCACGGAGCCGTCAAAATCGGAGCCGAGGGCTACGTGATCGATCCCCACGATTCCGGTCGCGTAACGAATGGCTTTTGCGATTGCGGCGGGACTCTCTCCGCACACGGCGGTGGACCAGAAGCCGATGCCGATGATGCCGCCGGTGCGGGCGAGGCCGTGTGCTTCCTCGTCGGTAAGATTGCGCCGATTATCGCAGTTGCCGCGCAGTCCGCCGTGTGAATAAACCACCGGTCGCGTCGTCACAGCAAGAACATCGTGAATAGTTTGCGAGGAGGCATGCGCCAGATCGATGATAATTTTCTTTTCGTTCATTCGGCGGACAAGCTCGCGGCCCAGCGGCGTCAAGCCTCCCTTTTGCACGCCAGCCGAAGAGCCGGCAAATTCGTGGTCATAGAAATGAGCCAGGGAGATGTAGCGGTAACCGGCATCTGCGAGGCAGTCCAGATTTTCCAGCTTGCCGTCGAGGGCCTGAGCTCCCTCAATGCCCAAAATTCCCGCGGTGATGCGCTTCTGTTTTTCGCGGCGCTGCAGGTAGTCGGCAAGGTCACGCGTGGATCGAATGGGCACCAGCGTGCCATGTGATTCGGCGACTGCCCGGTCAAAGCGTTCCGCCAGATAAAGCGCACGCTCGGTCAGACTTCCCCATGTGCGGGGTGGCCAACGTTGCGAAAGCGCAAGCCAAAAGATGTTGTCGCTACTCGCGTCGTTTCGCTCGTAGTTGAGCCCGCGCGGGGTCTTGGTGACCGCGGTAAACACTTCAAGAGCGACATTTCCATCAAGCAGACGGGGTAAGTCCACCGCGCCTCGCTCGTTCCGTTTCGACAGGTCTCGTCCCCACAACAAAGCGTCGGCGTGCAAATCCACGATGCGCAGGTTTTCATGAAGCGCGAGCGCTGTTTGCGAAGGGGGCGCCGCCGTACTTCGATTCACTCGATTGAACAAGGAGTCGAGCACCGCGGGGACTACTAGGAAGAAAGCCGCCAGCAGAATCACAAGCAAGGCGGCTGCAAACTGGAGAATTTTTTTCATAGAGGTTTATTTTTGCCGGCGCGGATCGCCCCAGTGGCGCTTAACTCTTCCATTTCCATCCAGCAAACTGTGCGCGCAAAGCGGTCTTCCTGAATTTGCCGACGCTGGTGCGCGGAATGGCATCGATGAACACAAAGGCATCGGGCAACTGCCAGTGCGCGAAGCTTTTTTCCAGGAATTCCCGCAATTCGTGTTCGCTGGCGCTTGCTCCCTCTTTCAGCACCACCGCGGCTAGCGGCCGCTCGCACCATTTCGGATGCGGCAATCCCACCACGCAGGCTTCCTTCACCGCTGGATGGCCCATCAGCGTGTTTTCCAGGTCCACGGAGCTGATCCATTCACCGCCCGACTTCACCATATCCTTGGCGCGGTCGACGATCCGGATATAGCCCTCGTCGTCAATCGTGGCCACATCGCCGGTGCGGAACCAGCCATCGGGGCTCCAGCGCGCGGCCTGGTCCGGGGCTTCGTAGTATTTGCCGGCGATCCACGGGCCGCGTACCTCGAGTTCGCCTGCGGTCTCTCCGTCCCATGGGGCGACCTGGCCATCTTTTACGATGCGTGCTTCCACAAACGGCGCCGTCCATCCCTGCTTGGCGCGCATCTCATACTTTTTCTCGTCGGGCCAATTTTTCATGTGTGGCTTGAGCGAGCCTCCCGTACCGACTGGGGACGTTTCGGTCATACCCCACAAGTGGCGAATCTCGATGCCGAAGCGATCCATGCGTTGAATGAGTTCCAGGGGAGGGGCAGAGCCGCCGCAGGGGCCAAAAATCCGGGGAAGTTTCCAGCGCGTGGGATTCTTTTCGAGCGCTGCCATAATGCTTGCCCACACGGTGGGCACGCCGCAAGCCTTGTTTACCTGCTCCTGCTCCATCAGGTTGAGCAAGTTTTCGCCATCCAGGTGCGGGCCGGGCAGGACCTGCTTGGTGCCCAGCAGGGTTGCCGCGTAAGGAATGCCCCAGGCATTGGCATGGAACATTGGGGCCATGGGCAGGATGGTGTCCTCGCTGCTCAGCCCAAAGACTTCCTTGGTACCAAGAGTAAGCGAATGCAGGACCAGAGAGCGGTGCGAGTAAACGACGCCCTTCGAGCAGCCCGTCGTTCCGGAAGTAAAGCACATCGCCGCGCCCTGATTTTCGCTCAGCTCGGGATAGGAGAAATCATCCGGCGCGTTAGCGAGGAGTTCTTCATAGTCCAGAAAACCTTCCGGCACGGTGTCAAAACCATATGGGGCGACGATGACGCGTTCGAACTCGACGTCCCCCGCAAACCTTTCATACAGGGGGAGGAGAACGTCATCCACCAGCAAGAATCGGTCTTTTGCGTGGTGCACGATCGCGGCGATCTCGTGCGGATGCAGGCGCAGGTTCAGCGTGTGCAGGATGCCTCCCGCGCAGGGCACTCCCCAGAAGGCTTCGAGGTGGCTAGAGTGGTTCCACATCAGAGAAGCCACGCGGTCGCCGCTTTGCATTCCGAGCTTCTGGAGCGCCGCCGCGAGACGCCGCGTGCGCTTGTAGAATTGGCCGTAGGTGTAGCGGCGAATCGAAAGGTCCGGTCGGCGCGAGACGATCTCAACGTGGAAAAACAGCTTTCCGGCGCGCTCCAGCATGGCGGGGAGCGTGAGCGGGAAATCCATCATGGTGCCCGGCACGAACATCGCGGATTCCAATGGCCTGTTGGCGCATCGTATCACTATTCGAGACCTTGCGGCCCCAGTACATCCCCACCCAACCCTATGTGTCCCCTTTTCTGGTTGCAAAAGATGTCAATTTTCGAGAGTATCTCCGGGACCACTGAAACCACCCCTACCCGCGCGGCACGCCTACCGGTTTGCCCTTCTGGCGGGAGAGGTCTCTCAGTGCGCTCCGCAATCGTGGTTAGGTTCCGGACAGAAGGAGTCCGCAGGTGAAGAAGCTTTACGTGGGTAATCTCCCTTTTTCGGCATCCGAAGAGCAGCTGCAGGAATGGCTTGGGCAGGTGGGTGTGACGGCGTCCGCGATCAACCTGATTCGCGATCGATTCACGGGACAGTCGCGCGGATTCGCCTTCATCGAAATCGCAAACGATGAGGATGCGGAACGCGCGATTGCGAGTCTCAATGGTCAGAATTTCGGTGGCCGGAACCTGGTGGTGAATGAAGCACGTCCGCAGACCGAACGAGGCGGTGGTGGAGGAGGTCGTGGCGGCTACGGAGGCGGTGGTGGAGGCGGCCGCGGTGGCGATCGCGGTGGCCGAGGCGGTGGCGGGCGCGGCGGAGATCGCGGCGACCGTGGAGATCGCGGCGACCGCGGCAATCGTTGGTAAGCTTGTTCCTCGGTAAAGGATTTCTTGCCGGCTTCGGGTGCCGTGCCCGAAGTCGTTCGTTTTTTTTATCCTTCGTTCGATTCCGGAAAATTCACAGCCCTCGGAAATTTTTTCTGGCGAACCCGGGCAGTTGTGTGTAGTATCCCCGCCGATTGGCCGCGGGCCGTTTCGCAAGGTGTGAAAGCGGCTCGGAATCCGCGTCTCGGCGTGGTTAGGCTTCGTTCCTGGCCGCGAAACCTTTAGCGGGTTTACGTGTTTGAAAACACAGGTCAGTATTGGCTGCCTCAGGCAGGAGGTTGCGGAGGCCAGGTGGAGAACCCTAACCCGGCTGGCCGCATCCAATAAGAGCACGATTAGAACCGTGACCACCTGGCACAAACGCGATTGGAAGCAATTCTATGAACTGGCGCGCCGCCCCTGGCAGCGCCACCGCCCGCCACGGCCCGTGTATCCAACGGGGCTGAATCGCGTGTTGCCGGCCGCAGGCTTCAGCCTTTCGGAGTTGGACGATGCCGGCGTGGACCTGGATCTGGCGGAAACCCTTGGGCTGCCAGTAGATGCAGGACGTATCGGTGCGTACGGCCCCAACGTGACGGTGCTGCGCGACTTTGTGCGCTCTTCTCGCCAGCCGCTATAGTTCGCCCTAGACACTTCCTGTAGTAAGCTCCCGGTCTGCCCGAGGGAGCCAACCGTATGAAAGCTATACTCCTAGCCGCATCGCTTTTCGCGATTGTATGTCCTGGTGTCGCCGCACAGCCAATGAATCCAACGTATTCTATCTACGCCATCCGCTACGCCGACTCACCGGGTTTTGCCGTTGCCGATCTGGTGATGGGCGCTCCCAAAAACGAGAAAATCGACATCGTGTTCGCCATTTGGCTGATTCGCGGCGGCGGGCACAACATCCTCTTGGACAGCGGCTTCCATCGCGAACGCTGGTTCAAGGAATTGCCCATCAAGAATTTCGTTCGGCCTGACGAAGCCGTCAAACTCGCTGGTGTCCAGCCGGAAGAAATCACGGACATCGTCATCAGCCACGCCCACTGGGACCACATGGGCGGAATCGATCTCTTCCCGAAAGCCACCGTCTGGATTCAAGAGGAAGAATTTCGGTACTACACGGGTGCCGCTTGGCAACCGGGAGGCGATCATGACGGCATCGATCCCGACGACGCCCAGTATTTGGTGCGCCTGAATACCGAAGGGCGCCTGCGTCTGGTCAACGGCGATAACGTCGAGATATTGCCGGGAATCCGAGCCTATACCGGCGGGCATCACACCTTTGCTTCGCAATATGTGCTGGTCGAGGGCCAGCCGAATTTCGTGCTGGCCTCCGACAACGACTATCTTTATCGCAACCTGCAAAGCCATATGGCCAGCGCTACGTTTACCGACGATCTGTGGTCTGCGAATATCAAGAATCAGGAACGCATGATTCAGCTTGCAGGCTCCGCTGAGCGCGTCGTTCCCGGCCACGATCCCCTAGAATTCCAGAAGTTCCCCACACGGGGACGCGTGGCCACGATGAAGCCGCCGCAATAGTGAACCTCGAATCGCAGGGAATGGTCTGGTTCACGTTCGGCCCGTTTTCGCTTAAACTATAAGTTCTGATTCAGCTATATGGCCTCACCTTTTAACATCATTTCCAATGGCAGTACACCCGCTGCGCCACTGCCCGGAGCACACCCGCGGCCGGACTGGCTGCGCGTGAGATTTTTCGGCGGCGAACGCTACCAGAACTTGAAGCGCATCATGCGCACGCTGGACCTGCACACGGTATGCGAATCCGCGCGGTGCCCGAACATGGGAGAATGTTGGGACCACGGCACCGCCACATTCATGATTCTGGGCGACATCTGCACGCGTGCTTGCGGCTTCTGCGCGGTGCCCTCTGGGAAGCCGGTGGGCCCACCGGATGAGGAGGAGCCCCTCCGTGTAGCCGAGGCGGTGGCCACGATGGGATTGCGGTATGCGGTGGTTACGAGTGTGAATCGCGACGACCAGCCCGACGGCGGCGCGCAAATTTTTGCGCGCACAATTCAAGAAATTCGCAAGAGGGTGCCCGACTGCAAAGTGGAAGTGCTGATTCCCGATTTTCGCGGGGACTGGAAAGCTCTCGACCAGGTCCTGGCCGTCAAGCCGGACATTCTAAATCACAACACGGAAACCGTTCCGCGGCTCTACCGCCAGGTACGCAAAGGCGCGTTATACGAGCGCTCCCTGGAACTGCTGCGCCGCGCCAAGCAGACCCACGGCGACGTTCCCACAAAGACGGGATTGATGTTGGGCCTTGGCGAGGAAAGAGACGAAGTGCTGGCGACGATGCAGGACCTCGCCGCGCAGGGCACGGACATTCTTACCCTGGGCCAATACCTGCAGCCCACCCGCGAGCATCTTCCCGTTGTGAGGTTTGTGCATCCCGACGAGTTTGCGGAGTACAAGCAATCGGGCATGAAGATGGGCTTCAAGCACGTCGAATCGGGCCCGCTGGTGCGTTCTTCCTACCACGCCTTCGACCAGGCGGAATCCGCTGTTCGCTAGCTTCGGCGCTAATCGTCATCTCGAGCGGTCTATTTAGAATCACGATAGACCCGTCCGTGAACGGCACGGCGCGTCCGCCGCGGATCAGGAAATAGCGCTGGCCGCCGAAGAATTTTCCGCCCGCACCCGGGTTCGACGATCGACGCGTGGCGTGCAGGGAAGCGATCTTCGCAATTTCCTCGGTCTGGTGGTAGGTGAAGGAGGGATGGACCAAACCCACGATGCCGAGGACAATCAGCAGAATACCAATTGCTGCACTGGCGCGATTGATAGCCAAAAAAACTATCACCATTTCATTTTCAAAGGTGATTCGGGCATCCGGACACACCCGTGCGCCATTTCTGGCGCT
>Ga0126371_10001094_pt1 | contig 22722 bp, 19 predicted proteins | sample PanSoiMetaPlot_4_FD_110145 | JGI IMG/M metagenome (GOLD analysis project Ga0126371, IMG submission 110145) | Tropical forest soil microbial communities from Panama - MetaG Plot_4 | ecosystem: Environmental > Terrestrial > Soil > Tropical forest > Bulk soil | place: Panama | collected 2016-02-17 | reverse complement strand
TATGACCGCGCCGCCGGCGGCCACCTGCGGCCTCAGGGGGCGGTGAGGTCGGTAATGCCGGCGGCGACGAGGTGCCGGGCTCGCGCCGCCCTGACTAGGCGGTGCAGGGGCGCCACGCGCACCGGCTCGCCGGCCCTGCGGCGCCGGATCTCGTCGGCGAGCGACGGCGGCACCCTGAAGTCACCAAGCGTCGCAATGGCCTGCGACTTCGTAATGAGCGCATCCTCGCGCAGCACCGCGGCGCTGCGGGCCAGTGTGACGAGCGCGAAGTCGACCCACTTGTCCTGCAGCCAGATGCGAGGCCGGTACGTCAGCGGTCGCCAGTAGCTCCTGAGCTCGTCGCGGGTGCGCTCGCGCACCTCGCCTGCGCTGACGCGGGGAAGACCGGGTGGCGGCCACGGCCCGTGCAGCGCCTGGCCCGCGTGGCCGAGCTCCGCCATCGTCATGACCTTGAGCTGCCACTGGGTAAACCGGTCCCCGTACCAGTACACGTGCAGCATCTCGGGGTCGTGAAGGGTCCCGTCCGGCACGTACAGGCAGTTGAGCCGGGCATACGCCCCGCCGCCGCGGGCCAGATCCAGGTGCAGGGCGGTCAGCCGGTCAAGCACCGCTCCGGCTGGCCGGCTGGCCGTCACGGCCAGCAGATCGATATCACTGCTGGCCGGGCTGAAGTCGCCGGTCGTCAGCGACCCGTAGAGGTACAGGCCCCGCAGCTCGACAACCGGCAGCAAGCCGTCCGTGAACCGAGCCAGATGACCGGACACATCAGGCGGGATATCCACGCGCCATTGTCCCACTGCAGGCGGCGCCCCCGCAGACACGCGTGCCGTGACGGCGCGGGATTGGACGGCCCGCGCGGACCGGCCAGCGGTCGTTGCCCGGCGGTAGCGTGCCGTTATGCGCAAGGACCTGAGCATCGCTGATCTTGGCGACCTGGTGGAACTTCCATTGCTGGCGGTGCTGGCCACCTACCGGCGCGATGGCACCGTGCTGCTGTCTCCGGTGTGGCATGAATGGCGTGACGGCGGCTTCCAGGTGGTGACCGGCAGCCACGGCGTGAAGGCGGCACATCTGCGGCGAGATGCCAGAGCGAGCATCGTGGTGTGCGAGCACGCCCCGCCCTACCGCGGGGTTGAGGTGCGCTGCACCGCCCTGCTCGCCAGCGCGGCTGGCACCGATGCGGTGCGGCGCATCGCCTCCCGCTACCTCGGCACCGAGGCGGGGACCGCCTACGCCAGCAGCGCCCGCGACGACCTGCTCATCCGGCTGGAACCAGGGGAGCTTCGTGCCTGGGACTTCGCCGACGACTTCGCCTGAGGCACCATCAGATCGCCAGCCGACAGCTCACTCCCCCTGGCGGCCCCCCGTTCGACGTGCGCTGTTACGACTGCAGCAGCGGCAGCCGCGGGCCGCGCACTGAGGAGCACACGCCGTCGCTCGCGGCTGCGGCTGCCATCCGCTCTGCTGATGGCGTGCCATACAGCGTGGTCCGCTGCCGCAGCGGACGGCCGGTCGGCGCGACGAGGTCTTCCAGCTCGCTGATGGTCTTGTAGGAGCCGTTCTGAGATCCCGCCATCCGGCTGATGGTCTCCTCCATCAGCGTGCCGCCGAGATCGTTGACGCCGCCGCGGAGCACGTCGCGGCACACGTCGGCGCCGAGCTTGACCCACGAGCACTGGATGTTGTCGACGGCTCCGTGCAGCAGCAGCCGCGACAGCGCGTGAGCGGCGCGGTTCTCCCGGACCGTGGGGCCGGGCCTTGCCATCCCCGCGAGGTAGATCGGCGCGCTCGCGTGCACGAAGGGCAGCAACACGAACTCAGTGAAGCCGCCGGTGCGCTCCTGGATCGATCGGATCACGCGCAGGTGGCCGACCCAGTGCCGCGGGGTGTCCACGTGTCCGTACATCATCGTCGCGGTTGTGCGGATGCCCAGGTCGTGCGCCGTCGTGATGACGTCGATCCAGGCCGCGGCCGGCAGCTTGCCTTTCGTCAGCACCCATCGGACGTCGTCGTCGAGGATTTCCGCGGCGGTGCCCGGCAGCGAGTCGACGCCCGCCTCGCGGGCCCGGACGAGCCATTCGCGCACCGGCAAGCCGGTCCGAGACGCCCCGTTCATCACCTCCATGGGCGAGAACGCGTGCACGTGCATGTCCGGGCAGCGCCGCTTCACCTCGGCCGCGATGTCGAAGTACGCCGAGCCGGGCAGGTCGGGGTGAATGCCGCCCTGCATGCACACCTCGGTCGCGCCGGCCTCCCACGCTTCTGCGGCACGGTCGCCGATCTGCTCCAGCGACAACGTAAACGCGTCCGCGTCGGTGCGCCGCTGCGCGAACGCACAGAACCGGCAGCCCGTGTAGCAGACATTCGTGAAGTTGATATTGCGGGTAACCACGTAGCTGACGTCGTCGCCCGCGGCGTCCGCGCGGAGCCCATCGGCCAGCACAGCCAGCGCTTCCAGCTCGCTGCCCTCGGCATCCAGCAGCGCCAGCGCCTCGTCATCCGTAATTCCGGCCGGGTCACGCTCCGCGCTGCGCAGCGCCGCCAGGACCTCGCGCGGCGCCCGCTGCGACGCTCGCCCGGTCCCGCTGCGGCCCGCTCCGGGCTCGATCCGGGTCTCGATCTCGGCCCAGTCGCCGTATACCTCGGCGAAGTCGTCGCGCCGGTCTGCCGTCCTCCCGGTCGTGTCGATCGTCGTGAAGAGATCGGTCCGGCCGCTGGAGGCACCCCAGCCGCCGTCAGGCTCCTGCCATGGCAGCCCCTCGGGTGTCGCGCCGGCGCGCGCCAGCCCCGTGGCCGGGTCCGCCAGCGCCGAGACGTGCCGGGCAAGCCGCGGGTCCAGCCACGGCTCCCTGATATAAGGCGGGTAGATGGTCAGGCGCTCGGCCAGTTCGAAGCCGCCGGCCGCGGTCCTGGCCGCGAGGTCGTCGATCTGCGGCCACGGCCGTTCCGGGTTCACGTGGTCGGGCGTCAGCGGCGAAACCCCGCCCCAGTCGTCGATCCCGGCCGACAAGATCAGCTGGTACTCGTCCCCGATCAGGTTCGGCGGGGCCTGGATCCGGGCGGACGGACCGAGCACTAGCCTGGCCACCGCGATGGTCGCGGCGAGGTCGGCGAGGTCGGCATCCGGCACGCCGCGCATCTTCGTGTCCGGCTTGGCCCGGAAGTTCTGCACGATAACTTCCTGGATACCGCCGTACTCCCGGGCGACCTGCCGGATGGCGAAGATCGACTCGGCCCTCTCGGCGAGGGTCTCCCCGATGCCGATGAGGATGCCCGTGGTGAACGGCACGCTGCTCCGCCCCGCATCCTGGAGCACCCGCAGCCGCACCGCCGGGTCCTTGTCGGGGCTGCCGAAATGCGGGCCGCCCCGCTCGGTGAACAGCCGCGCCGCAGTCGTTTCCAGCATCATGCCCATCGACGGCGCGACCGGCTTGAGCCGCTGGAAGTCCTGCCAGCTCAGCACGCCAGGGTTCAGGTGGGGCAGCAGCCCGGTCTCCTCCAGCACGCCGATCGCCATCGCGCGCACGTAGGACAGCGTGTCGTCGTAGCCATGGGCGTCCAGCCACTGGCGCGCCTGCGGCCAGCGCGCTTCCGGGCGATCGCCGAGGGTGAAGAGTGCTTCCTTGCATCCGAGCGATGCGCCATCGCGCGCGATCGCGAGCACCTCGTCCGGGGATAGGAACGGGGCCGTCAGCCTCCGCGGCACGGTGACGAAGGTGCAGTACGCGCACCGGTCACGACAAAGCCTGGTCAGCGGTATGAAGACCTTGCGCGAGTAGGTGATCACACCGGGGCGGCCGGATGCCGCCAGCCCCGAATCCCGCACCCGGCCCGCGTGGCCAAGCAACGCCGTCAGATCGTCTCCGCGCGCATGCAGCAGGAGGGCCGCCTCTGCCTGGTCAAGCGACTTGCCGTCCCTGGCCCTCGCCAGGGCCCGGCGCAGTGAGCTCGGGCTGGGGACCGGCTCGGCTGGCGTCTGAAGACCGTGCTCGCTGATGGCGTTACCTCCGTCGCAACCGGGCATTCACCCGCATCCCCACCATAGGCAGCGGGACCGTCACCGGCCCGCTAAGGGCGCGCATTGTGCGATAACCCGGCGGGGGCCACGGTGCTTCCCGGCCCGCCGCACCGGCGGGCAGATACGTCGGGCTGCAGGCCGCGCAGATCGTCATAGGCGTGAGTCTCGTGGCGCTGGCGCGGTATCAAATTCACTCGTGCGCTAGCGCCGCGCTCAGATGGCCGTGTAGTCACGCACGCTCATTCGCGGGCCGCGACGGGGCGGTCCCTGCCCGCTGATCTCGATCAGCCGGGTGACCCGGTACCGCTGGCCGCGGTAGGGCGCCAGCAGCTCCAGCATGCGGTCGTCATCCGCCGGCTCACCGGCCAGCACCCAGCCGACCTGGCCGGGTATGTGATAGTCGCCCACGCTGACGGCGTCCGCGTCACCGCAGGCCCGCTGCCGGACCTCTGCCGCGGTCCACGGGCCGATGCCCGGCAGCGACTGGAGCAGGTGGTCGGCCTGCTCGCCGGGCAGGTCGACGACAGCTTCGAGACGGCCCGCAAGCCTCGCGGCGCCGGCGATGGTGCGGGCGCGGACTGCTTCGACGCCGGCTCGGTGCCAGTCCCAGGACGGAATTGCCTGCCAGTCGGCCGCGGACGGGACGACGCGCAGGCCGGCCGGCGCCGGGCCCGGCGCGGCGGAGCCGTAGCGAGTGATCAGGTACCGCCACGCCCGGCGGGCCTCCCGGCCCACCACCTTTTGCTCGAGAACGGCCGGGATCAGCGCCTCCAGGGCGCGGTCGGTCCGGCCGATGCGCAGCGCCGCGAAACGCCGCGCCAGCTCCCGCAGCTGGGGGTGCTCTGGCTCGAATGCTTCCGGCGTGTCCCTAGCGCCCAGCAGGTCGGGCACCTGATCGAGTAGCCATCCAGCGCCCGGGCCCCAGGCCTGCGAGCGAATCATGGTGCCCGCTGGACCGGTGACCGGGCCGTTGCCATCGGGGCCCGGGTCAGATCGGCTCACCGTGAGCCGGAGCGTGGCAGGCCCGGCCGGGGTCAGGCACGTGCGCCAGATGGCGCCGGAGGCATCGATCCGGAACGTCGGGTCGAGCGGTCCGCGACGATGCACGATGAGGGTCAGCCGGATGTCGACGGGGAACGGGGCGACCCACTCGCGGCTCGCTCCGTCTGAGTCGCCGACTGATGTGATCTGCTGCACTTCGCACCTTTCGGGCCCGCGCTCCGGCTCGCCCGCTGACCGCGGGACGACCCCGGCAAGACCCTGCAGGGTCCAGCGTCGTGCATAGTGACTAGATGCTCTACTCGACGATTCTGGCAGGCGGCAGCGGCACGAGGCTGTGGCCGTTGTCACGCGCTGGCGAGCCTAAGTTCCTGCACCCGCTGACCGGCACGAAACGGTCATTGCTGCAGGCGACCGCCGACCGCATCGGCCCGCTGTCGGACGCCGACCACATCTACGTCGTGACCGGCACCGCCCACGAGGCCGCGATCCGCAGCCAGTTGCCTGAGCTGCCCGCTGGCAACATCCTGGTCGAGCCGTCGCCTCGCGACTCGTGCGCCGCAGTCAGTCTCGCCTGCGCGGTCCTCGCCAGACGCGACCCTGACGCGATCATGGCGGTGTTCTCCGCAGACCACCTGATCGGGGACGAAGAGCGGTTCAGGCAGGTCATCCAGCAGGCAGCCGCCACCGCTCAAGACGGCTACCTCACCACCGTCGGCATCCGGCCCGCGCATGCCGAGGTTAGGTTCGGATACCTGAAGGTCGGCGAGCCGCTAGCGGGGGGCGCCCGCACCGTCGCGAACTTCAAGGAGAAGCCGACACGCGAGGTCGCCGAAGGCTACGTGGAGTCCGGGCAGTACCTGTGGAACGCAGGGATATTCGCCTTCGCCGTCGGCGCGTTCCTCGACGAGCTGGCCCGGCAGCTGCCGCACCTGTCGGCCGGGATCGCGCGGATCGCTGACGCATGGGACGGCCCCGGACGGGACGCGGCGCTCGCCGAGGTGTGGCCGGGCCTGGAGAAGATCTCGGTCGACTACGGCGTCCTCGAAGGCGCCGCCGTCGCGGGCAAAGTCGCGACCGTGCCGGCGGACATGCCGTGGAGTGATGTCGGGGACTTTGACGCGCTGGGCGAGTCGCTGCCGACCGACGAGTCCGGCAACCTGCTGATCACGAGCCTCGCCGAGGTCGTCGCCCGTGACGTTAAGGACGCTGTCATCGTGTCAACGACGGACCGGGTTGTCGCCGTGATCGGTCTCGACAATGTGGTTGTCGTTGATACGTCGGACGCGATGCTGGTGTGCGCTCGGTCACGCGCCCAGGAAGTCAAGCAGGTGGTCGAAGAGCTACACGGCCGCGGTCAGCACGACCGGCTCTAAGAAGCCGCTGCGCCCGCAACTACCCCATTCCCTGGGAAGCGGCGCGCTCATAGCTGATCATGTGCGCCTCCGCCGAGGCGGCCCAGCTGAACTCCATCGCGCGCAGATAACCAGCCTCGCCGAGGGCTGTCCGGCGGTCGGGGTCGCTCAGCAGCGCTTGCAGCGCGGCCCTGATGCTGTCCGGGTCCGGCTCGGTGTAGGCCACCGCGTCCCCGCCAACCTCGGGCAGCGCGGTCCGGTGCGTGGTCAGCACCGGAGCCCCGCACGCCATGGCCTCGAGGGCAGGCAACCCGAAGCCCTCACCGGTGCTCGGGAAGGCCACAACAAGGGCACCACCGAAGAACCCTGGCAGGTCGGTGAAGTGCAGGTAGCCGGGCCGCACGAGGTGCAGATGGGCCGGCACGGCAGCGACCACCTCGTCAACTTCCTCGCTCCAGCCGCTCGCGCCGGCAAGCACGAGAGCTGGCGGGTCGGCCATGTCCGCGGCTACCGCGGCCCAGCCGCTGATCAGCGCCGGCACGTTTTTGCGCGGCTCCAGCGTGCCGAGGTAAGCGACGTAAGACTTGCCGTGCAGGCCAAGCCGATTGGAGACCTGCCGCAGCTGCTCGGGGGTGGGCCGGTGGAACAGCGCGTGGTCCACGCCGTGGTAGGCAACGTCGATCCGCGTGGGATCAGCGGCCAGCACCCTGACCAGCTCATCCCTCGTGGCCTTGGACGGAACGATGAGCCTGGTCGCACGCCGGGCCGACGTGCGGATGGCTGCTTTGTAGAAGGTCGCGATCACTGGGCTATGCGCGTCGGGCTCGGTAAAGAAGGTGAGGTCGTGCACAGTGACGACGACGGGGGTGCTTGGCCGGAGCGGCATCGAGTAATGGGGTGAGTGGATCACGGCCGCTTCCACCTGCTGGGCCACGAGTGGCAGGCCGCTCTGCTCCCAGGCAAGCCTGGCAGGCCGGTGAGCGATGGCCTGTGGCCCGGCAACGATCCTGCCGTTCGGCACAAGACGGCCGTAGCGCTCCTCGTCTGCCCGCTGGCAGGCAACGGCGAGGTCCGCCCCGGCCGCACCGAGTGCGCTGACCAGGCCATCCACGTAACGGCCCAGCGCGCCGCGGTCAGCAGGCACGGCGGTCGCGTCAATCAGCACACGAGGCGCCACTGCCGGTCCAGCTCCCTTCCCATCTCATTCTGTCCCCGGCTGGCCGGGGTGCTCGCCATGGCCTGCGGCCCTGCATTCGGGGGAGCCCAGACCCGCGGCCCCTGCCAGGACCGCGCAGGCCGCCAGGCCGACGGCGCATCCCCAAGACGGGCGTCGCCAGACACACGGTCGGCCAGACGGCCGCGTCCGGACAAGCCATCGCAGAACGTTGTGCGCCGAGATCGGGGAACACGTTCACCGCGTGCCCCTGCCCTGGATGTCCCGTCCGATTCGAGAGTACGCCCTCGCGGACCCCAGCGTGCCGCGGTGGATGCGCGTGTCCGGCCCCCGCCCAGGAGTGTTCAGCCTGATCATCCCCGATGTTCAGGTCGGCCGGCCGCGCCAGACCCGGCCGCCTAGCAGCTAGGAACTGGCCTGCCAGCCTTGATCGCCTGCAGGTCGCTAATGGCGCCGGCCAGCGAACTGACCCTTACTACCCGCAACCCGCTCGGCACTGCGCCTGCCGTGTTCGCGCAATTATCGGCAGGGCTGAGGAAGATCGTCGCGCCCGCGGCCCTGGCCCCGGCCATCTTCTGCTGGATGCCGCCAATCGGAGCGATCGCGCCGCCCGGCTGGATCTCTCCAGTGCCGGCGATGAATCGACCGCCGGTCAGGTTGCCGGGTGTCAGCTTGTCGACGATGCCGAGCGCGAACATCAGCCCGGCGCTCGGGCCCCCGACGTCGGCGAGATTGATCTTGACGCTGAACGGAAACTTGTAGGTGGGCGGCCCGAGCTGGATTCCCACGACGGGCTTGTTTTTCACGTTCTCGGTGGTCAGCCGCACCGTCCGCACGGCGCCGTTGTGGCTGACCGTGAGGTCGACAGGAGCCCCGGGCGCGCGGTCCTTGATCATCGTGACCACGTCGTGGTGGCAGCCCACCGGCGTCCCGTCAACGGCGGTGATCTGATCACCGGGGTGCAGCACCCCGTAGGCGGGAGTGCCCTTGACCACTGTCGTGATCGGGTCGGTCGTGGTGTAGGCGATGTTCAGGTAACAGAGCGCAGCCGCGGTGGCATCTTGCTGCGACCCCAGCATTTGCTGGGTGTCTTGCTTGATGACCTGCTGCTGGGTCTGCCCGGATCCGAAGATCTCGCTGGCGGGCACGACCGCATCATTGGGCGTAAGCCACGCCCGCAGGGCGCTGAAGATATTGAAATCAGTACCGGGCCCGCCGCTGTAGGAGATCGTGACCAGGTTCAGGTTGCCGGTCGTCGGATAGGTGGCCCGGCCCCTGATCTGGATGAGATCCTTGCCGTTCGGCTTGCCCAGGGTGTTCAGCGTCGGGCCCGGCGTGAGCGCGACGTAGGGCACCGAGACAACCGCGGCCACGACCAGGCCGGCGAGAACGCAGACCCCAGCGATCAGCAGCGTCACGAACCGGTGCGACATACGCGGCCGGCCGGACACGAACGGCAGGTTAGGCACCGTTGACCCACTCGCTGGTGCCATCCGCGAACAGCTGATGCTTCCAGATGGGAACAGTGGCCTTCAGCTCGTCGATGAGCGCATGGCACGCCACAAAGGCGACCTGGCGATGCGCGGCACCGACGGCCGCGACGACCGCGAGGTCGCCGATCTGCAGGTCGCCGGTCCTGTGGGCAACGGCCAGGGACACAATCGGGTGGCTCGCAGCAATCTTCTCCGCGACCCGGCTGAGCTCGGCTGCGGCCGACGGATGGGCCGTGTAGGCCAGCCCGGTCACCCCGCGGCCGTGGTCGTGATCACGAACAGTCCCGGCGAAAACGACGACAGCGCCCGCGGCCGGATCGGCCGCGACGGCCCGGATCTCGTCGACCGAGAGAGGCTCATCTTGCAGCTCGGTCATCCTGATGACGGTCACCTTGCCAAGGTACGGCATGCGGCTCATGCACTGGGAACGGCTACCAGCCGGGGGGACGACCCCCCGAAGCCCCCCGCGGGCACCAGCCGGAGGGACGGTCCCCGCAGGCGCCGGGCTGGGCGATCACGAGCCGCGGCGCCGCCGGCGGACCTGGCGGACGATCGCCGCCGTGCCGATGACCGCCACGGTGGCGCCCGCAGCGGTGATTGTCGCGTCCTTGCGATCCAGCCGGCGGCCTGCCACCGCGTGGTGCCCGGCCCGCTGGTCGAGCAGCACCTGCAGGGCTTGCGCGTTGTCGTAACGCGGCTCCCAGCCGGCCTCGCGCAGGGCCTTGCACTCAACGACCCACGGGTACACGACGTAGCGCAGGTCGGTCACCGGCGCAGGGGTGATCCCGGCCCGGTGCAGCCGCTGCGCCGTGGCGAAGGTCAGGCCCGGCGGCAGCTCGATCCGGCGCAGCCCGGCCAGCTCCTCTAGCTCATCCTGCTCCAGCCAGCCGTCGCAGCCGACCGCGAAGGCTCCGGTCACCCGCCCGGCCGCGGCCAGTTCCAGGGCCTCGACCAGGTCGTCGACCTGGCAGAACTGCCACCGGGCCGTACAGCCCTTCACGGCGAGCAGGCGTGGCGCCTCGAAATGCCGGGTGACGAGCGTGTCGATGCCGTCACCGACCAAGGCGGCCGGCCGGGCGACGCTGACGTCGAGACCCAGGTGCGAGCGCGGCGCGCGCTCTGCCAGGTGCTCGATCTCCAGCAGGTCGCCGACCACGCTGTCATCAGACTCAGCGCTAAGGGGCGCGTCCTCCGGCAGCGGCACTGGATTGGTCGGGCGGGCTCCATACACCATGGCGCTCGTCACGAGAACGACGCGGCTTACCCCGCCGGCCGCCGCGGCGGTCAGCACCGTCTGTGCACCACGGACGTTGTAGGCCCGCCTCACGCGGGCGTCGGTGTCGGGCGAGGTATCGATGTCGGTGTGCACAATGACATCGACATCGGCAAGCCGACCGGCCAGCACTGGATCGCGGACGTCGACGATTCGCCAGGTCACGCCGCTGACATCACCGCGTTTGCCGTCGATGGCCACAACCCTGCCGACAAGATCGGACTCGGCAAGCCGCGCGGTCAGGGCAAGGCCGAGCCCGTGAGCCGCACCGGTGATGGCGACGACCGGGCGCTTGACCGCGCTGAGGGGTGTCACCTGCGCCGACTCGGCGGCGCCTGGCCCATCCGGCGCAGCCCGCCGGGCGGGCGTCGCGGTGGCCCCGCCCGTCCGGCCCTTGGGGCGCGCAGCCCGAGTCCCAGAGCCGTCAGGACTGCGCTGACGGCGAACCTGGGCTACTCGGTGGCTCACGAGAGACCGCTCCCGGTATAGCTTGGCCAATGTGGACCCTTCCATCCTGCCGGATAGGCCAGGCAGATGACTGAGCCTCCCTTCGGCTTTGGCCCGCCCGGTGGCTCAGGCTCGGGCGATGACCCTGGTCGGCCAGGTGGCGGAGGCGAAGGCGGCGGGCCGCCTGGGCCGTTCGGCGGAATGGGTCCGCTCGGCCCCATGGGCGATCCGCAGCAGTTCGCCGAGGCACTACGCCAGTTCGCCGACCTGATGGCGTGGCAGGGCGGGCCGGTCAACTGGGACCTCGCCAAGAACATCGCTCGGCAGACAGTCGCCCAGAAGGGTGACGCCAGCGTGCTGGACACGGACCGCCGTAAGGTTGTCGACGCGCTGCGGCTGGCCGACCTGTGGCTCGAGGAAGCCACCGAATTGCCGAGCGGGATCCAGACCGCGGCGGCGTGGAGCAGGTCGGAATGGGTCGAGGCCACACTGCCCGTCTGGTCAAAGCTCTGCGATCCGATTGCGGCCCGCGCCGTCGAGGCGATGAGCGGCCTGCTCGGCGACGACCCGGCCAGCCTGACAGGCGAGCTGCCTCCCGAGATGCAGTCCATGGTCAGCGGACTAGGCGGACTCGGCGGCCTCGGCGAGATGATGCGCCGTATCGGCGGGATGATGGTTGGCGGCCAGGCCGGCGCCGCCGTCGGCGCGCTGGCAGAAGAGGTCGTCAGCTCCACGGACGTCGGCGTCCCGCTCGGTCCGGTAGGAACAGGAGCCCTGCTACCAGCAGGCGTCGCGGCTTTCGGCGCGGGCCTGTCGGTTGACGCTGACGAGGTGCGCCTGTTCCTCGCACTCCGGGAAGCTGCGCATCACCGCCTGTTCGGTCATGTGCCATGGCTGCGAGCCCGCCTGCTCGGTGCTGTCGAGGACTACGCCCGCGGCATCCAGGTCGACGCGTCTGCCCTGCGGGACGCGATGCCGCAGATCGACCCGTCCAATCCTGAGGCCCTCAACGAGGCGCTCTCGGGAGCCGCGTTGTTCCAGCCTGAGGACACGCCCGAACAGAAGGCAGCGCTCGGCCGCCTCGAAACCATGCTGGCGCTCGTCGAAGGCTGGGTTGCGACCGTCGTCGCTGCTGCGGCTGGCGACCGGCTGCCGCAGGCCGCGGCCCTTGCCGAAGCAATCAGGCGGCGCCGGGCCACCGGCGGCCCGGCAGAGCGGACCTTTGCCACCCTGGTCGGCCTGGAACTGCGACCTCGACGGCTCCGCGAGGCTGCCGCCATCTGGGCCGGTCTCACTTCCGAGCGGGGCATCACCGGCCGCGACGCCATCTGGGCGCACCCGGACCTGCTCCCCACTGCTGACGACTTCGACGACCCAGATGGCTTCGTACGGGGTCGGCCGGAGATCGACATCTCCGACTTCGAAGAGCCCCCGTCCGGCAATGACGACGGCGACGACTCAGCCGCGCCCGGCAGCGGCGAATAGCTGCCTACCGCACCAGCCCGATCCACACGCGAGCGCGTCCGCAGCAGTTATAGCGCCGCTTAGGCCCTCGCACGGAAGTTCTGGCCACCGGTTTGCCCAGAATCTTGTATCCACAGCAGGTGGAAACCATCACGGCAGGATGCAGGTGCGGACACAGGATGTCTTCCCGGTAAATTCACACCGGCGTGCCGGGAAATCCACAGTGGCGCGCCGCGCCATCCCCACCCTGTGCACAGCTTTGTGCACAGGGCCGGCTTGACCTCGCACCCAGGCGAGCCTAGCTTCGCGAGCCAGGGGTCCCCGGGCCCGGCCGGGCGTTGCTTCTGGGGAAGGGGGCGAGCGGCTCGGCGCCCGGGGACTTGCTGTCCTGGCCGGCGACTGTGCTGTCCCGGCCGGCGACCTGCTGCTGTCCTTTCCGGCGACTGTGCTGTGCGGCCCGACGAATCTGCCTCGCAGGCCAGCGAAATTGTCGGCACCGCGTGACAGCCTCTGCGCATGAGACCGGCACTTCGCCCTGGCCTGCTGGCCACCTGGCGTGACCGCGACACGGTTCAGTTAGGCGTCGATGCGCGCCGTGCCGTGGCCGTCACGGGCATGAGCGAGAAGACAGCGGACGTCCTCAGGCTGCTCGACGGGAGTCGCGACCGGGACCAGGTCATCGCCGACGCAGGCCGCAGCGGAGTGCCCGTGGCGGCCGCAGAGCGGGTGCTGACGGTACTGGCAGCTGCTGGCGCGCTGATCGACTATCCCGCGCAGCTGCTCCGATCGCTTCCGGTCGAGCTGCGGCGGCTCCTCCTCCCGGTTCTCGCGGTCGCCTCGCTGACGAGCCAGGACAGCGACGGTGGCGCACGGCTGTTGGAGCTCCGTACCGCGACGACCGTCGCGGTCACCGGCCGCGGACCCGTCGCCGCGGCCATCGCCGACCTGCTGACCCGCTCTGGCCTCACGGCGCGGCGCGAGCAGCCCGGCGCTCGCGGCCGGGCCGACCTCAGCGTCCTCGTCGGCCAGCAGCAGCCCGAGCTCGTCGCCGAACTGGTCCGCCTGGGCCGCCCGCATCTTGCTGTTGTCGCCACGGAGGCCATCGGAGTCGTCGGTCCGCTCGTCTGGCCTGGCAGCTCCGCCTGCCTGCGCTGCCTGGACCTGGCCAGGTCCGAGAACGATCCGGCCTGGCCGCTCCTGCTCGCGCAGGTTGCCGGCCGTGAGGAAGATCCAGCCGGCTGCGATCCCGTCCTTGAAACCGCCGTCGCGGCGCAGGCTGCAGCAATGGTTGTCGCAGTCGCCGATCGTGCACCGCTGGCGGTTGCCGCTGTCAACGGGACTCTCGAGCTCGTCCTGCCCGGCTGGCAGTGGCGCCGCCGAAGCTGGCGTCCGCACCCAGACTGCACGTGCGGCCGCCGCGCCGCATGAGCCCTGCCTCGAACCGCGGCACCCGCCGCGCGTGCATTCTGTCGCAGTCCGGTCGCCGGATGCCCGACAATGGACGTCGTGAGTGACCTGCCGTACCGCACCGTAACCCGTACTGCCAAGCTCGCTACGCTGCCAGTCGGCATGGCCGGCCGCGCCGCGCTCGGCCTCGGGAAGCGGCTCGGCGGACGTCCGGCTGAGATCGTCGCGCAAGAACTGCAGCAGCGCACCGCTGAGCAGATCTTCCGCGTCCTCGGAGAACTGAAGGGCGGCGCGCTCAAGCTCGGCCAGGCGCTGTCCGTGTTTGAGGCAGCGCTTCCGCCTGAGATCGCCGGCCCTTACCGGGCCACCCTGACAAGGCTCCAGGAGTCGGCGCCTGCCCTGCCTGCCGCGACCGTTCACCGCGTACTGACGGCGGACATGGGTGCCGACTGGCGCGCACAATTTGCCGAGTTCGACGATCAGCCGGCGGCCGCAGCGTCCATCGGCCAGGTTCACCGGGCGATCTGGCATGACGGCAGGACGGTCGCGGTCAAAATTCAGTACCCCGGCGCGGGCAGGGCACTGAGCAACGACTTCACCCAGCTCAGCCGCGTCGGCCGGCTCTTCAGCGTGCTGATGCCCGGCCTGGACGTCAAGCCGATGCTCGACGAGCTACGAGCCAGGGTGGCCGAGGAGCTGGACTACCGGCTCGAGGCCAGGGCTCAGCAGGCATTCGCGGATGGCTTCGCCGGAGATCCGGACATCGCGGTCCCCAACGTCATCACCAGCACCGATCACGTGCTGGTGACGGAGTGGATGGACGGCACTCCGCTGGCCGAGGTGATCGCGGCTGGCACTCCTGAGCAGCGGAACTCGGCGGGCATGCTGCTCGTCAGGTTCCTGTTCTCGAGCCCGGCCCGGGTGGGGCTGCTGCACGCCGACCCGCATCCGGGGAACTTCCGGCTGCTGCCCGACGGTCGGCTGGGTGTGCTGGACTTCGGCGCCGTCGACCGGCTGCCGGACGGACTGCCGCTGATCTTCGGCCGGCTGCTGTGGCTCATGCACAACGACGGCGACATCGGCACTGTGGAGCATGAGCTGCGCGAACACGGGTTCCTCCGCTCCGGCGTGACGGTCGACCTTGACGACCTGCGCGCGTTCCTGGCACCACTCGCCGAGCCGTCGCGGTACGACCGGTTTTCCTTCAGCCGCGAGTGGATGCGCGCCGAGGCAGCGCGCTACTCCGAACTCCGTACGGCAAGCCTGGTACGCCGACTCAACCTGCCGCCCTCGTACGTCCTCATCCACCGCGTGTCCACCGCCGGCGTCGGCGTCCTGTGCCAGCTCGAGTGTCAGGGCGAGTTCCGCGCGGAGGTGGTGCGCTGGGTGCCGGGCTACGGCCCCGAGGATGAGACGGCCGACGCGGCGTAGACGAGCCTGATCGTCATAGTCAGCGGCCCGGGAAGGCCGTCGCCTTCCCGGGCCGCTGACCGGTTACCTGCGGGCTCTGGATCAGCCCAGCCGGCCGCCTATCGCGCCCAGCGCGCGAGCGCTGACTGAAACTCCCGCATCTCGGCCCGCTGTCGTGCAGCCTGCTGCCGGTGCCTGACCGGTCGCTGGCTCACACCCGCTGGTCCATCCGAGCTGCGGCTGCGCCGCCTTGCCCGACCGCTGTCGGGCCGCGCGACCACCGCGGTCGGCATGCCTCGTTGCCGGCCGGGGGGCGCCTCTACCAGTGCGTGCTCCATTGCACTCCTCCTCGTTGGTAAGTCCGTATCGAGCGGCGGCGAGCCTGATCAGGCTGCTACCGCGTCCTTGCGAGGGCGTCCGCGCGGCCGCTTCCGCGGCACGATCTCGCCGCGCAGGAACAGCTCGCCGCCCCACACGCCCCACGGCTCAGCGCGGCCGATCGCGCCGGCAAGGCACGCCGTCCTGACCGCACAGCTTCGGCACAGGGACTTGGCGAACTCCACGTCGTCGGGCGACTCGGCGAAGAACAGCTCTGGATCATCCCTGCACGGCAGCTCAGCCGTCCCGAAGGTCTGGTTGCTGAGCTCGATGGCGCTCAGCCCTAGGTTGCTCAGTTCCTCGCCGCTGGTCTCGCCGGCTCTCCCCGCCAGCACTCCGCTGGTGCCGGGCCACTGCATCGGTGCCAACCCCTCTCCGCTACTCGTAGAGCTTCTCGCGTGCCTCTGACAATCTGTGGCCTCGCATACAGAAGGCCGCGGACCCTGTCTCGGGTCCGCGGCCTGGGAGGGGATTGGCCGGCCTATCTAGGCTGGCCCGGGTTCCCTCTCCGGATGCGGACCCATTTCACCCGTGCTAGCCGGGACGAGACGGGCCATCTGAATGGTGTTGTGCGGGTCGTTGCTGTTCTGGACGGTGCTCTTCGTGACGACGCTGCCCTTGCCGGCCTGGACCTTGCCGACCTGACCAGGCCGGAAGGAGCCATTGAGACCGGGCAGATAGCCAGCCGCGGCGTTGCCGCCGCCGCTCCGGATGCCGACCGTGTAGCCAGCATCGGCGGCCATCTCCGCCACTCCGCGCTCACGCACGACGGCGCTCGGGCCGGAAACGGCCAGTCCGCGCCAGCGCCCCGCTTCAACGGAGCAAGATGGTGCCTCAGCCGGCCGGCGCGAAGGCGCCTCAGCGACGCAGCGCGAGCTAATCAGCATCGTGGGCACCTCCTCTCGGGCGCGCTCTACCTGCGGGATGACAAGGGAGAGCCTACGGAGCCTACGCGGGCCCCGGCAACTCTTTTTCCTGCAGGGGCTGAGACCGGCGCACACCCGGGCGCAGCAGTCCCTCCTGCACCACGGACACGACGAGTTCGCCGTCGCGCGTGTAGACCTCGCCCCTGGCCAGGCCGCGGGCGTTGCTGGCGATCGGCGAATCCTGGACGAACAGCAGCCAGCGGTCGACCCGGAATGGGCGGTGGAACCACATGGCGTGGTCGAGGCTGGCACCGCTGACATGACCCCAGGACACGCCGTGTGCGAGGAGCACGGTGTCGAGCAGCGTCATGTCCGAGGCGTAGGTCATCAGGCAGACGTGCAGCAGCGGGTCATCCGGCAGTTCGCCGTCGGCCTTGAGCCAGACGATATTGCGTGACGTGATGAGGGATCGATCGCGCTCGGCCTCGGCCGGGAGCGGACCTACGGGCCGAAGGTCGATCGGATTGTCGCGGGCAAACTCGTCGGGCCACAGGCTCAGCCGCCGCAACCGCTCGGGCTCGGACTCCAGCTCCTCCGGGACCGGCACGCCCGGCATCGCGTCGGCATGCTCGAAGCCAGGTTCGCTGGCGTGAAACGAGGCAGACAGGGTGAAGATCGCCTTGCCGTGCTGAATGGCGGTGACCCGGCGGGTCGTGAACGACCGCCCGTCCCGCAGCCGCTCCACGGTGTAGATGAGCGGCACCGACGTGTCCCCTGGCCGGATGAAGTACGCGTGCAGCGAGTGCACCGGCCGGTCGGCCGGGACGGTCCGGCCCGCCGCGACGAGCGCCTGGCCCGCCACCTGGCCGCCGAAGACACGCTGCCTGCCCTCATCCTGCGGGCTGCGGCCGCGGAACATGTCCTGCTCGATCTGCTCCAGATCGAGCAGCGTGACCAGCCGGTCGAGCGCAGTCGTCATGACGAGGCTGGGTCTTCGCCGGGCTGGTCGCCCGCGAGGCTTGTCAGCTCGTCCGGTCCGTCCGGACCAGGGCCGTCCGGCGTGCTCCGCACGGTGCTGCCTGGCGTGCTCCGCACGGTGCTCCCTGGCGTGCTCCGCACGGTGCTCCCTGGCGTGCTCCGCACGGTGCTCCCTGGCGTGCTCCGCACGACGTCGGCGCACAGTTCGAGCACGGCGGCACCGTACCGGTCCAGTTTGACCGCGCCAATGCCAGGGATGGCGGCGAGCTCGGCGCGGCTCCCTGGTCGCGCGTCGGCGATCGCCTGGAGCGTGGCGTCAGAGAACACGACGTATGCGGGCACGCTCTGCTCGCGCGCCGTGTCGAGCCGCCACTCCCGCAGCCGTCGGAACATCGGATCGTCAGCGCGCGCTGTCGGGCCGGCTGCCACACCGGCAGCGTCCGCCGCGCCAGCCGGGCGAGCGGCCTGGCGGCGGGCCGTCCCTCCCCCGCCGCGGCCGCCGGCCCCGTTTCTGCCTACGCCGTGCCTGCCTGAATCGAGCCGGCCGGTGAGCACCCCGGACAGGAACCTGGACGGCACGCGCGACTTGCGCCCGCCCGAGGCCCTTGCCAGCGCCCAGGACAGCGAGAGCCGGTCCCTGGCCCTGGTTATCCCGACGTAGAGGAGCCGCCGTTCCTCCTCGATCGCCTCGTCGGTCGCGGCGTACACGATCGGCACGGTGCCGTCAGTCAGACCGGGCAGGAAGACCGCCTGCCACTCCAGGCCCTTCGCCGAGTGCAGCGACGCGAGGGTGACCCCGGCCATCGCCGGCGCGTGCCCGATCGCGCTCCGCACGGCCAGCTCGGCAGCCAGCTCGCCGAGCCCTGCATCCGGGTTCGCCGCGAAAAAGCCGCTGGCGAGCTGCGCCAGCGCCTCCAGCGATTCCCAGCGGTCGCGCGCGGTGCCACGACCCGCTGGCGGCTGCGGCGTCAGGCCGACGCTCGCCAGCACCGGCCGGACCTCAGCCGCCGGATCCTCGGGCGGCACGGCCGACCTCGAGGCGGCCCGCAGCAGCGCCACGGCCTGGCGGACCTCATCACGGTCGAAGAAGCGCTCCGCGCCCCGCAGCTGGAACGGCACGCCCGCCTGGGCCAGCGCCTGCTCGAAGGGTTGCGTCTGGGCGTTCGTGCGGACAAGCACAGCGATCTCGGCCGCCGGCGTGCCAGAGCTGAGCAGCGAGCGGATCTGCCTGGCCACCGCCGCTGCCTCGGCCGGCTCGTCGGGATACTCGTTGAATCGCGGCTCCGGTCCGGCTGGGCGCTGGGCCACCAGCCCCGCCGCGCCCGCGCGCAGGTCGACCACCCTGGCCGTCTCCTGCGCGACCAGGCCGGCGGGGTCCGCGCCGATCTTGTTGGCCAGGGCGACCACCTGGGGCGTGGATCGGTAGTTGCGCACCAGCCGGATTACCGGTGCAGCCGGGTACTCGCCCGGAAACCCCGTGAGGTATGCGGGCGTGGCGCCGGTGAAGGAGTAGATCGTCTGCCGGGGGTCACCGACCACGCAGACGTTGTCGCGATCGCCGAGCCACATGGTGAGCAGCAGCTTCTGCAGCGGGTTCACGTCCTGGTATTCATCCACGACGAAGCAGGCGTAGCGATCGTGCACGGAGCGTGCCACGGCCGGGTACTCCGCGAGCATGGCCGCGGTCAGCTCGAGCACCGACTCGAAATCCACCAGGTTCCGCTCGGTCCGTAGCTCCTCGTAGCCGGCGTAGATCCGGCCCAGCTGCGGGGCGTCCAGCGGCGGCGTCCGGCCGGCCCGCACGCTGGCGCTGGCGTAGTCCGCTGGCCGAACCTGGGTCACCTTGGCCCACTCGATCTCCGCGGCCGCATCCCGCAGCTCGGCCAGCCCAGGTGACACACGCAGCCGGCGCGCCGCCTCAGCGACGAGGCTGACCTTGGACTCCAGCACACGGGGAGCCGGACCACCGATGGTGGACGGCCAGAAGTGCGTGAGCTGGCGCAGCGCAGCAGAGTGAAACGTCCTGGCCTGAACCTGGCCGAGGCCAGCGTCAGGCACAAGGTCGCCGAGCTGGCGCAGCCGACCTCGCAGCTCGCCGGCCGCGCGGGTGGTGAAGGTCACAGCGAGGATCCGGGCCGGATCGGCCTGGGCCGTCGCCGCAAGATAGGCAATCCGGTGCGCGACTGCTCGCGTCTTGCCGGTGCCGGCCCCAGCCAGCACGCACACAGGGCCCGGCGCGGCGAGCGCTACTTCCCGCTGCTCAGGGTCCAGGCTTGCCAGCAGGGCGGCAGGCCCGCCGGACGGCTGGCCTTCGTCGACTGTCCGCAGCTGTTGCGTCTCGCCCGCGTGCACTGGATGCCTGCTCCTGGTTAACCGCTGACCCCCTTGACGCAGCCATACTTCCGTATGCCAGTGACGGAATGCACCCCCGCAGGGAAGTGCGCACGTGCCGGAAGCGTTAGTACAGTTTGAGCCTGGACGCCGGGCGGATTGGAGAGCTACGGTGGCGCAGCCGCTGACGATGTTCACCACGAACTGGTGCGCTTTCTGCCGCAGGCTGAAGAGCCAGCTGGCGGCCGAGGGCATCGAGATCGCCGAGGTCAACATCGAAGAGGAGCCCGATGCCGCCGACTACGTCATGTCCATCAACGGCGGCTTCCAGACAGTTCCCACCGTGCTCTTCCCGGACGGTAGCACCATGACCAATCCCTCCCTCGCTGATGTAAAGCAGCGCCTGGGCGAGCTGGCAGCGTCGGCATGACCAGCAAGCGAGGCAGGCGCGCGCGGGCCGCGGCGGCTGAGGCAGCCGGGCTCGCTGGCGCGACTGCCACGGACGCGACGACGCCGGCCAGTGCCGCACATCCGGCCGCCGAGGATTCCGGCAGCCTGGACGCGCTGACGGTGGATGCGACGGAGCTGAGCGTCCTCGCGACGGACAGCGCGGTCGTTCGGCGGACAAAGGATGGCTGGCGCGTCGGTAGCGATGACCTGCCCGACCTGACCTGCGCCATGGTCCTGGCCGACCTGCTGGCGGCGGAGAGCGGGACGGCCGCCGCGCCATCGCCCAAGCCAGGCGATCAGCCGGCCGCGGCGAGCGAGGCCGGCAAGCTGCGCGCCACGATTTCCCAGCTGGAGCACGCCCTGGCCACCCGGATCAGGGTCGAGCAGGCCATCGGCGTGCTCGCGGAGCGGCACCGGATCAAGCCCAGGGAGGCGTTCGAGCAGCTCAGGGATGCCGCCCGCAGCCGGGGCCGCAAGGTGATCGACATCGCCGGCGACGTCGTGGCGAGCGCCTCGAACCCGCTCTTGCAGCTCCCCGACGAGCTATCCCGGCCGAGGTCGGCCGCGCGGCGCGGCATGCCGAAGCCATCCGGCGCGTAGCTGCGGAGCCGTCCGGCGCGTAGCAGCCCCACCTGCCGCGCACTCTTCATGATCGCGAAGACTTCCCGGCTAGCCGGCTGTTACAAGGCCTTCGCCATAAGCCCAGATGACGCTTCCTGGCGGCTGCCAGCCACCGGCGTCCCCGTTCCCCTCCTGAATTTGACCTTGGGGTTGGCTCTGAGTAGCGCCGGGTAACACAGCGTCGTGGACCGAGCGGTCCGGGGCGAGGGCGAGGACATGCCCGAGGACAAGAAACCTCCTGGTCGGCTGCTCATCATCGGCGGAGCCGAGGACCGCTGTTGCGGTGCCGGCTTGCTCCAGCGGTTCGTCGAGCTGTGCGGGGGCGAGGCCGCCCGGATCGTGCTGATCACGACCGCGTCGGACGCGCCGGACGAGGTACTCGCCGAGTACGAGCGAGTGTTCCGCAAGCTCGGCGTCGACCACCTGAGCGAGCTTCGGCTGCACGGCCGCAGTGACGCCGACAGTGACGACTTCGCCGACCTGCTCTCGACCGCAACCGGAGTGTTCATCAGCGGCGGCGACCAGTCCAAGCTGCGGACCCTGGTCGGCTCGCGGATCAACGACATCATCGCCGACCGGCTGTCCGACGGTCTGGTGGTCGCCGGCACGAGCGCCGGTGCCACCGCGATGGGCCGCACCATGATCCTCGGCGGGACCGGGCCCGAGGTGGCCGCCGCGGCGGTTCGCACTGGGCCAGGTCTCGGCTTTGTGCCGGAGACGCTCATCGACATGCACTTCGGTGAGCGCGGCCGGCTGCCACGGCTGCTGTCCGGCGTGGCCATGGCACCCGAGCACCTGGGCATAGGCCTGGACGAGAACACCGGCGTGCTGGTCGAGGACGGCGGCTTCGAAGTCCTCGGCACCGGCGTGGCCACCGTGGTCGACGCTGAGGACGCGACCGTGGTGCACCCGGCGGGCGAGTACGACCCGATCACCCTGTTCGGCGTGCGGCTGCACCTGCTGCCGCACGGCTGCCGGTTCGACTTCCGCACCCGCGCGCCGGCGATCGGGCCGGCGCACGACAGGTACTGACCGCGGCGCCGGCGGCTTGCGTTCGCATCCCCAGGGAGGGGAACGGGGTCGCGCGGGGCCCGTCCCGATGTGCCCAGCCACACAGCCATGAGGAGCTGACGTGCGGTTCATTGAACTGCGTCACCTGAGAGGCCCGAACATCTACACGTCGAACCCGGTGACGATCGCGCGGCTCGAGCTCGACGAGCTCACCAACGCCGAGACCACGGAGTTCGGCGGGTTCGCCGAGCGCCTGCTGGACGTGTTGCCAGGCCTGGCCGGCCATCACTGCGCCGCCGGGCGGCCGGGGGGATTCTGCGAGGCGATGGGGCGCGGCACCTACTTCGGCCACGTCACCGAGCACGTCGCGCTCGAGCTGTCCGGGCTGGCTGGCCGGTCGGTCCACCTGGGCCGGACGATGTGGGCCGGCGCGGACGGCCGATACGACGTGATGACCGAGTGCCCGCAGGACGAGCCGACCGACTCGGCCGTGCCGGAGGGGCTGCTGCTGCTGGCCATGCACATCGTGCACGAAGTGCTCGGCGGCCGCACGCCGGAGTTCAGAGCCGAGCTCGACCGGATCACCGCGATGTGCGAGCGCGAGCGGCTGGGCGTGAGCACCGCGGCCATCGCGGCGGCAGCGCGGCGGCGCGGCATACCCGTTCGCCGGGTGGCTGCGCGCAGCCTGCTGCAGCTCGGCTACGGCCGCCACCGCCAGCTCGTGTGCGCCGCGCTCACCAGCCAGACCTCTGCCGTCGGCGTGGACATCGCCGCCGACAAGCAGCTCGCCAAGCAGGTGCTCGCTGCTGCCGGCGTGCCGGTCGCGCCCGGGAGAGTGGTCTGGTCCGAGCAGGAGGCGCAGGCCGCGCTGGCCGAGGTCGGCGGGCCGGCCGTGGTCAAGCCGCTGTCCGGCCGGCAGGGCACCAGCATGACGATCGGAGTCCGCACCGCGGCGGAGGCGGAGGCCGCCTTCCGCAAGGCCGCCACGGTCAGCGACGCCGTGCTCGTCGAGGCGCTCGTGCCGGGGACGGACTACCGGGTGCTGGT
>Ga0126371_10001093_pt1 | contig 22728 bp, 22 predicted proteins | sample PanSoiMetaPlot_4_FD_110145 | JGI IMG/M metagenome (GOLD analysis project Ga0126371, IMG submission 110145) | Tropical forest soil microbial communities from Panama - MetaG Plot_4 | ecosystem: Environmental > Terrestrial > Soil > Tropical forest > Bulk soil | place: Panama | collected 2016-02-17 | reverse complement strand
GTCATCATCATCCATGACCTTCGGCCACGTGCCGCGCCCGGCCCGCCTTTCCGCACCCCGAACCTCGACCTGAGGGCCTCGCCATGAGCCGATATGTGACGGTCGGACTGACGGTGCTGGCGGGTGCGGCCTTGTTCGAGGCGGCGCTCATTCCCGGGATTGCACTCGGCTGCGCCGCGGTCCTCGCGCCCAAATATCTGCCGAAGCTCGGTCGACGGCTGCGGCCGCGGTCGAACGCCGTCCAGCGACGCGCAGCGCCCGCCGCGCGGCCGCCGAGCCCAGCCGACGTCGAGGCGCCGGCGGCCATTCCCGAGCTGCGCATCGGGCAGGCGATCGCCAAGACCATCACGTTTCGGATCATCGTCACCACGCTCGACTTCACCACGAACTACGTGGTGATCGGCGAGTTGCAGACGGCCGCCGGTCTGTCGGCCTTCAACCTCGTCGCCGGCCCGCTGTTCTATCTCGCGCATGAAACGGCCTGGAATTACTTCGGCAAGGACGGAGCCGTCGACATCAAGGTTCTCCCGGCGGACGCAAAGCCGGGGCTGGCCGACTGGGGGAATTTCACCATCAGCCGTGCGCTCGCCAAGACGATCACGTTCCGCACCATCGCGTCGGTGATGGACTTCGCGGTCAATTACGTGGTGGTCAGAGACGTGGCCACGGCGCTGGGCCTGTCGGCCTTCGGCTTCGTGGTCGGTCCGTTCGTCTATTTCGCCCACGAAAAGGCGTGGGACTATTTCACCGCGCCGCCGGAGGACGCCCGTGCTCCGCCGCCGGCGCGCCTGCTGCCCGCCTCCCGACAGGCTCGCGTTCAGTAAACCGCGGGGACGTACATCTCGCGCGGCACCGGATGGCGCGCATAATCCGGCTGGTGCTCCCGCGCGGGCAGGATGATCGGGTCGTGGTGGACGTCCAGGTAGGGGACCTGCTGCAGCAGGTGGTGCATGCAGTTGAGCCGTGCGCGCTTCTTGTCCACGCCTTCGACCACCCACCACGGCGCCTCGGGAATGTGGGTGCGCTCTAGCATCTCCTCCTTGGCCTTGGTGTAGTGCTCCCAGCGCCGGCGCGACTCGAGGTCCATGGGGCTGAGCTTCCACTGCTTGAGCGGATCGTGGATGCGCATGAGAAACCGCAGATTCTGCTCGTCGTCGGTGATCGAGAACCAGTACTTGATCAGGATGATGCCCGATCGCACCAGCATCCGTTCGAACTCCGGCACGCTGCGAAAGAACTCCTCGCAGTCTTCCGGCGAGCAAAACTCCATCACCCGCTCGACGCCGGCCCGGTTGTACCAGCTGCGGTCGAACAGCACGATCTCGCCGGCTGCCGGCAAGTGCACGACGTAGCGCTGGAAGTACCACTGGGTGCGCTCGCGCTCGGTCGGGGCGGACAGCGCCACCACCTTGCAGAACCGCGGATTGAGCCGCTGCGTCACGCGCTTGATGACGCCGCCTTTGCCGGCGGCGTCGCGGCCCTCGAACAGCACAACGAGCTTGAGTTTGTGGTGCTGCACCCAGTCCTGCAGCTTGACCAGCTCCTTCTGAAGCCGCAGGAGCTCCTTGAAGTACATGTGCCGATCCATTGTCTCCGACGGCGGCTCGTCCGTCTTGTGTCGCAACAGCTCCGCGAGCCTCGCATCGTCGATCTCGAGCTCGAGCTCTTCGTCGATCGTCTCCACCAGTTCGTCCTGGAGCCGCTCGTGTGGGAAGCCGTTTTCGATGGACTGCGTCGTCATCCGCGTGCACTCCGTTGTTGCGCCGCAAGACCGCGACCTGGATCGGTCAGTGTAAAGGCCCGGTTTGACAGTTCTGCAAAGGGCCTGGGGCCGGTCAGGCCCCTCCGGGATCATGCTCTTGCCGTCTCATTGGGCCGAGATCCACCGCGATGCCACGAAGATCAGCAGGCCGACGAGCCCCCCGACCAGGGTTCCGTTGATGCGGATAAATTGCAGGTCCCTGCCGACCTGAAGCTCAAGTCGATCGACCAGCGTGGCGCTGTCCCAGTTCTGCACCACGCGCGTCACGTAGGCGCCGATATCGGCGCGGCGCGGCAGCAGTGCGCGCAGCATGAGGAGGCGAATCCAGCGATTGAGGCGGGCCTGCCGGTCGGGATCGTCCTCGAGCCATTGGCCGAGCGCGCGCAAACCGACCTCGAACCCGCCTGCGATCGTTTCGGCATGGCCATCGAGATCGCCGTGCAGGCCGCCTTCGATCTCCGCCCACAACGCCTTGGCCTGCTCGATGAACAACGGATTGGCGAGGATCTCGGCCTTGATCCGTTCGCCGGCCGCGCGCATCTGCGGATCGGTCGCGAGGTCGGCGATCCATTTCTCGACGCTCTGCGCGAGCTCGAGGCGCCACGGATGCGCGGGATTGCGCATCTCCCGCATCGTCGCCAGCAATCCGCTCATCACCCGTTCGGCGATGGCGCGGTCGATCCAGCCGGGAATCCAGCGTGAGGAGTGCTCGGTCACGATTTGCGTGACCGCGGGCTTGTGTCGCTGGAGCGAGCTTTCGCCGAGCTCGAGCGCGCGCTCGATCGCCTCCTGCGCGGCGCCGCCGGCCCAGATGACCGCCAGCACCTTCGAGGCGAGCGGCGCCGCCGGTATCGCCTCGATGCCGCGCCGGCCGGCCATCCCGAGGAACTCGCCGAGCTCGGCACCGGGCAGCGACTTCAGCACCGCCGGCAGCGCTCCGCGGACCAGATCCGCCAGCAACCGCGAGTTGCCCGGCTCGTTGAGCCAGTGCGTGAGCCAGCCGACGATGTCGAGGCGCAGGAATTGCGCATGCGCAACCTTCGGGTTGAGGAAATTGTTGGTGATGAAACGCCCGAGCGCGGCGCCGATGCGATCCTTGTTGTCGGGCACGATGCCGGTATGCGGGATCGGGATGCCCAGCGGATGGCGAAAGAGGGCAACGACCGCGAACCAGTCGGCGCAGGCGCCGACCATCCCGGCTTCGGCGAAGGCGCGCAGGTACGGCAGCCAGGGCCACTTCGCCGTCGTCACCGACGTGGCGATGAAGATCACGGTCATCGCGACGAGAAGCGCGAGCGCAACGGCGCGCATGCGCCGCAGATCGGCGCGCTTTTCCTCGTCGGTCTTGCGCTCGAGCCCGGCGCTGCGCGAACCCTCAGGCATCCCGACCTTGCGCGACATCAAGTGCCGGCAGGCTCGGCGTGCGCGCGCGCCGCGCGCGACGCCAGCTCGTCGTACTCGCGCCGCACCAGCGCGGGGCCGTACAGGCGCTCGAGCCGCCGGACGATGAAATGGCCGTGCGCGACCTGCTGGAAATGGCTCATGAAGATCATGTTGACGGCCGCGCCGCCGGCGGCGCCGAGCACCGGCACGGCGCTCGCGGCGAACCGCTCGGAGACGATGACGCCGAAGCGCGCGACGATCTCCGCCACCAGGCTGTTGACGACCGGGTTCGACATGCTGAGCGCACCGCGCTCGAGCAGGAAGGCCGCGGCATCGGCGGCGAGCCTCGCCAGCAAGGCGCGGGTCGCGTAGTAGCCGACGTCGACGCGCCGGCCGGCGCCGCCGGGGGCGAGCGCGAACACCTCGACGCAGGCAAGGCGCCCATCGAGTCGCGACAGGTCCTCGCCGTAGTGGCGCCCGATGTCGGCGATCCCGCGCAGCATCAGCGCGGTGGTGACCGGTAGCTCGATCGGCAGCGCGGCCACGCCGAAAAAGCCGCTCACCGCGCCGCTCAGCCCGACCGTGAGCGAGGACAGTCCCTGCGCCGGCGGTCGCTTGCCGTTGCGGTCGATCGACCGGACCGCCAGGGCGAGGCAGCGCAGGATCGCGGCCTCGATCGCCCGATTGATACCGTCGCTCGCGGGCTTCGGCATGGCGCGCATCAGGCGATCGAACGGCTGGCCCGCATACTCGGCGAGTCGCGCCGCGAAATTCTGATTCTCGAGCTGGTAGAATGCCCGTTGCAGGGCCCGCCGATGCAGCGGCGAGAGGGGCTTCTGGCCTGCCGGACTCATCGATGCCGCAGGATCGGGCGCAGACCGTTGAGCGTCGCGATGATCGCGGAGCCGTTGCTGATCAGCGCGGTGGTCGTCGGCGTGATCAGCCCGCCGGGCAGCGCGAGCGCCAGCGCCAGCGTGTTGAGGCCCGCGACGATCACATAGTTCTGCTTGATCAGGCGAACCGCGTCTTTGGAGATTTCGACTGCCTTGGTGAGTTTCCACAGCGAATCCTCCATCAGGACCACGTGGGCCGACTCGTGCGTCACCTCGGCGCCATGCTTCATGGCGATGCCGACGTCGGCATAGCTCAACGCGGGCGAGTCGTTAATGCCGTCGCCGACCATGGCGACGATGTTGCCGTCACGTTGCAGCTCCTGGATCGCCGCCTGCTTGTCGGCCGGCAGCATGTCGGCGAAATGCCGCGTCAGGCCGAGCTGCCGGCTGACCGCGCGCGCCACGACCGCGTTGTCGCCGGTCAGCATCACGGTGTCCCTCACGCCGAGCTGGCGCAGCCGCGCCAGAACGGACCGGCTCTCGGGACGGATCTTGTCCGAGTACGGAGCCATGCCGGCGACCACGCCGTCGACCGAGATATAGAGGCAGGAGTATCCCCGCTCGTGCAGCGCTGTGCGGTCGGTGATCGTCTTGTCCACGCAGATATTGCTTTCGCGCATGAAGCGCTCGTTGCCGACGTGGAGATAATAGCCGTTGACCTGCCCCTCGACCCCGAGCCCGAGCCGGTATTGCGTCTCGTCGCAGGGCGGGACGTTGACCCGGAGCTCCCGCGCCTTCGTGCGCAGCGCCTCGGCGACCGGGTGCCGCAGCTTGGTCTCCGCCGCCGCCGCAAGCCCGAGCAGATGCGGGCCGGTGACGTGATCCTGGTAGGTGAGGACGTCGAGCACCGTCGGGCTGCCATGCGTCAGCGTCCCGGTCTTGTCGAACACCACGGTGTCGACCTCGGCAAGCCGCTCGAGGTGGCGGCCGCTCTTGATGATGATGCCGGCGCGCGCCGCATGCGTCATGGACGACAGCACCGCGGTCGGGGCAGCGACGCGGATGCCGGTGCCGTAATCGACGATCACCAGCGAGAGGAAGCGGTCGAAGTCGCCGGAGACCACGGCGGCGCCCGTCGCCAGCGCAAGCTCAGGGACGACCAGGCGATCGGCCAGGCGCTCGGCATGGTTCTGCATGCGCGTGTCGCCGATCGGCGCGGATTCGACCAGGCGCACGATCTGCCCGGCGGTGGTGTCGGCGCCGACGCGCGTCGCGCGGATCGTGATCTGTCCCTCGCGAATGACGGTCGCGGCGAACACCGGCTCGCCGGACGCGCGCGTCACCGGCAGGCCTTCGCCGGTGATGGTCTTCTGGTCGATCAGCGCGCTGCCCTCGATGATGTCGCCGTCAACCGGGATCATCCCACCCGGATAGACCACAACGACGTCCTCGGCCGCGAGCTCGGCGGTGGGAACGGTGACGATGACGCCGTCGCGCACGACATGGGCGGTCTTCACCTGGAAATCGAGCAGCTCGCGGATCGCGCGGCGCGATCCGGCCGCGGTCAGATCGCGAATCCAGTCGCCGAGCTTGATCAGCCAGGTGACGATCGCGCCCGCCATCGGATTGCCTTGCGCGAGCGAGGCAGCAACCGCCAGCGTGTCGAGGAAGTCGACGTTGAGCCGGCCCTCGCGCTGCCACACGCGCCAGGCGCGCAGCGCGATCGGATAGGCGTTCCACAGCATCAGCGGCAGGTTGATCGCCCGCACCACCGGGTTCAAGCTGAAGGCGAGTGCGACCGACAAGGTCGGCAGCGCAAGCGGCACGCGCCGCAACAGCGACTGGGTGGCGTCCAGCCGGTCGCCGTCCCGGCGGGCGGCCGCCTCGCCCGCTCCGCTCTGACCAGGCGCGACCAGCGCATAAAGGTCCTGGATGCTGATCAGCCGCAGGCGGCCGATCAACGTCCGCAACTGCGCTTCGCGCGCCGCGTCGTATTCGACGATGACGCAGGCGCAGTCGTAGTTGATGCGCGTCGACCTGATCCCGGGCCGGCCCTTGAGCCAGGCGAGCGTCGCCTCCGCGAGCGAGCGGTGGCGCGTGAGCGCCGGAGCGTGGAGCCGCACGCGGCCCGGGATGAAATGCCGGATCGTCAATTCCATCGGCGAGGTCCTCGGGCGCTCGGCCGTCAGCTCTTGACGATCACCGGGGCCGCGACCGGGCCATCTTCATCGTGGGTCGCATGCATTTGAATGACATGATTGAGCGCGAACAGGGTCAGCGTGACCCAGACCGGCGTGGCGGCGGCCGCTCCGACCTCGAGCATCGTGACGCCGATGATACCGGCGGCCAGCACGATCTTGAGGTCGACATTGTTGCCGGTCGCATTGCGGATCTCGCGATCGGCCTTGCGGAAGAGATCGACGACCGCCCGCGCGGTCTCCGAGTGCTCCGCGAGGAATTCGGCCTCGCTCTCGATGTTGTCGACGAGATTATCGATCTCGGTCGAGGGCGGACGATAATTGCTGGCATGGGCGCCGTGATGGCGATGGAAATGGTCGTGGAATTCGTCGTGCTGGTCGGTGTCGTAGCGCATCACCAGACTGCCCGTGGTCGGGTTGACGGTGATGTCCTCGATGCCCGGGATCGCCGCGAACGTCTGCGCAATCTGCTGCAGCAGTTCGGGATTGCCCTTGGCGCCCTTGATCTTCATGCGCACGCGTCCGGGGACCTGATGCGCGACGTCGAATTTGAGTGTTGTCATACCGTTTCGGCCGGCGAAGCCGGCTCAGGGCCCGTTCGCGTCAGCGACATCGCTTCGACAGGATCGCCGCCGGCCATGCGCATCGAATTGATCAGGCGGCAGGCGCGGTCGGCGCTGGCGGCTGCGCCTTCTCGGCTTCGGCGTCGACCTCGGCCACGATGTCATGAACCTGCTCTTGCATCTCGGCGACCATCTCGCGCGTCTTCTGGCCCATCTTGTAGGCGCTGCGTACGGTCGATTTGACCAGCGGGCTCACGGCAGCGCCCATGCGCGGAAGGTATTTCGGCACCAGAGCCGTCGCGATGCCGAGCACCAACCCAGGCAGCAGTGCAGCCTCGAAGATCAGGACGCCGGCGCCGACCACGCAGACCGTCGCGGCGGTCGCAACCAGTTCCTCATTGTCCTCATGGGTTTCAGCAAGAGGATCCGGCTCGGCCGGATGCTCGACATCGCTGCCGTTGTGTTTCGGTGATGCCATCACGAACGCCCTGTCTCACGCGGCCACAGGCCGCAACCGTGCACACGACGTGCGAAAGCCGCCCCGCATGGGCGTAATGATGGAACACCAATATGACGGCTTGATCACGTTCCCATGACGGAACCGGCACGCGGATTCCGGCGCGGCCGCATGATGCCGTCGCGGGCGTTCTGCTCCGACGAGGGCCAGGGCTATCCGACCATCCTGATCGCGCAGCACTTCGGGACCACGGCCGCGTCGGCGGCAAGGTCGCCACCAACCGCCACGGCCCGCACGCCGATCACGGCGACGACGTGGTCAGTCACGCCAGCCACGTCGGCTACGACTCGCAACGCCAGCGGTTCGGCGTCTATCAGCGGCTGTTCGCCGCCGACAGTCCTTACGGGCACAGCTGCGGAAGGCTCTGCGCCGTGATGGCGTGGTATCGCGAGGAATACGACTATGCCCGCGCCAACATATCGGTCGGGCTCATCGCCGACCGGCCCGGGGTGTTCACCGACAATCACCTGCTCGAGCCGGATCGCCGCGAAGGGCCGTTCCTGCACCTCGACCGGCTGATCGAGGTGCCGACCACGCCATTGCTCGTGCTGAGCAGCGCGAAGGCCTTCGCGGCCGCGGAGCCTCTGGTGAAAGCGATGCCGGCGGAGCTCTGGCGCGCCGAGCGGCGGCCGATCGGCGATCGGCTCACGCCGGACCTGTTCTTCTATCGCCGCGATCCGGTGTCCGGCTGGAGCATCGCCGGAACCGGCGACGTCAACGGCGATGCCGATGCCGACATCATCTGGCGCAACACCGTGACCGGCGACGTCGGCGTCTGGGAGATGAACGGAACCTCGATCACGCTCGCCACCAACATCCTCAACAACGTCGCGAGCAACTGGGTGAGCAACGGCGTCGGCGACTTCAACGGCGACGGCAAGTCCGACATCCTGTGGCGCAACACCTCAACCGGCGACGTCGGGCTGTGGGAGCTCAACGGGCCGTCGATCAAGCTCGCCACCAACATCCTCAACGGCGTCGCGAGCAACTGGGTGATCAACGGCGTCGGCGACGTCAACGGCGACGGCAGGTCCGACATCATCTGGCGCAACAACAGCACGGGTGACGTCGGGCTGTGGGAAATGAATGGATCGTCGATCGTGCTCGCGACCAACATCCTCAACGGCGTCCCGCTCGATTGGACCATCAAGGGGATGGGCGACTTCAACGGCGACGGCAAGTCCGACATCCTGTGGTACAACACCACGAGCGGAGACGTCGGCATCTGGGAGCTGAACGGATCCACGATCCTGCTCCCCGTCACGGTCGGTCACACCGCGCCCAATCAGGTGCCCGTCGGAACCGGCGACTTCAACGGCGACAGCAACTCGGACATCCTGCTGCAGGCCACCGACGGCACACCACAAATCTGGACCATGAACGGACCGACCGTCGCCGCAACCACAACCCTCTCCAACCCGGGACAGAACTGGCACGTCATCACGGGGTAGATTGTTCGGCTAACTCTTGGGTGCTGAGCCAATCGCAATTCCTTCAGCAGAGAGGCCAGCATCAACATCACCGATCTGCGCGTGCGGCCGCGCCGCATGCCCGAACGCCGTCGCCGCCCGCAAGCCGAAGTGATAGCGTTACACGGAACGCCGGCCCGAGGAACTGCCGGCCAACGACACTAATCGGTCCAGAGAGGCCGGGGAGGACTCATGGCTTCCTTCACGCTGAACGGCGCGCGCCAGGAGCTCGCCCTCCCGGCCGAGACGCCCCTGCTGTGGGCGCTACGCGAGCATCTGCAACTGACCGGCACAAAATTCGGCTGCGGCGTCGCAAGCTGCGGCGCCTGCACGGTCCATGTCGACGGCAGGCCGGTGCGCTCCTGCGTCACCACGCTGGCGATGGTCGAGGGCCGATCGGTGACCACCATCGAGGGCCTCTCGGTTGACGGAAACCATCCGCTGCAGAAGGCCTGGGTTGCCGAGCAGGTGCCGCAGTGCGGCTACTGCCAGTCCGGCCAGATCATGCAGGCGGCGGCGCTCCTCGCCCGCAACAGGACGCCGACCCGGCAGGAGATCGTCGAGCACATGGACGGCAACATCTGCCGCTGCGGCACCTACCTGCACATCATCCGCGCGATCGAGCGCGCCGCGCGGGAGGCGTGACCCATGACCAGGCAGATCAACCGCCGCGACTTCCTCGGCACCGCCGTCGCCGGCCTCACGCTGACTCTGCCGCTCACCGTCGATACGCTGAGGCTCGGCTCCGCGGCGCTCGCCGACGCGCCGTTCGCGCCCAACCTCTGGCTCACCATTTCGACCGACGGCACCATCACGGTCGTCTCGCCGGCCTCCGAGCTCGGTCAGGGCACCTTGACGACGCTGCCGGCGGTGCTCGCCGACGAGCTCGATGCCGACTGGTCGAAAGTCAATTTCGTTACGCCGCCGGGCTGGAACGATGCGACGCACGGCAACCCCGGTTGGGGCCACAACTTCAACACCACGTCGAGCCTGGCGACGCGCGGCTACTTCATGCCGATGCGCATCGCGGGCGCCCAGGCGCGCCGCGTGCTGCTCGACGCAGCCGCAGAAAAATGGGGCGTACCGGTGGCCGAGCTTGCGACCGAGCTGGGCGTCGTCGTCCACGAACGGTCGAAGCGGCGACTGACCTATGGCGAGATCGCGGCCTTTGCCAAGGCGCCCGCCGAACTGCCGAAGATCGCCGCAAGCGACCTGAAGATGCCGGCGGCGTTCCGCTACATCGGCAAGGATCTGCTGCGGCGCGACGTCGCCGCCAAGACCACCGGCGCGGCCCGATACGGCATCGATGCGCACGTGCCCGGCATGGTCTATGCGGCGGTGTTGCACGCGCCCTATCAGGGCGGCGAGCCGGACACCGTCGATGACGCGGCCGCCCGCGCGACGCCGGGCGTCAGCGATGTGCTCAAGGTACCGGGCGGCGTTGCCGTGATCGGCAGCAGCGTCGAGGCCACGCACGCGGCGAAGAACAAGCTGAAGGCCACCTGGACCGCCGCGCCCGCGGGTCGGCTCGACAGCGAACGCAGTCTCGACGACTACGTCGCGATCGCCCGCGACACGAGCCGCGAGGGCACGCCGTGGCGGCCGACCGGCGACGCCAAGGCGGCGATGCAGAAGGCCGCGGCTGTGTTTCGCAGCGAGGTGTACCGCACCCGCTACGTCTATCACGCCCAGATGGAGCCGATGAATGCCACCGTGTCGGTCAGTCCCGACGGCAGGAGCGCGGACGTGTGGGCCGGCACCCAGTCGCCGTCGCTTCTGCTCAACGACGTCGCCGCGGCGCTGAAAATCCCGCGACAGAGCATCACGTTCCATCAGCATCTGGTCGGCGGCGGTTTTGGCCGGCGCGGCGGTCCGCAGGACGCCGCCGTCGAGGCGGCGCTAATCGCGAAATCGGTCGGCCGGCCGGTCAAGCTGATCTGGAGCCGCGAGGACGACATCGCGATGGGCCGGTTCCGGCCGATGACCGCCCATTACATTGAGGCGGGTCTCGACGAGGCCGGCAGGCTGATCGCCTGGCATCACCGCATCGTCGCCGAATCGGTTGCGGGCTTCCGCGCCTCGGTCGCCGGCACCAAACCGCCGAAGAACGACCTGATCGTCATGAAGGGCTCGCCGCTGCCGCACTATCCGATCCCGAACAAGCTTGCGGAGCATGTGGTCGAGGCACACGGCGCACGCATCCATTCGCTGCGCGGCGTGGGTGTCGGCTGCAATGCGTTCGCGATCGAAAGCTTTTTGGACGAGATCGCCAAGTCGCAACGCCGGGACCCGCTCGAGTTTCGGCTGGCGCTGACCGAGGGAGCGCCGCGCGCGCAGACCCTGCTGCGGGCCGTCGCCGAGATGTCGGACTGGACGCGGCCGCGCGACGGCACGGCGCTCGGCCTCGCCATGATGGAGAAGGACGAGACCGTGGCGGCCGGCGTCGCCGAGGTTTCGCTCGATCGGGCGACCGGCAGGATCAAGGTGCACAACATATGGGCCGCGATCGACGCCGGCCTCGCGGTGCAGCCGAAGAACCTCGCCTATCAGACCGAAGGCTCGATCGTGTTCGGGCTCGGCCACCTGCTGCGCGAGAAGATCACCATCAGACAAGGCCGGGTGCAGGAGCAGAACTACACCGACTACCAGGTGCCGCGCATGTCGGACGCGCCGAACATCGAGGTCCGGGTCATATCGACCGACAATCCGCCGACCGGGGCCGGCGAGGATGGCCAGCCGCTGGTGGCCGGCGCCATCGGTAATGCGATCGCGCGGCTGACCGGCGTGCGCCTGCGCGAGCTGCCGTTTTCACCGGAGCGGGTTAAGGGCGCGCTGAATGCTTAGAGGCGAAGCGCACCCCTTGCGACTCACTGACGCGCATCGCACGGAGGATTGCGACGCGCGATCTGCCACTTTTTCGTTACCCTCGGCCGCACCGACGACTTGAAGCGCCCATGGCGTACCCGGTGTCGTCGTCGGAGGTCACCATGCGCGAGCGCTTCCCACCGCATTTGCAGCCTTTTTCGCGGTATATTTTGGCTGAGCCGCCTGCGAGACGGCTCGTTCGCAGACTCCTCGGAGTGATCTGCTTGCTGCTGTGGCTTCTCGTCAGCGCCATGATCGTGATCGTTCAGGACAACATACGCTTCAACCGCACCCCCGTGTCGATCTTTCAACTCGAGGCCATTTCGTTGTTCGGGGCTTTTTGCAGCGTCGTGCTATTGATTCTTTTGGGCGCGTTGTTCGCGCGCTCGGCTGAATCACGCCTCAAGGCGGATCAGCGATTGCCAGTCCTTTATTTGCGCTCGTTTCTTGCAGACAGGATGCTTCCTGAGCGCTGGCATGAGTTGCTACTGCTTATTTTTCGGTGGACTGAGACTGCCGAAAGCGATCTGGCACGAGCGCTTCGACCCATTGGACCTTTGATTGCCGTTGGCCGCCCAGGCGAGATATTGCCGCCGGTGGGCGCAGCGCGGCTATACGTTGATCACGAAAACTGGCAACAGACCGTAGCGGAATTGTCGAAACTGGCTCAACTCATCGTTCTGCGAATAGGAAAAACAGAAGGGTTTTCATGGGAATGGAAATTCGTGCGCGAAAACTGCGATCCGCAAAAAGTTCTGATCTACCTGCCGCCCTCTGACTCGGATTTATATCGGGAATTCGCCTCGACAGCGGGACAGGCCTCGCTTCCAACTTCGCTACCGTTTCCGCAGGAAAAGGCTGCTTTTTTGGCTTTTCGCTCCGATTGGAGTGCGATTCTGGTCAACCCCGACGGCCCGTCCAAGCTTGCTTTCTTTCGTCAATTCATTTTGGGTGGATCTCGAGCACCCGGGATTTATGAAGGATTGCGAACACGGATTCGGCGCTCAGAGCGCCCGCTTGGTCTTGGTTGGCGTGAGTGGTGCCTGTCCGCAGCCTGGTGCATTGCCGCACTTTGGCTCGTCAGCGGAGTTTACGGGAAAATCGCGCATACATTGCAGGAGATTCGGATGGCCAAGGCGAGTTTTTTATCGATCTCCTACAAAAATGGAGAGAATCGTTGCCGATTTGCCACGAGGGAAGGATCGGCGTGTTGGGATGAATGCGATGATCAGAAGAAATCGGATTCACAGATCAAGTCGTGCATCTGCTTTCCTGGTTCCTCGCCGCTTTTTCAAATGCTGTGCGGAGGAGGTACGAGCTCTGAGCAAATCGGTGGGGTCCCGATACTAAAATGAGGCGCATGGCGTGTTCAGGTGTGTCCGCCCCAGTCATCTGTTCACTTCTCATCCGGATGCACCCACCTCCCACCCTAGCCACTCGCACAGGCCGCGGCCCATGATCCACGCCTTGTCCTCCTCGCCGAGCCAGACGAGCTCCTCGGTGAACAGGGTGATCATCTGCCGATACGGATGACGAGCCCGGGAGATGTCGGAGCCCCAGAACATCCGCTTCGGCCCGAAGGCGTCGAACACTTGGCGCAGATAGCCGTGCAGAATGGGGTGCGGGTAAGGCTCGCCGGAATAGTCGGTGACCGCGCTCGCCTTCACTGAGATGTTCGGGCGCTTCGCCAGGGCAAGCAGCTCGGGCAGGTTGGCGAAGGCCTCGTGGTCGAGCCTGGGCCGCATGAGGCCGAGGTGGTCGATGACGAGGCGCAGATCGGGATGGCGCGCCGCAATGGCGTCGATCAGCGGCAAGCAGTGCGGCGGATGCACCATCAGGGGCACGCGTGCGGCGGCCGCGGCGGGCCAGAGCCAGTCGGCGGCGCCGCCGGTCAGGAGCTTCTGCTGCTCCGGCGTATGGAAGGTGAAGCGCAGGCCGAGCATGCCCTTGGTGCGCGCCAGCGGCAAAAGTTCGTCGCGGCCTTCGGGCGATTCGAGCGACAGGCGGCCCATGACAGCGAAACGCTCCGGATAGCGGTGGGCCGCCGCGAGCACCACGTCGTTGCGGTCGCCCTCCCAGGAGGGCGGCACCAGGATGGCGCGCGCCACGCCGGCCGCATCCATCTTTTGCAGCAGGTCCTCGGCGGTGAGCGGCACGGGCAGGTGCGCACGCGTGGCCTGGCCCGGAGGCCAGGGACGCTCGGGCGTGTCCGCGGCCCATATGTGCACCTGGGAGTCGACGATCATCATGGCCATCTCTCGCGCCCTCAATCCAGCGTCACGCCGGCGCGCTCGATGAGCGGTCCCCAGAAGCCGGCCTGCTGCTTGAGCTCTGCGGCGAGGTCACGCGGGTTGGAGACGACCGGCTCGATGCCGAGATCGGCGAACTCCTTGCGCATCGCCGGTGTGGCCTCGGCCTTGATCAGCGCCTCGTCGAGACGCTGCACAATCGGCTCCGGCGTGCCGAGCGGGGCGAACAAGGCGTACCAATTGTAGGTCTTGTAGCCGGGCAATCCGGCCTCCGCCGAGGTCGGCACGTCGGGCAGCAGCGGGACGCGATGCTCGGCATTCACGCACAAGGCCCGCAGCTTGCCGGCGCGGATATGCGCAAGGATCGCCGGGACGCTCGCCACCACGAACTGGATGCGGCCGGCGAGCAGGTCCACCATGGCGGGGCCCTCGCCCCGGTAGGGAACGTGCAGCGCCTTGGTGTCGGTCATGAAGGTGAACAGCTCGCCGCCGAGATGCATGATGGCGCCGAGGCCGGACGAGCCATAGTGGTACTTGCCCGGATTGGCCTTCAGCAGCGCGATGAATTCCTGCAGGTTCTGCGCCGGCACATCGGGATGCACGGCGAGCAGCTGGTTCACGGTGCCGATCTGCGAGATCGGCGCGAACCGCTCGCCCACGTCCAGGTTCACCTTGCGATAGAGAAACCGGTTGAGCACGGCGGAAGAGATCGTGTGCATCACCAGCGTATAGCCGTCGGGCGCGGCACGCACCGCGACCTCGGTGCCGAGAGTGCCGCCGGCGCCGCCGCGATTGTCGACGAACACCTGCTGGCCGAGCTGGTCGGACAGATGTTTCGCCGCGATACGCGCGACCACGTCCGCCGCCCCGCCGGCCGGATAGGGAACGATCATGCGCACGGGGCTTGCCGGATAGTCCGCCGCGCTCGCCGGCGTCGCGCCGACGGCACGCAAGCCCGGCCATGCGAGCGCGGCGGCGGTCGATCGCTTGAGAAAATCGCGCCGCGTCACGTCACACGTCCCGCAGATTGTCGATCGTGATCGGCAGCTCCTTGCGCTCGACGCGCCGGACGAGCGCGGTGATCTGGGCGTTGCACGGGGCCGCAATGCCGATCTGCGCGCCTTTGTCGACGATATGGCCGTTGATGAACTCGATCTCGGTGCGGCGCCCTTTGAGCATGTCCTGGCCCATGGAGGGACGCTGCAGCTCGCCGCGGCCGCCGCCCGCCGATTCCTGGATCAGGATGGCGTCGACTTCATCGCGCGCGGCGGCGTTGCCGTCGCCCGCCTTGACCAGCGTCGCCGGATCGAGCTTGCCGATCTTCTCGAGCTCGTAGCCCAGCGCCTTGCCGACCCGCACCGCCTCGCCGCCGATCCTGATGGTGAAATGACGGATCCTGTCGTGCTTGTCGATCTCGCGGCCGGCAAGGCCGGTCGCTGCCGACACGCCGTTGCGCATGGCGTTGTGAACGAGCTTCGACCAGCGCTCGCCCCACAGATTGGTCGTCACCTTGGCGCCGTCCACCGCGCCGAGCAGTTCGGCGACGCGCCGGGCGCGCTCGGTCGGCAGGCCGTGCACCTCGCCGACCCGGAACACCGTATGCGAGGCCGCGCCCTTCGGCGCCTGGCGGCGGACCTTGCCGGGCGCGTACAGCTCGACCGAAATGCGCGACGCGATGCAGCCGAGCGTGCGGCCCCACCCCACCACGCCGGCGATGCGCTCCTCGTTGATGCAGTTCTGCAGCGACACGACATAGCCGCCGGGCGCGAGATACGGCTTGATAAGCTGCGTCGCCCATTCGGTGTCGTATGACTTCATGGCGACGAAGGCGATGTCGACCGGCGCCTGCCTGGACAGCGAAGCCGCCTCGTGCATGTGCATGGTCTTCGGATGCGCAACCTGCCGCTCCTCCTCGGTCATCCCGGACAGCTCGAGACCATTCTGGCGAATGGCCTCGACGTTCTCGGCCCAGAAGTCGATCAGCGTCACGTCGTGGCCGTGCAGCGACAGATGTCCGCCCACATAGCCGCCGACCGCGCCTGCCCCGAGCATCACGATGCGCTCACCCATTGTACTCACGTCCTCCCCTGTCCGCAGCCGCTCACGGCACCGCCGCCGCGTGGTGATGGTGGCTGTGCTTGGCGGCCATCTCGTTCAATCGCCGCGCGCACCTCCAGGCGAGGCCCGCCGCCACGGCCGTCAGGAGAAAGCCCACCGCCTTGGCGACCGCCGACGCGCCCGCGACCACGACCGTGACGCCGACGAAGCTCAGCCCCAGTCCGATCAGGCACTCTGCCCACACGTCGCGCCAATGGCCGGCGGGCAGCCGCCTGGTCTTGACCCACGCCTCTTGCCGCTGCGCGATGCGCACCGCCAGCACGACGGCGAGCGTCATGGTGCCAATTCCGACAACCACGACGAAGAACGCCGCCAGCACGATGCCGAGCACCCCGGCGGCGCTGGCGGGGGTGCCTTGCGGCGCGCCCGTCATCACGAAGATTGCGGCGTCGAACAGGCCGTGCAGCGCCATCGGGACCAGCAAGGCCAGTGCGAACAGGCGCGGACGGCGCCAGCCGTCGCTTCGCCCGGAGCCGAGGATGCCGGTGAAGCGGGCGCGCGCCACATAAGCGCCGGCGATCGCGCCGAACGCGCCATGCAGCGGCACGCTGAGCATACCGCGCACCGCGGCCACGGCCGGCCAGTTCGCGTTGCCGAAGACGTAAAACAGATTTTCCAGCATGGCGAAGCCGAGGCCGACGGCGGTGCCGTAGACGACGCCGTCCATCGGCTCGTCGAAGTCGCGCGACCGCAGCGCGATCGCGGCGATCAGCGACACCTTCACGACCTCCTCGGGGATGGCGGCGAACAGCACCCCCTTTTCGATCGCCTTCGGCACGGTGCCGTGCGCCGCCGGCAGGGCGAGCTGGAGCCCGACCTCCACGACGCCCGCCACCGCGGCGCTGAGGGCGCCGAGCAGCAGCGCCACCAGCACCAGCCGCGCAGGCTCCGGGCGGCTGTCGGCCGCGACGGCGAGCCAGAGCGACAGCAGCGCCGGCGCGATGGCGGCCGCCATCGTCGCGGCCGGAACGAGGTCGTGGGTGATCATGGTGCCACGCCGGTCGCGGCGACGCAGGCCCTGCACGCCGCCATGGAAACCCTCAGGTCGAGACGGTAGCGCGGCCGTCACCGAGGGGGAAGCGGCGTCTTCGGCCGCGCGCCGGGCTTGGTCGACATGTTGGGGCTGCTGGTTTTTCCCCATTGAATTGACCCGTGGCATCGGCCAAACGGGTTCCATTTCGTCGACATCCTTTAGCCCGGCTCTGGATGGGAAGACGGGCGATCCGATTCAACCGGCGCAAACCAGGGCCGCGTTTGGCCGATCGTCATTCTCCTGAGCCTCCGAGGTGCCCGAGATCAACTGCATGACCTGGTCGACACTCTCCCGCACGCGTTGAAATTTCGCGCTCGCCAGATCGAGTTGAGTGTTCGCGCCCGGCATTTCAGTGTCGGGCCTGACCGAGGCTATTTGATCCACATTGACATGAACCGGTTCACCGCCGGGCGCGGTCAATTTGATCCAAGGCTTCGTTCTCCCGGCCCTGGCGCCACGACTAGCCCGGGCACACGGTACGAGCCGTGATGCGGCAAACGCTTCCTTCTCGTCGGTGGTGAATGTCCTCGCGGCATCGTTCACGGCCTCGGTCGGGCGGTCGGACATCGTCGGCGCAGGGCGTTTCACGACGAAAGCATGATGGCTCGCCCGGTTGCCGGCACCCGGCAGAACGACCGGAGCAAGGCAAAAAACGAGCAGGGCGACCAACGCCGTGGCGACTTTGCAGGACATCCATGATCTTCCGGTTTGGAGCGCCTTCGTCCAGGGTGAGCGCTTCATGTCGCCGCTCATCCCGGCCAATCGAAGCGATCCCATGCCGGCATGGAGACCGTCGGGCAGGCGCAGAGATTTCCGATCGGTCTTCACCGTCGCGTGAGGGGTTCAGCCGCATTGATCACGGTCGTTTGTGCGACGGGGTGCCGATCGCGGGAATTAAACCGCTCCTCCCTGCCGTCTTGACAGACACGGACACGACGGAGCGATGCCATGCGGACGAACCTATTGCTCAGGCAACAGAGCGCGCCTCACGCAGACCTTGCGGCAGTGCGCCAGCGTGCCTGGACCGACGGTGCGTCGGTCGACGCGCGGCGTCCGCCGTTCGACCGGCTGACGATCGGCCTGCACTGGGCAACCGTTGTTGTCGTGCTGACGCTGTTCGCGAGCGCTTGGCTGCACGCACTCGCGGAGGCCCGACAGAGCGACCTCACGCCAGCCCTGCTGCAGATTCACCGCTCATTCGGCGTGACCATCTGGGCCATGACGGCGCTTCGCCTCGCGTGGCGGCTGACCAACGCGACCCTGCCGCCCTTTCCCGTCACGATGACCAGACTGCACCGCGCCGCCGTCAAGTCGAGCGAATACGCGCTTTACGCTCTGCTGCTCGCCCAGCCGGTGACGGGCTTGCTCACCACGATCTTCGGCGGGCGTCCCTTTGCTCTGTTCCTGTGGCGGTTCCCGCCACTCGCGGCACGGGACGAGCCGCTGCAGGCTGCGTTTCATTTTTCTCATGAGCTCGGCGCATGGGCGCTGGCGATCCTGACGATCGGCCACGCCGGCGCGGCTCTCTTTCATCACTTCGTCCTTCGCGACGATGTGCTCGAGTGCATGGCTCCTGTGACAGGTCGCCATGCGCCCGATCCCTCCACCAACCGCAAACCAACCTAGAGGAGACCTACGATGCCTATTCTGTCGAGACGAACCATTATCGCCGTTGCGGCATTCTGCGGCCTGCTTGCCGCCTCCGGTTTCGCCGTGCCCAATCGCGCGGTCGCGGAGAACGTCAAACTCCTGCAATCGCTGCGCGCCGGAGGACTGGTCATCGTCGTCCGCCACGGCGCGACGTTCCCGGATCAGGCCGATACCGACCCGCTCAACTTCGACAACATCGCGGCCCAGCGAAATCTCAATGAGAACGGCAAGGCATTGGCAAGGGCTTTCGGCAACGCGATCCGCCAGGCCGGGATTCCCGTCGGCCAGGTCCTCACCAGCAAGTACAATCGAGCCTACGAGACTGCTGTCATCGCGGGCTTCGAAGCGATCGAGAAGACCGCAGACATCACCGAGGGCGGTCTCGTGGTGTCGCCGAACGAGAACAGCCGCCGTGGCCAGGCATTTCGCAAGCTGCTCGGCACCGCACCGAGCGCCGGCACCAACACGATTCTCATCACGCACAAGCCGAACATCGTCGATGCGCTCGGCAAGGACTGGTTCGACGTCAAGGAGGGCGAGGCTTCAGTGTTCCGCCCGGAGAACGGCAGCTACAAGCTGATCGCCCGCGTGCAAATGGAAGAATGGCCGCACATCACAGCGGCGAAATGACGTGTAGGGCGTACGGCCTTGCTCGCGGGAGCCCGGACGTCCATGCGTCCGGGCTCAAGCCATACCCGCCGCAGCTCGCGGCTCGCGTGCCGACGCGTTACTGGTTGATCTCCGGCTCGACGAGCCTTGCCAGGTTGCGCAACGACTCCTGCCAGCCGAGATAGCAGGCCTCGACCGGAATGACGTCCGGCAGGCCTTCCTGCACGATGTGGACCTCGGTGCCGACCGACACCTTCTTCAGCGTCACCGTCACCACGATCTCGCCGGCAAGGTTCGGATCGTCGAACTTGTCGGTGTAGCGCAGGCGTTCGTTCGCAACGAGCTCGACATATTGGCCGCCGAATGAGTGGCCATTGCCGGTCGTGAAGTTGCGGAAGGACATCTTGAACGTGCCGCCGACCTTGGGCTCCAGATGATGCACCGTGCAGGCAAAGCCGTTGGGCGGCAGCCATTTCGCGAGCGCGTCCGCCTCGAGGAACGCGCGATAGACTTTCTCCGGCCTGGTTGCCAGGACGCGGTGCAAACGAACGGTGTTGGGCATGGTCGTCTTTCCATTTTGAATTGACTGTCGGAAGGCTGCCGACGCCGATCAACCACCGCCCGGGATCGGCAGAACCGGCATGACCTCGACGGAGTCGCCGGGAAAGATCGTGAAATGCGGATGGTTCTCGAACAGCTGCGCGGCCGCCACGTGCGATTCCGCGCGCACGACCATGAAGGCGCTCATCTGGTTGCTCACGTCCTCGATGCCGCGCTCGGTGATCTTCATGGTCTTGCCGAGCGGCCCGCCCATGGCGGCAACGGCCGCCTGATGCCTTTGCATCCAGGCCTTCCAGGCGGCGATGCCCTCCTGTTCCTTGGCGCGCCGTTCGGATTCGGGCAGCGCCATCCATGCCTGCATGCGCGGGCTGGATTTGCTGCCGAGAAAGACGGCGAGGTAGGTGTCGTTCTGGGTCATCGGGTTCCCTTTCGTCTGCACCCAAGGACGCCCCGGTGGAGGGCAGTCCGACCGCGATCTCGCAAAAATTCTGCGCGGTATTTTTGGCAGGCGCGGGTGACGTCGACGTGATGGAGGCCCGCGACGATCTGATGCGGCCCGGCTTCGTCGCCCCCCGCTATATAGGGAGCAGGTCATCTGCCGGCTGGACCACATTCGGGGCGAGCCACCTGGCCTTCGATCGATGACCATATTTGCATTCGGGTGCCCCGATGCACGCCATTGAAACGCTCTATCAGGAGCACCTGGCGCGCCGGCAGCTTCCGCCGCGCGACCTCATCGAGCGGCAGACCCGTCGCATAACCGATGAACGCCTCGGACGCGTGATCGCCGGGGCGCCTCGCCTGCGCCCTGCCCAGCGCCGAAGCGCTCGATTATCTCCGCCGCCACCTGCGGGCGCCCCTGCTGACGGTCGCCGCCGGCATCGGCTTCTGGGCATACTGCCTGCTTCAAGCCCAGGGAATCGAAACGCTCGCCACCGACCTCTTCGCGCCGCAGGACAATCCGCGCTTCCGGCGGCCGGGCTGGCATCCGGTGCAGCCGATGGACGCACTGGAGGCGCTGCGCCGCTACCCGGACCACGACGTCCTCGGGATCTGCCTGCCGCCGGGCTTGAGCCTGCAACAGGTGTATGAAGCCGCTCCCCAGGCGACGTCCCGCCAACTGTTCGTGGCCGGCTACTGCTCGCGCGATGCCTTCGGCGGCGGGGAGGAAGGAATCATGTCGGAGATGCACGGATTGAGGTTCCGGCGGGTGGATTGCATCCCTCGCTGGGGGCTGGAGGCGGCGGGCTATCGAACGGTCCTGATCCACATCTGGCACGTGTGACAGGCGCAAAAAGGGAAAGGGGCCGCCAGATGCATCTGGCAGCCCCTATCACGTTCGGGTCCCGTCCGTGGTTTCGCCAGAGCGACATGCCGCTCCGCGAGCCTCGGCTGGCCTTGGCTTGGTGACCGACGCTGCTTTCGCCTCATCGACCTCCAGTCGATCGCGTCCGATCGACACCGCAACCGTAGCCGAACTCGCGGCGCGATCGAAGGCCCGAATGCGCCGGCAGGGGAGTTTTCCCCATTGTCCCCGCTATTCGACCGAAGGAACCGGGGATTCTTTGAATGGCGCATGTTCTTGTCGGCGAACCGGCGTCCACTTCGCCGGAACATGCGCTAGACGATATGGAGCGCGTAGAAAACGCAGAGTGCGAGGCTCGCCCAGACCGCGGCCGTGAAATAAAGCGACATCCAGGCAATCTCGTCCTTCCACTCGGCGAGGTCGTGCGTCACGACCCAGCGCGTGCAGACGTCACGCAGGCCCTCGAGAGGTCCGAGATGCCGGCCGCCGTCGGCCATCTTGGCCCGCCATCGGGCGAGGTACATCGGGACGTCGACGGTCACCAGAAAAACCAGATAGGCGGCAATCCCGACGATCGCGACGGCGAGGACCACGCGCGCCGGGCCATCGAGGTCCGACAAGAGCCGGCAGAGGCCGATTCCGACGGCCGCGAAGGCAACGGCCCAGATCGAGTTCTCGATGGCGTTGCCCAGGTAGTTGGTGGTCAGCACCGCATACCATGAGAAGCATTCCGCGGTGACGATCAGCGGCAGCACCACCGAGGCGATGTTCAAGGCCGTCTCCGCGCCGGTCATCGCGCCGAGCTGGCGCAGCACGATGACCCACTGCGCCGCGAAGCAGACCTCGGCCACGGTTGCGACCGAGCGTCCAAGCGCGACGCTCGACAGCCACGTGTCGAACAGGCAGATCCGCTGAACATCCGCGCGCGGAAGGAACGAGCGGAATGCGCAGCCGAACACATAGGCCGCGCAGAGGAGCAGCATGAGCTCGACATCGGAGGTGCTGCCGAGACGGCCAGCCGGCGGTTCGGGGAACTGGCCGTACAGCCAGAACCAGGCCGCGATATTTGCGGCGCTGACGGAGGTCAACAGACCCCACCACCGGGCCAGGGGATTCGACCAAGCCAATGAACTCGACCTGGCCCGCCATTGCAAACTCATGTGAACGCGTCCACGTGTCGCCAAACTGATATTGGACTGCAATAATCGTGTCACAAATGTGTGCAGTCAAGCGGGCGCCGGATTCCCTGCGGCCGCGCGCCGGCCGACGGCGCTCGACAACCTTGCGTCATGAAGCCGCCCAGCTCATCCCGCCCGCCTCCTCCAGCGAACCGTTCGCCATGACCTCGCAAGCCCTGCCTGCCGGCACCACCCTGCTGCTGCGCGGCGGACGCGTTTTGACGCCCGACGCGGACTGGCATGATCCGCCGCAGGCCGATGTCGCGGTCGCCGGCGACCGGATCGCCGGCGTGGCGCCGGGCTACCAGCTCGCCGAGGCGGGCGGCGTCGAGGTGATCGACGCGCGCGACCATCTGGTGCTGCCCGGCTTCGTCAACGCGCACTATCACTCGCACGACGTGCTCGCCAAAGGCACGCTCGAGGAGGTGCCGCTC
>Ga0126371_10001092_pt1 | contig 22735 bp, 19 predicted proteins | sample PanSoiMetaPlot_4_FD_110145 | JGI IMG/M metagenome (GOLD analysis project Ga0126371, IMG submission 110145) | Tropical forest soil microbial communities from Panama - MetaG Plot_4 | ecosystem: Environmental > Terrestrial > Soil > Tropical forest > Bulk soil | place: Panama | collected 2016-02-17 | reverse complement strand
CATGTGGCGCCCTTTCCGCCACCGCCCGAGATCGTGCACTTGGGAACGCCGGTATATCCGCTCCCGGCGTTTGTCAGCGTCACGGCTGTGACAACTCCGCCCGCCATCGTCGCCGTGCACTTCGCTTGCACGCCCCCGGCGAAGATCGTGGTGCCCGTGGGCGAGGTGTATTTCGTCTTGTTGTTGGGTAGGGTGACCGCGCAGTTAGGGGTTGTCGTGTAGCCTGATCCCTTGCTCTTGAGAGTCAGGCTGGAAACTTTTTGCGTGCTGATCGCGCCATTCATGCCCGACGGTAGATAGCAATCTGCCCTGAACACGTTGCCATTGAACTGGCAGTTGACGTCAATGTCGCCCTGGGTAATGTCGTAAAAGACACAGGAGTTCCCTGCCGTCACATTGATTGAATAACAGGACGGCTTGCCCTTCGTTCCGAATTGCGTCTTGGCAATGGAGTAATAGGTGGGATTCGGGTTGCCGGCACGGATGTTCGAGTGCTGGTTCACGAGCGCCTGAATACCCGCCATCAACGGCGCTGATGCTGACGTTCCTCCGATTCCAACCCAGCCGCTCGGATCGCCGGTGCAAGGCACGCCGCCATTTGCAGCATCGGAGTAGCAAATGATAATGAAGTGTCCCCAGATGCCATTGCTGCCGAACAACGAGACATCGGGCACATCACGGACGCCATCCGCCGGATTGCCGAAGACGCCCCTCTGGAAAACTGGCTTCGGGTATCCGACGCAGTTGGTGCTTTCGATAAAGGCAAAGTTCTGGTTTCCTACGCCCGTGTAACAGCCGCTGGGCCCGCCACCACCCGCAACGGTGCTCAGGAAACCCGCGCCGCTGGTGCTATTGCAGAAGCCAGCAGTTCCGGTCGGAGAACTGAATCCTTCGATGTTGTAAACCAGGTAGCTCGCGCACGAATCGTTCCAGGGAATCTCCGGGATGTAGGACTTGGCCGAGCCGAAGTTGGCGTCGTTGGCGGCGTTCCAATAAGTGCTCTGCGGAGCCCCGCCGTTGAGAGAGTTGTATAGATCTTCAAAATCGGTGCCACCGACGGAAACAGCATATTGGCTCTCGCCCCATCCAGTGATGCCGATGCCGGGAAACGCCCAGCTGTCTCCATTGGTGAACAGGCGAGCGCAGGTCGAAGGCCCGTTGTCACCAGCGGATGTGAAGACCGAAACGCCCGCTGCGGCCGCCGACTGAAAGGCCGAATTGAACGCCGCGTTCGCCGCAGCTCCGTTGACAGCCTCACAGAGCCCGTAACTCATGCTGATGATTGGCGGCGGACTGCCCGCGCTAATGAGGTTCTGAATTGCGATCAGCCCGCCGAAGGTGGTCGTCGTATCGCTGCAGGAGATCACCTCCACAGCCGCACCGGGCGCGGCGGCAGTGATCATTTCGACATCGAGATCGGCTTCAACATCGTCGCCGTTCGTGCCAGGATTCGTGCAGTTTCCTGCCGAATTCGGATGCGCCGTAGTGAGGGTGCCGCCAAAGCTCGCGAGCTTGAACTTGCTGCGGTAGTTGGCCCAATCCGAACCGAACGTATTGGTGTCCTCGACCACGGCGATGGTCTGCCCAGACCCAGTAATTCCCGCTTTGTAGAGCGGCGTCAAGTTGTAGATCGTCTGGAAGTCCTCAGGTACGAGGGCAAAGCAGTTGGTGCCGCATCCGGCGAAGGTGAAGTCGGTTTTGAACCGGTGGTAGGCGTCGGGGCGGAAGTCATGCATTGAAACTACGCCGTGAATGGCAGGAGCGAGCGCGGCGGGAATTTGCGGGTCGCTCATGTTGGCAATGTGCAGCTTGCTGCCGACCATCAGGTGATGGATTTCGGTGTGGAACGCATTGCGTATCTGGCCTGCGCTTCCCGAAAAATCAATGACCATCCGATTGGGATAGACATGATTCACGCTGAAACCCTGGGATTGGAGCCAGGCTGTGATGGCGTCAATGTCCTGCTGCGCAACTCCGTACTTCTCTCCCTGTTCGGCAGCGCTAAGCCACTGACGGAAGTTCGGGGAAGACTTGTCAGTGAGGGAGTCGACGAAGGCTTCGAAGGCGCTTTCGACTTCGGGAGCGCGCTTCAACTGCAACAGCATGTGATTGAGCGGAAGAGTATCTGCGACGCGGCCGCGGTCGTGCTTGGCATCGGCCTCAGGACGCGTGTTGCCGTAGAGCCGCGTGAGCTGGGTGTTGTCGATGGGCTGAGTAATGAGGGCTCGCGGTCCCTGGGGCGCAGCCAGGACAGACGAACCAAGACTCGCAACGAGACACATAAGTAGAGCGGCAGCCGCGATAGCGACAGATTTCCTTGACATATTTTTTGTTCACCTTCGCTCAAATTTTGAGGTTGGAACAGGGGATCAGAAACGGTTCAGGGTTGAAATTCTATCTCACTTCCGAAGGAATGGAAGTGTAAGAAAAATGCAAAGTACATGGGAGTAGTGAGGGATGAGCAGTGAGCAATGAGCGATGAGCAAGCCCCGTCCCCATTGCTCATAGCTCACTGCTCATTGCTTGTGCTGGTTAACCCTGCTCTTTGAGCTTGAGTTTCGACTTGTTCTCTTCCATGAACTCCTTGATATCGTTGGCGGCACCGAGCAAGCGGTTCCACTGCTCGTAATATAAGGTGACTGGAAAGCGGCCGAGGCCATAGACGCTGACTCCGCCCTTCTCTCCAACCTTAAAGATGAGGTCTCCGCTACGCTTCTTGGTTTCGACTTCTTTTTCCAGTTGAGCCAGTTTGGCTTTCAGTTCTTCGTAACTCGGTTCTGCCATTTCGCCTCTCTTCGGGATAGGAGTGCCGGTCGATGGCCGCGATCCGTCCGAATCGCGCCATTGCCTATAGTAACTTGTTCGAAGTTGTCGCGTGGCGGATAACCGTTATAAGCTCTAAGTAATCTAATCCCGAAGCGGGAATCCTATGCGTGTCTGGGTGAGATGGTCAGCGTGGCTGTGCCTGTCCTTGATGCTATGGACAGTTGCGGCCGAGTCCACGCACAATCACCCGAACCAGTCGGAATCCGCTTCGTGCCTGATCTGCGTGGCGGCGCACAGCGCCAGTCCCGCAGTGAATACAGGCCATGCCGCACCGTTCTTTGCAGCGGTTGGCACCCTGCAAGAGCATAGTGTTGTTGCCAACGCCCGGCTGGACTTTTCTGAGGCCGGGATTCGCGGTCCTCCTGCCGTTCTCTAAGAATCCATTTCATCCGACTCACTCCACTCGAACGCTCTGGCGTTCGGATGGTTCATTCCGGATCGATTCTTAGTCAGGAGGGCATTCATGCCGACCGTTCGTCAGGTCTACAGCGCTCTGTTGGTGAGCGCTCTCTGCTTGGTGATCGCTCTATGTGTGGGAACTTGTTTTGCCGGAGCGGCCCAGGCCGCCGGAAATTCCGGCTCGATCAGTGGGACCGTCGTCGACCCTACCGGAGCGGTGGTTCCAAACGCGACGGTCCAAATTCACAATCCGGTAAGTGGATTCGACCGCAACACCACAACCGACAACGCAGGCAGGTTTACTCTGCCGAACATTCCGTTCAATCCTTATCACCTGCAGGTAACCGCAACGGGATTTGCGCCCTTCGCTCAAGATGTCGAGCCGAGATCGGCAGTCCCATTGACCCTCACCATTACCCTGAAAGTCGCCGAATCGACTACTCAGGTGACAGTCGAGGGCGGCGCTGACCTTGTCGAAAACGACCCGACATTCCACACGGACGTGGATAAAGGCCTGTTCGACAAACTTCCTCTGGAGAGTTCGACATCGCAGGTAAGCTCCCTGGTCACCCTGTCGACGCCCGGGATTTCAGCCGATTCTAATGGTTTATTCCATGGGCTCGGTGATCACGCTGAAAATTCTTTTGTGGTCGATAACCAACCCATCACCGACCAGCAGAGCAAAGTGTTCTCGAACCAGATTCCGCTCGAGTCGATCGAGTCTTTGGAAGTAGTGTCCGGCGCGCCCCCGGCAGAATACGGAGATAAGACCAGTGTGGTGATCAACGTGACCACCCGCTCAGGACAGGGCGTAACAACGCCGCACGGCAGTCTCACCACTTCGTACGGGTCCTTCGGTACTGCGAATGCTGCGTTCGATCTCGCCTACGGCGGCAAGAACTGGGGAAATTTCGTTCTTGCCAGTGGATTAAAGACTGGCCGATTTCTCGATCCACCGGAATTTACCGTGATGCATGACAAGGGGAACGAGGAGAATCTGTTCGACCGCGTTGACTTTCAGCTCTCATCGGTCGATTCCCTGCACTTCAACGTTGGTTATACGCGGTCATGGTTCCAGACGCCGAATTCGTTCGACGCGCAGAACGCGACCGCATGGAATGGAGTAACCGTGGACAATGGCGGCCGAGATCCGAATGGGAATATTGTCGGCCCGGCCGATCAGCGCTCGCAGATCAAGACTTTCAACATCGCTCCCTCGTGGATCCGGGTGCTGAATACAAACTCGGTATTGAATGTTGGCGCGTTTGTCCGCCGCGATCACTACGACTACTATCCCAGCACCAATCCATTTGCCGACCTTTCACCGGATCTGCAAGCAGAAACTGCCGGGCAAGACCGCACCCTCACAAACGCAGGCCTCCGCACCAGCGTTTCTTACGTGAAGGGAATCCATAATGTGAAAGCGGGAGCGGTCTATCAGCAAACGTTCCTTACAGAGAACGACCAACTCGGCGTTGTGGACCCAACGTTTCTTCCGTCCCTGACTGACGCCAGCGATTCTCCCTGCTACAACACGACCACGAATGTTGCCCTCGGTCCACCCTGTACCGACCTGCTGCCATACGATCTGACACGCGGCGGCGGCATCTACGGCTTTCACGGACACACCGATGTGAAGGAGTTCTCGGTCTACGCGGAGGATGCGATCACAAAGGGAAACTGGTCGCTGAACCTAGGGTTGCGCGGCGACTTTTACAACGGACTAGTGGCACACCGGGAAGCCGAACCACGCGTCGGCGTTGCCTACAACATCAAACGAACCAATACCGTCCTCCGCACTTCCTATGCTCGCGTCCTCGAGACGCCTTTCAACGAAAACCTCGTGCTGGCCAGCACGGGTTGCGCCAATGCGGTTTTGAATCCGCTTCTTGGCTGCGCGGCGACCGGCGTGAATCCGCTCAGTCCCGGATGGAGGAACGAATTCCACGTCGGTATTCAGCAGGCGGCGGGAAAATACCTGGTCTTTTCCGGCGAGTACATCTGGAAGTACACGCACAACGCGTATGACTTCAGCATCCTCGGTGCAACACCGATTACTTTCCCCATCGAATGGCACAATTCCAAAATCCCTGGCTTCGCAGGACGCGTGAGCGTGCCGAATTTTCACGGATTCTCGGCGCTCATGGTGTTCTCGAGTGTCTCGGCTCGCTTCTTCCTGCCACAACTTGGCGGGGCCGGTGCAGTGCCCTCTGCGCCGGGAGGAGTCTTCCGCATCGATCACGATGAGAGATTCAATCAGACGACTCACATCCAGTATCAGCCGTGGAAGCAGGGTCCCTGGCTCGGATTCAACTGGCGCTATGACAGTGGTCTCGTGGCCGGCTCGGTTCCCTTTGCCAACTCGGCAAATCCGAACGATCCGGGGTTCCTGGTTGATCTAAGCGGGCTGACTGCCGACCAGCAATTCCAGGCCGGGCTGATCTGCAATGGACAGCGTGCTACGCCGACGTCGCCGTTGCCGTCATCCTGTCCCGGCTCGCAGTTCTCTTCAACACTGGTGAAGATCCCGGCACCGGGCACGGAGAATGACGATAAGAACCCGCCACGAATCGCGCCGCGGCATGTGTTCGATGTGGCGATCGGCGATGACAATCTGTTCAAGGGCGACAAGTACAAAGTGAGTCTGCAGCTCACCGCGATCAATGTCACGAACACGTACGCGCTTTACAACTTCCTGTCTACGTTCAGCGGCACGCATTACCTGACGCCTCGCTCGCTGACAGCAGAAGTGGGCTTCCACTTCTGAGAATGAACATTGGCGGCTCTTCGGAGCCGCCTTTTTATTGCCTCGAACCCGTCGGTCTTGAGGGTCGGTTTTGTAAAGGGATGTAAAAAGCGGATCTGGAAAGACGCAGGCGGCGATGCGATTGATAACATGCCGTCATCGCTTCAATCCAGCGCACATCGATTTCCCGGGAGGGTGCGGAAATGAAGAAGGCAGTCATCGCCGTTACGGTGTTGTGTTGGATTCCCCTGTGGGGGCAGCAGGCAGATGCTCCTGATCTAGCCGCGAAAAATGCGGCTTTGGAGCAGCGTGTACGCGATCTGGAAGAGCGGCTCATCGCTGTCGAAGGAAAGATCCGCACGTTACAGAGCACGCCGGCAGCTGCTCAGCCCGCAGCAGAGGCGCCGCCCGCCGCTGCAGCTGCCGCTGAGCCCGCTCCGCAGGCCCAACCGCCGGCGCCAGCTGTGCCGTCGCAGGTCGTGAACACCGGAGGAGGCTTGCCGAACTATGGCGGTGCATCTTCGGCGGCGAAAGCTTTGAATCCCGACATCAGCGTAATTGGAGACTTCATCGGCGCGGCGGGGAACAGTAACGTTCCGCCGCTGGCGACCCAGCAGCCCTTCCCTTCTCTGCAGATGCACGAATCTGAGCTTGGCCTGCAGGCGATCATTGACCCGTACGCGCGCGGCGACTTCTTCATCTCGTTCGGCGAAACAGGCGTCGATCTGGAGGAGGGCTACATCACGTTTACTGCCCTGCCCGCGGGATTCGTGGCCAAAGTCGGCAAGATGCGGTCTGTATTTGGTAAGGTCAATATGATGCACAATCACGTGCTGCCCTGGGTGGACCGCCCGCTGGTGAGTACGAACCTTGTCGGCGGCGAAGATGGCATCGACGACGCCGGCTTTTCGCTAGAGCGCATCCTGCCAGCGCCCAAGGGTATTTTCCTCGAAGCCACGGGGCAGGTGTTTCGCGGAGATTCTGCGGACGTATTCCGCGCAGAGACACGCAGCGATGTCAGCACGGTCGAGCATCTGAGAGGATATAAGGACATCACGGAGTCGACGAACCTTGATCTCGGATTTTCGTACGCGCGCGGCCATAATGATGCAACTCTATCCGACGGCAGCTTTGGCGACTTTGTCACACAACTCTTTGGGATTGATGCGACGCTCCGATGGAAGCCGTTGCGACGTTCGATCTACCATTCGTTTGTCGGTCGAGGCGAGTTCATATGGAGCCAGCGTGAGCAACTTCCGAGCGAGCAGCGCGCTTTCGGCTTCTACACCTCAGCGGATTACCAGTTCGGGCGGCGCTGGTTCGGCGGTGCGCGCTTCGATTATTCGGACCGCAGTCGCTACGCCAATCTCACCGATAAGGGAGTGGCGGCGACCTTGACCTACTGGCCAAGCGAGTTCAGCCAGGTTCGCGGTGAATATCGCTTCACGCACTACGCGGAGAATCGCGACAGCCACGAAGTGTTCATGCAGTTGATCTTCTCGTTGGGCGCCCACGGCGCGCATCCGTTCTAGGAGAGTGGAATGCTTACGATGAAACAATTTGTCCTTGGTGTGATCGCCATAGCTCTGCTGCTTCCGCCTATGGCAGCCGCGAAGAAGATCAATGTCGTGACGGCCACAACGGATATGGCTGCACTGGCGCAGGAAGTCGGTGGCGACCGCATCAGTGTGGATTCCATTGCCAAGGGATACCAGGATCCGCACTTTGTCGAGGCCAAGCCGAGTTTCCTGCTGAAGCTCCGGCAAGCCGATCTGCTGATCGTCGTTGGCTTGCAATTGGAAATCGGGTGGTTGCCACCGCTCATCACGCAGAGTGGAAACCCGCGCATTCAGGTGGGCGCCGCCGGGTATCTCGATGCCTCGCAGTTCGCGGAGATTCTCGAGATTCCTCAGGGCGTGGTCACTCGCGCCATGGGCGATGTACACCCATTGGGGAATCCTCACTATTGGCTTGATCCCGACAACGGTCGGCGGGTGGCGAAAGGCATCGCTGGCAAATTGGCGGAACTTGATCCTCCTGATGCTTCTTATTTCCAAGAGCGGTTTCAGGATTTCGACAAGCGCCTGACGGCGGCCGAACAGAAGTGGGACGGAGAGATGGCTCCCTATCACGGGAGCAAAGTTGTGACGTATCACAACTCCTTCACGAATTTCGCCAAACACTTTCAGCTGGATGTAATCGGATACGTGGAGCCGCGGCCCGGAATTCCTCCGACCCCCAGCCACACTCTCGACCTCATCGGCCTGATGAAGCGCGAGAACTGCAAACTCGTCCTGGTTGAACCTTATTTCGACTTGAAGACACCCAACAGCATTGGTTCCGCCACCGGCGCAAAAGTGCTGGTGTACCTGCCTTCCGTTGGGGGTGAGAAACAGGTGACAAACTATTTTGAGCTGTTCGATTACGATATCGACTTGCTGAAAAAAGCATTCCAGTAGTCCAAAGGACACTATGGAGATTCTGCAATTCCTTCTCTGGCCGTTTATGGCGAGCCTGATTTTGACGGGAATCCACGCCTACCTTGGTGTGCACGTGGTCGAGCGCGGCGTGATTTTTGTAGACCTCGCCCTTGCCCAGATTGCCGCGCTTGGCGCCACTGTCGCGATTCTGATCGGAATGGATCCGCACGGACAAGGAGCGTACTGGCTGAGCCTGGCGTTCACCTTCGTGGGGGCAGCGGTCTTTGCCTTTGCACGCACCCGGCGGGGGCATATCCCGCAGGAAGCGTTTATCGGAATCGCGTATGCCGTCGCATCAGCGGCCGCCATTCTCGCGATGAGCAAAGCGACGGGAGAAACCGAGCACTTGAAGGACATGCTGGTCGGAAATATTCTCGCTGTCTCGCGGCACGATGTGCTTAAGACGGCGCTGCTCTATGGAGCGATAGGAGTATTCCATTACATTTTCCGCCGCCGCTTCCTGATGATCTCAACCGATCCCGAGCAGGCTGAAGCACAGGGCATCAGCATCCGCTTCTGGGATTTTCTGTTCTACGCTTCGTTCGGATTCGTCGTGACTTCATCCGTCGCAATCGCCGGAGTGCTGCTGGTCTTTTGCTACCTCATTGTGCCTTCAGTTGGCGCGATGCTCTTCGCGGACCGGGTCGGTCGTCGCCTGGCGATCGGTTGGACCATGGGCACGCTGGTTTCTGCTCTCGGCGTTTACTTCTCCGTGCTGCTCGACCTTCCCACGGGTGCGACCATCGTCTGTACCTTTGGTGCGGTGCTGGTCTGCATGTTTCTGATTCACCTCGTTTTCTTTCACGGCAAGAGCGCCCATGCTTTGGCAGGCGCGGCTTCGGTGGAAGCTCCGAAGGAAAAGGTCTTGCCCTAGTCGTTCGAATCCGGACGCCTCGGCCTTTGTAAATCCTTGTAAAAGCAAACGATCGTAACGTCGGGTGCATCTACCCTATTGAGTAAAATCAAAGCAACGGGTTCTGCTGCGCGGATCAGAGTTTATTCGAGGAGAAACGTTTGTCCACCAAGTCCTTATTGAGGCTCACGGCAATTTTTGCTTGCATGACGATCTTGCCTGCGAGCGCACAGCAGAGTACTCCGAGTCCCGCACCTTCTTCCCAAACGGAACCAGCGTCACCGGGCGCGGCTCCATCCAATCCTCCGCAGCAGACCGACACAGAAACGAAGAAAGAGAGCAAGACGACCAGCGAGAGCGCTGGACCGGGCACATCGAACGACCGCCTTTTCTTTACGCTGCCGAATTTCCTGACACTGGAGAACGCCGGACAAGTGCCGCCCTTAACGACAAAGCAGAAATTCGCAGTGGTGGTTCGCGGCAGTTTCGACTACGTCCAATATCCGTGGTATGCCTTCCTGGCGGGAATTAACCAGGCGCAGAACAGTGAGCCGGGATACGGACAAGGCTGGGCAGGATACGGGAAGCGGTATGCGGCATCCTTCGCCGACGGCACCATTGAGAATTTCATGACTGGGGCGATCTTGCCTTCCCTGCTGCATCAGGACCCGCGATATTTCCAATTGGGACATGGAAGTTTCACCCATCGAGCGCTCTATGCAGTGAGCCGGAACCTGGTCACACGAGGGGATTCCGGGAAGAATCAGTTCAACTTTTCTGAAGTCGTGGGCGGCGCGATGGCGGCCACGATTTCGACTTACAGTTATCACCCCGCGGGCAAATATGTCACCACAACAACCCCCGGAGAGCTACGTTACATACCCTCGGACCGAACCGTGAGCAACACGGCGAAAGTCTGGGCCACGCAGTATGGCTACGACACTTTAACGATCGTTCTGAAAGAATTTTGGCCCGACGTTCGCCGGAAAGTTCATAAGACGAAAAGCGAGCCAGGAATCTCCGTTGAAAAACAATAAGCATCCGGTAATGTAGCCCCTGACGCCCCGTCCGGGGTTGCGCGAAGCGCAATGAACGCGGCCAGGATGAAAGTTACTTGCGCCACTCACTCCGCGGTGACGCGCTTCTTTCCTTTGCTCACAAGCGCGGGACGGACGAGGCGTCCGTCCCTACACAAACCAATCACATCGTGCGTCTCGGCTCGAAGGCTCGATCCGTTACAAGGTTCGGGTGCACTCGGCGGAACGTTTCAGCCACGTGGCAATTCCAGCAGACCGGATGATGTGTGGAGCAGACTCTGGGCAAGTCCTCAGGAGCGACGTCTTTCCACTCACAGGTCTTGAAATCGGGTCCTAACAACGCGGGAACGTGGTCGAGATGGTGCAACGGCCCGATGGGCTTCCGGCAGAATACGCACTTTTTTCCGTCGTACCACTTATCGACGATATTCCACACACGGCAATTCTGCGGATCGGCTTCGATCTGTTTTAGGCACTCCTGGCCGCAGTCTTCGCGCTCGGGCCAGCGGGAACACTCTTGCAACCGGACCGTGGGTTCATTGACAAAAGCGCCCAATGCGGCTTCGCCGGCCGCTACATCCACAGCGGCTGGAGCACGTGTTTCGGGACAAGTTACCAGACGTTTTCCGCGCAACCTGAAATACGCTCGAACTCCTGGAACCGCGCGAAAAACAAACAACGCAACGCCCAGTACCAGGACGGCGATCATGATGGTAAAAACCGTGACGGTCATACAGCACCCCCCGGTTCCCCGCGCCGCCGAATGCGATTAGACGGGAATCCCTTGTCGCTCAGTCTGGGCGGAGGTGTGGGGGATGACGATGCCCTGGATCACTTCAACGAGTGATTCTGATCACCTCAGATGGTCCGTCGCAGGAACTTGCGAGCTAGGCGGCTCTGTCAGGATGGTCATTTGCGCGCAACACAAGCATTGCCGGCAACTGCAGTGACCGCACCTGCGACGTGCGCCGGGACCGTACCTGGACGGCTACCCCGGCGTCTTTCGGGAATGGATCGGACAATATCTCGAACTCCTCTCCGTAGATCCGAACTACTTGGGATTGAGCGTAGCCGCTTCGCTTGATCTGTGCACAAACGTCTGCCGTAATAGAGGTATTCTGGCTGGAATTCACAAACCCTCTTTTCAGGAAAAAAGCCTTCCCGATATAGATTGAACACTCTCTGTGGAGGTTTCGCCGTGAGCGGGCTCACATTTGGCAGTACCAATAAGTCTTTGTGCAGCAATAGGATACACGCTGCAGCAATTGCTGGCGCAGTTTGGCGCCGGTGAGTCAGATGGTCCATAGGGCCACACAGATCCATCCGCGCAACCAACGAAAGGTGCCGGCACCCAGAAAAACCGTGCCAATCATCCAGGCATAGGTCAGCGCGATCTGCAGGACACGCGAAGCGGCGCTTTTCCCTTTTTGTTTTTGGGCTACTTCAGGGAGACTCCAACGGCGTCATGAAGACTCCTTGCACCGAGCGGCTTATTTTTTCTTTTTGTGAGGCTTCTTCGCTAGTGGTTTGGCACTCGGTTTCTTTGCCGGCTTGGCAGCTGGTTTCACTGGAGCTGGCTTCGCCGGAGGAGGCGCGGGTTTCGCAGGTTTGGCTTTTTCTGCCGCTTTGGGTTCGGGCTTAGCAGCCGTTGGGGCCGGCGGCGCACCAGCCGCCTTCCCTTTTTTCCCTTTCGCGGGCGGCACAGCAGTCGTTTGCCCGGCGGCCTGTGCCGCTGCTTTGGCCGCTCGCCCACGCCTGGGTGCGGGAGGCGGTGGCGGAGGTGGCGGCGCAAACGGCTTCAGGAACTTCAGCGTCTCGGTGCGCGAGCGCAACTTGCCATCGAGCAGCAGCATGAAGACGTCGTTCGCCAGTTTGGGATAAATCGGTAGCTGCGGCGTAATCAGCAGCTCGGTCATCTCCGGTAGAGGAATCTTCTGCTGCACTTGCCGCCACTTCGTAAGGTAATTCTTGATCTTCTGCTCAACGGACTGCTGTTTCGCTGTCACCGCCAGGAACAGCACCATCTCGGGACGGGCTGAAGACAGCAGTTGCCAGGTTCGCGACGGCGTCGCCGCTTCCTTGCCCATCAATCGCTTTGCCAGTTCCTTGGCGTGATCTTCGATATCGCGCCAGGCCTCGACCAGATCCTTGCGCGGGATCAATTTCTGAATGTCAGCAACATCTTTATCTGAGAAGTGCGACGTGAGGAAATACATCACCGCAGGTCCAGCATCCGGTGTGTAGCCGAGATCGACCATCTGCTGCCGCGTCTTCATCAGCGCGGTGATCCCATTGACGTCGACCTTGGCTGAAGTCCATCTTTCGTGCAGTACCTCGAGCCAGCCTTCCTTCTCGAGCATCTTGACCACGTTCAGAGGATCGTCTTCGTGCGCGAGAGCGGCGATCTCGTGCCCAATTGACGATTTCAGAATGTGCTCGATGTACTTGCCTTCCTTGGCGGCGTCGTATCGCGCCTGTGTGCGTTCCTCGAGCGGCCAGTGGAAGCGCGCCGCGAAGCGCGTAGCGCGAATGAGCCGAGACGGATCTTCCAGGAAGGAATAGTTGTGCAGGATGCGGATCAGCTTGGCTTCAATGTCGGCGACGCCATTAAAAGGATCGAGCAGCAGCCCCCGGGATCCTTCGTTGAGCGACAACGCCATGGCATTCACGCTGAAATCGCGTCGGCGAAGATCCTCATGGATCGTCGATGGCATCACGATGGGAGGCTTGCCGGTTTTCTCGAAGCGTTCCGTGCGCGCCATGCTGACTTCGGCGCGAGCATTCCCCGGCAAGGCGAGAAAAATCGTGCGTATGTCTTCCTCGATGGCGGTGATCTTTGCGCCCGCCTTCTCGAAGTCCTTTACCAGCTTAAGGGGATTCCCCTGGACCGTAAAATCAAGGTCGCGGATGCTGAATCCGCTGATGATGTCGCGGATGCCCCCGCCCGTGAGGTACAAATTCATGCCCGCCGCGCGGGCCACGTCTTGCACAAGGCCGACTCCCTTTAACTGATCCGGGGTCAGCCGGAGTTCCATCGTGTAAATGTAGTCAGCCATTCGCTCTTAGGCGGCGTCAAGCCCTTGGGCCGAGCGCAATTCGATGCGTGAATCGCGCCAGGGGAGGGCTCGATTTGCCAATCTTTCCACAGGATTTCCACAGGTTAAACCGAACTGATGACTCAACCTTGAGCCACTCAGACGCAAGTGGCGTGCTGCCAATGACTTATACAGAATGGAATCTCTCTGGCAAACTCAAGAAAATAACACAACGTTTATATTTTGGCTACTGCTTAGAGGGATTCCGCGAGTTTGCGGGCAAAAAGTGCGAAAATCACAAAGGCAGGCGTCAGGCGGCGGGCGTCAGGCGTCAGAAAACGGCTCTTTGCTTCATACCATGAAGTTTGTGCCACGGCCGAGGGTCGGCGGTCTGCGATCCAAGGTCAAGTTCTAAGGTTTTGTGCCTGACGCCCGACGCCTGCCGCCTGACGCCTGCTTTTCCATGCCTTCGACACATAAGAAAGTCATCGTCCGTAAGATGGACCGCGATTCGGTCTCCGGATACGTGTCGCCCACGCAATTCGTGAACGATGGCAAAGTCGAAGTACTGAATACCTCCGGCACAGTGATCTCGGTCGATCTGCGCGAGATCAAGGGAGTCTATTTCGTTCGTGAGTTCGGAGAGGCCGAGTCGCTCACACGCAAGACCTTCACTTCCCGTCCCCGCGCCGAGGGTCTGTGGGTGCGTCTGCGATTTAAAGACAGCGAGGTCCTAGAAGGCCTGATGCCCGCCGATCTCCTCCAAGCCACGCCTGAGGGATATCTCGTGAATCCACCAGACCAGCGCTCAAACACCCAGCGTATCTTCGTACCGCGCACTGCGCTGGAATCGCTAACAGTGCTAGCAGTAATTGGCGCGGCAAGACGCGGACGTCGCGCCGCCGAGGATCAGCGCCAGGTCCCAATGTTCGGAGAGTAGGTTTGTGCAGAGACGGACCCATCGGTCCGTCCCTCTCTTTCAGACGGCGATCTCTTCCAGGCACATTCGGTTTTTGCCCGTGCGCTTGACCGAGTACATCAACTCGTCGGTCCGTTGGACCATGGCTTGAACAGACTCCGGCGGCCTGAGGAACGTCAATGCACCGACGCTGAACGTCACCGGCCAACCTTGATGGCGCATCGTGTTCATTAGAGCTTCAAGAACCTTCGACAGCAACGTTGTCGCGGAATCCCTACAGGTATTGGGCAGGAACAAGGCAAATTCGTCTCCCCCTAGCCGTGCCACCATATCCGTGCACCGAATGTGATTCTGTATTCCTCGCGCGACCTCTACTAGAACGCTATCTCCCGTAGCATGCCCATTCCGGTCATTGATTTCCTTGAAACAATCAAGATCCAGGTATGCCAACGTCATTGGTTGACGCAAGCGGCGAGCTCGATTGATTTCGTCGTCTGCGAATTCGAAGAACGCCGCCCGAGTAGCGGCGCGAGTAAGACTGTCGACGCGCGCCATTTCACGTTCGCGAGCGTGGAGCTTTTTCATGTCCGCGATGACGAACGCGATCAGGACGAAAAACACCGTCCAGACCACCGCATTCCAGTAGGCGATCTGGCCATGCAAGAGATAAGTGGACGAACTGACATTCACTCCGGCGATGATGACTCCGGAGCCGAGGGAGGCCAATAGTCCGGCGCGGCGGCTTATGAACCAGGTAAAGAACGCAACCGGCAGAAGGAAAAAGACGGAGAACTCGAGCAGTTGCGTGGTTGCAAAATAGTCACCAAGCCCGATCAGCGCCATCGCAAAGAGGCCCAATGCCAGCAGTGCCGGCTGACTTCGCTTGCGGAAAAAATCTGCCATGTATCCCCCAATTTCGTTATTGATGATTGCGAACAGCAATTTCGGGATGATCTCGACTTGAAAATTTTGACGTGGGATCGGCCCCAATGTCGCATACAAAAACATTAACGAAATCGTAGATATTTTCTTCGGAAAGGCGTGGTCATGTAGCGGCGGACGCATTCGTCCGCCCCCGCGAAGCCCGTGGGGGGAGCAGCCGGGCCGCGAACGATAGACCGGCCGACGGGAGCCTTACGGAGCGTCACCCAACTTTTTCCAGCCGATTCGCGGCTTGCCGGCGCGATTCCGGGACTCGATGCCTTTCGCGGGAATTCGGAAAAGACTTGAGCGGTTGCGCATCGTCTGCCGCCCCGTGCTTCGCGAGCAAGGGCAATGACGGCGCAAAAATCGAGACCAGGGCAGCCCCTCCGATCGCACCAACCACCACTGCCAAAGACGCGATAACCGGAACCTTGATAAAAGGCGCCAGCACCATCTTCGCCCCTACAAAAACCAGCACCACAGCAAGTCCGACATGCAAGAACTTCAGACGAATCAAATACTCGGCGAGCAGTGAATAGAGCGCCCGCATACCCAATACCGCGAAGATATTCGACGTGAACACGATGAACTGATCAGAGGTGATGGCGAAGACCGCCGGAATCGAATCGAGCGCAAACACCACATCGCTGATTTCGACCAGCACCAGAGAGAGAAGCAGCGGAGTTGCCAGCAACTGGCCATTGTGCCGGACAAAGAACTCCTCGTGATTCGTGGCCGTTACGGGAATGATCCGACGCACCATCCGGAACACGGGATTACTCTCCGGCCGAACCTCCGAGCGGCGTAGGAACTGGATACCGGTCACCACAAGCAGCGCTCCAAACACGTACGCGACCCAATGGAAAGTGTTCAGCAGCGATCCACCGACAGAAATGAATAGCCCCCGGGAAACAACAGCACCGATGACGCCCCAAAACAAAACCCGGTGTTGTTGAACGGCTGGAATTCCAAAATATGAGAAAACAACAACAAACACGAACAGATTGTCGACTGCAAGCGCCTTTTCCACCAGGTACCCAGTCAGAAACTCGAGACCGCGCTCTGATCCGAACTGCCAGTAGATTGCACCATTGAAGGCAAGTGCTACCGCAATCCATACGACGCTCCACGTCAGCGCCTCGCGCGTTCCGACCACGTGAGCCTTGCGATGAAATACCAACAAGTCAAGCGCGAGCAATCCGAGGGTTATCAGTCCAAACAGCAGCCAGAGTGATGTATTCGCGATGGAGGTCATACGCTCCCTGAGGAGTATTAAGCTCTATTGGTTCTCGGTGGACCGGTAAGTGGCACTACTAGCCGTTCGATCCGGAGAACGCCGGGTAGATCGCATCCGGACCCGCCACCAGAGCCGGCGAATCTTTTCCGAAACGGCCGGAAGCCATCGCCGCGCTTTGGCAAGCACCCGCCGCGCCCAGTCGTACTGCCGAGACAAAATGACCAAACCCGCGATCAGCAGAGGTATCCCAGGCAAAAGCGGCAGCACCAGCCCGATCACTCCAAGCAGCAACAGGATCCAGCCGAGTATGAGGACCGGATATTTCATCTTGCTCTGAAGAATGGTATTCACGTTGTTTGATAAGACGGCGTTGAAGAGCATCGGGATCCTTACATAAGTCTGATGGAACCATTAAGTTGCGCTTAATAGTTTCCAGAACTGAAGCGGAGAGCTCGGCGTCGGCTGACTCCAATTCGGAATCAGCCGATCTTCACCACATTTTCAGCCGAGCACCCGCAGCTACAACCATTCCCTCAGCTTTGTCCTGCCAGACTCGTCTGAAGTTCCAGGTTGTCCATGCGCATCTTGCCTTTCTCGTACTTGAGAATGGTGTCGAGTTTGGTGTGCAGAGCATCGGCATGCGAGTAAACTGCCTCGACTGCCTCGCCATAATCACTCCAGTAGACGTTCCGTCGGTTCTCATTCACCAACTCGATGGCTTCCGTCAGATTGCTGGCGACCGACACCAGGTGAGGCCGGGCATGCTCGATCGCCAGGGCCTGAGTCTGGTTCGCCATCGGCTTCATGGCCTCCAATTCCGCAAGAGACTGCCCCATCTCATTCACATGGTCCTTAATTGCGTTCAGCCTGGCAGTGTGACTCTGCCAGCTCAGTTGCTTGGCGGGGGTAAACGAATTGAGGATGTCAGCCTGGTCGCGCATTTTGGATGCAGTGCGCTTGAGGTCTGTCAACTCATTCGCAACTTGGCGATGGCCTTGCGTTGGCGACTCAGCCGCGAACGCTGAGCCCACCATAGCGATAATGACAAGAACCGCCATCGCAGAAGATATGATCGAAGACTTCTTTCTAAGAATCACTATTCCTCCTAGTTGTACGCAAATTGCGTTTGGGACTGCGCTGATTCCTGGGGCCTGTGGCGCAGTTGTAAGTAAGATGCGGCGAGGTAGGTTAATCAAAATACAAAATACAAGCGGAACGCTTAAGTTTTAGTTATCAATGCCGCGCGGAGCATGACGAGCAGGGAGTCATCCCATTTTGCAGGTTCGGCCCAAACGCCGTCGCCAACAACCTCGCAAAGTTTATAATCGGCGGTAAGAATTAGATTTTGATTAATCCAGTGGGGCAACATGGAATGGCTCAATTACCATCATCTGCGCTATTTATATGCTGTGGGGCGTACTGGCAGCATCAGCAAGGCCAGCCGGGAACTCCACGTCTCTTCCCCAGCAATCAGCTCCCAACTGCGCGATCTTGAGGAACATCTTGGAGAGAAACTCTTCGCCAGGTCCGGACGCAACCTGGTTCTGACCGAGATCGGCCGCATCGTCTTCAGCTACGCAGAAGAAATTTTTTCACTAGGTCAGGAGTTGATGAGCACCATCAAGGAACGGCCGACCGGCCGACCGCTGCGGCTGGTGATTGGCGTGGTGGACGTCCTGCCGAAGATGATCGCGCAATGGCTCATCGATCCCGCCTTTCGCCTGCGGGAGCCACTTCGTATCGTTTGCCGGGAGGGAAACTCCGATCAGTTGCTGGCGCAGCTCGCAATTCACGAGTTGGACGTTGTGCTATCGGATGTGCCGACCAATCCCGGTGTGAAGATTCGGGCCTACAACCATCTGTTAGGCGAGTGCGGCACGATGTTCGCCGCCACTCCGAAATTAGCGCGGAATTTGAAGAAGGATTTTCCCCACTCCCTGCATCAGGTTCCCATGTTGCTGCCCGGCGAAAACGCCGCCATCCGCAGGAGCCTCGATTTCTGGTTCGAGTCTCAGGGAATCCGGCCCGTGATCGCCGGGGAATTTCAGGACTATGCGCTTCTGAGAGCTTTCGGCCAAGCGGGTAGAGGGGTATTCCCAATTCCCTCGGTGCTCACCGACCAGCTTCTCCGGCAAGACAGCCTTCAGACGATCGGGCACACCGATGATGTCCGAAATCAGTTTTACGCAATCTCGGTGGAGAGAAGACTGAAACATCCAGCAGTGATCGCCATCTGCGACACAGCAAGAAAGCAACTGTTCGGCAAATCGGTCGCAGCGTAATCAGGAATGGCGGTGATCCGGGCTTTGTGATGTTTGCCGAAGATTGTGTAGCGACGGACCCATTGGTCCGTCCGGCCGCACGCGAAGCGCGCAAGCCGTTGAATGTCACCCCGAGCGAAGTCGAGGGATCCCTACTCCCGTATCGAGTGAACGGGTGGCCCAAGCCTTGAAACGCTGATTTCTTTTCGAAACCGCGGGCGCCGTTGCCTGCCGGAGTCCGACACGTGACTGCCGTTACCTCGTCGGTGCGCCAAATCATAGCCAAAACAAACAATCCCACTTATCATCGGCACTTTCGGCGGGGGTATTCCGGAATGAACCAGGCACGTCCTCTTCGTCTGCGGCTCGGGTTGCTCGTCCAACTCTTATTTATGGTCACGCTGACTTGTTTTCTAACGTCGGCCACTACCGCACAAACCGCGTCAGAGCCTTCGCCCGAGGATGTCAAGAAGTTCACCGGACTGATGACAGAGATGGGCCCCTTCCTCCAGAAAATCTACTCGCGTGTCCAGTCTCCAGCGCCACGCAACCAAAGCCATCTCCTTCCCTTGCTGCCTGAGTCAACGGTTCTTTACGGTGCCTTCCCCAATTACGGAGAGACGTCGCATCAGGTGTTGACCTTGTTTCGCGAGGAATTGAAGGAGAATCCCAAACTTCGGGCATGGTGGACACAGGGGGAGATGGCGACGGAAGTTCCTAAAATAGAAAACGCGCTGGAGAAGATCTACGAGCTCTCGCAATACCTCGGCGATGAGATCGTGATTTCGGCGGCAATCTCCGGAAAAGAGGATCCCAAGTTCGTCTTGCTTGCCGAAGTGCGCAAGCCCGGCTTCAAAGAGGCTCTGCCCAAGATCCTGAGAGAGCTTGACCCGAAATCCTCGAAGACGGTCCGCGTTCTGGATGTAGCAGAGCTCGCCGCCGCGTCGGACGCTCCCGGAACAGATCAGCCACTTGTCCTCGTTCGTCCCGATTTCGTCGCCTTCGGTGAGAACCTCGCTACGATTCGCAGGTTCAATGCAAGCCTCGGTCGAAACTCCCAGCGCTTCCCGTCCGCGGAGTTCGGACGTCGCATCGCGCAAGAATACGAAGGCGGCGTAACCATTGTTGCCGGACTCGATGTGCAGACCGTTCTCAAACACGACGGCCCGAGGGACGATCAAAGCCGCGCCACCCTCGAGCGTACGGGATTCTCCGATATGAAGTACCTGGTATGGGCGCATAAGACCGTCAACGCCCAACAAACCAGCCAATTCGAACTGAGCTTTACCGGCCCGCGTCGCGGAATCGCAGCCTGGCTCGCGGCTCCCGGACCGATCGGGAGTCTCGACTTTGTTTCGCCCAATGCCTTGATCGTAGCTTCCATGTTGCTCCAGGATCCGCCGCACATCTTCGACGATGTAGCTGCCCTGGCCACCGCTTCCAATCCAAAGGCAATGGATTCACTGGGCCAGATGGAGCAGGCATTACATCTAAACCTGCGTAATGACCTCCTCGTACGCCTGGGAGGAGAGATCACCGTCCAACTGGACACGCTCCCTCCGCAGAACCCGGTCTGGAAGGTTTTCCTGAAGACCACGGACCCACCCGGCCTGCTGGAAACGCTCCGAACATTTTTCGCCGCTTCCAGAATGATGCCGGACGAATCGGAACAGGACGGCGTTTCCTATTACACCCTGCGCATTCCAAACGCGAACAGGCCCATGGAAATCGGCTATGCCATCGCTGACGGATATCTGGTCGTAGCCTCCAGCCGTGACGCGGTCGCAGATGCTATCCGCCTTCATCGCGGTGGAGAGTCGCTGGCAAAATCCGGCAAACTTGTTAACTACCTCCCGCCATCCGCGTCAGGGACGGACGTTTCTGCCCTGCTCTACGAGGACCCGATCGCGATGGCAGCGCTCAACCTGCAACGCATTTCGCCGGAACTCGCGAATTCTCTGATCCAGCGGAGCGTAGATGCCCCGCCCACAGTGATGGCCCTTTATGGTGACGAGAGCGCATTGCGGGAAGCCAGCCGAAGCGGCGCGTTCGATGTCACAACCCCGCTGATCGTGAGCGCAATCGCGATCCCAAATCTGCTGCGGGCCAGAATGGCAGCCAATGATTCGAGCGCCGTGGCGATCGTTCGCACCGCCAATACTGCGCAGATTACCTACGAGGCGACGTATCCACAGAATGGCTACGCTCCCGACTTCGCCGCGCTCGGTTCCAACCCCACTCAGCCCAACGACTACTCGCCGCAACACGCGGGCCTGATCGAGTCGACGCTGGGCAACCCAACCTGCACTGCGGGAACCTGGTGCATCAAGTCCGGATACCGCTTCACCATCACAACCGCATGCAAACTGCAGAAGTGCCGCGAATACGTGGTCACCGCCACTCCCGTCAGCAGCAACACCGGAACCCGCAACTTCTGCTCGACATCCGACGCAGTAGTGAGAGTTCAGCTCGCTTCTCCGCTAAATTCCCCACTGCGACCCGCCGAGTGCCGAACCTGGCCACCGCTAAAGTAAAGGGACTGATTGCCCGGGCCTTTTGATAAAACGAACAAGTGATAAAGTGCAGGTGGTGCACACCGTAAGTACGATGCAATCCGCTGGGTAGTACAAGCCCATGCTATCGGCAGCATCGTACCCGCCCTTGCAAAAAACGCAAGGATGGGGCACCCGCAGTTTCGACACGGGAAATGGATTCAACTCTCAAAGGGCGGGCCACCCGTCCTTTATGCGGCAAGCAGGGGTAAGTAAGCCATGAGAACTTCGATGCTCAGCGTTCTTCTTTTTCTCGTGCATATTTCGGCAGAAGGCCAAGCGTCATCGATGTCTGTCGCCTACTGAAGTCGCCTCGGCAATTTGAAGGAAAGACAATAACCGTCACGGGATTAGTTTTCGCGGACCGGCACTCGACGGGTATTGGCGGAAAGGAATGTTCCACTGGGATAGGAATTCGATATGACCCGGACTTGATGCCTCAGGTCTTTGTCCAAGGCGTCGAATCCAAACGTAGCAACCGAGAATCGCGGCCGTTTCTAGTCACCATAGAAGGAACATTTGAATCCCATGTTCGAGCATCCCTCGGAGATATAAGTCGAATAGACGTCGAGAAAGTTCTACGCTGCGGATTCGTTAGGAATGAAATTCCATGAAAAAAACTGCGGCACAGAAATATTGGGGGGAGTGGGGGCAGTTCACGCCGCGTGAAGCTTGGAAGACTCACCCTGTTTCAAGTAGAGTGCGTAGAATCACAGAGCAATGTGATTTCGGTCATCGCACTCGATATGGCAAGAGCAGATCATAGCCAAGCCGAAAGCGGTATAAACAGGGTTTGGTCGATTCGAGCTAACTCCTTGCGGCTCAAGATTTTGCCCCTATGCTATTGAGCGCCATAGATTATTTCGAGATTTTCCGCTACCTCACTGATTCGAATAGACCGGGAGGGGGGAGGGGTACCCCGGACTCCATCGGTTTCCCAAAATGAAACTGAGAATTCCTGAAGCCTGACGCCCGACGCCTGACGCCCGAAACCTGCATTGAAAATCTCTCCCGCTTGCTGTAGTGTGACGTGTCCCACGGCCCTTGGGCCATAAGAAAGTGAACGGAATCCCGTCTCCTTCCTCCGTCCGTTTGTTTCTGTGGGCGTTTTTGATCCCAGGTTGAGGTGTCTCGATGCGCGCTCTCCCCGCTTCGTCGCTCAAGCCAGTTGTGTCCTCTGCCTTCTTCATCTTTCTCTTTGTTCTCTTTGCAGTGATTTTCACGGCCACGTTTCTCTGGGTTCCCGCCGCAGCGCAGCAATCTGCGTCAGCGGCTTTGCCTGCGCCGCGTCCGTTAATTACCCAGGCTCTCGACGAATCGCGGATGAAGGTGCTGAAGGGCAACACGCATCCGCTGGCGCGACGAGAATTTGATCTCGGCACGGCTCCAGCCACTCTGCCGATGGAACGTATGCTGTTGGTGCTGAGGCGCAGTCCCGAGCAGGAAAGCGCGCTGCGCAAATTGCT
>Ga0126371_10001091_pt1 | contig 22736 bp, 25 predicted proteins | sample PanSoiMetaPlot_4_FD_110145 | JGI IMG/M metagenome (GOLD analysis project Ga0126371, IMG submission 110145) | Tropical forest soil microbial communities from Panama - MetaG Plot_4 | ecosystem: Environmental > Terrestrial > Soil > Tropical forest > Bulk soil | place: Panama | collected 2016-02-17 | reverse complement strand
TGGGGCCTTTGCCGGCTACCCTCGCCGGCTCGGGCCCGGTGACCGTGCTACTCACGGTTTCGGGTCTGAACACGAACCCGCTGACCATTAGCTTCAAGTGACACGCGGATACGGTAAACACGTACCGGAACATCGGCCGGTTCAGACTTTATATAATTCTTCATAGAGCTCGCGGTTGGGCGGGCTGGGGCGCCGTCCCGGGCCGCATTCGGCTTGGCTCAGAGCATTGAGCGTGCCGGCGAGTCCGCGGCGGAGATCCCATTACGGGCGCCAGCAGGAGCGGGATCCATATGTCCACACTACGAATAATTCTAATGCTGGCGACGACGGGTGCGATAGCGGCACATGCGGGGGATATCACCGGCAAGGTCACGGCGGGGAAGGGGATTTCGGTGGTATGGGTGGAGGCGGTGGCGGGACAAACATTTCCCAAGCCAGACAAGCCGCTGACGATAGACCAGAGGTCGCTGTTGTTTCAGCCGCATATTCTAGTAGCGCCGGCGGGCGCCACGGTGCAATTCCTGAACAGCGACAACGTGCAGCACAACGTGTTCTGGCCGGCGATCAGCGGGAACAAGAAGCTGATGCACAGCATGGGCACCTGGCCGAAAGGGCAGACGCGCAAATTTACGTTCGATACACCGGGGGTGGTGCCGCTGCTGTGCAACGTGCATCCGGAGATGTCGGGGTACATCGTTGTGACGCCCACTCCGTATTACGCAGAAACGGACCAGGCAGGCACGTTCAAGATCGCCAATGTGCCCGACGGCAGCTACCGCGTGACGGCATGGCATGAAGGGTATAAGAACCAGTCGAAGCCGGTAACGGTAAGCGGGGCAGCGCGGGCGGATTTTACTCTGGCGAAATAAGGTGAGTCTATGAGGAGCCCGTGGCTGCACCGGTGCGCGGTCCTGCTGGCAGTGATTTCGTTGGCGTCGGTGTTCACGGGAGCCGCCGTCACAGGCAACCCGGAACGGCCGTACTATTCGCTGGGACAAACCCACTTGTGCCTAAGTATCGCGGCGGGAGTGCTCACGATCGCGGTGGTGCTCTGGCTCGCCTCCTCGCGCGGAGGCACGGCGCTGCGGCGATTGGGATGGAGCGCGATCGCGGCGGTGGCCTTCGAGGCGGTGGTGGGACTGCAGCCTCTGCCGCAGCCTCCGGCGCTTCGAATTACCCACGCGGCGACCGCGGAGCTTTTGTTCTCGGCGATTGTGGTGATTGCGGTCTGCACCGGGTGGGCCGAACCGCCGAAGCGAGCCGAGGGTTCCTCGTTCTTGCGGTTTCTCGGAAACGCCGCACCGATCGTAGTGCTGGCGCAAGTGGCGCTGGGCACGTTGTTTCGCCATGGCGTCTTGGGAGTGGGGCCTCATTTGATTGGCGCGTTTGTCATCGCGTTTTTCATTTTGGGAGTCACGTTATCGGTGATCTATAAGCCGGAGCACAGCGAACTGCACCTGGCGGCCCGCTCACTGTTGACGATCGCGTCGGTGCAGGTGTTTGTGGGGCTGACTTTGTTCTCGATGCAATCGATGGACGTCGATCCGGGTCTGGTGATCCTGGTTACGATGATTCACGCGGCAACCGGGGCGTTGACCCTGGCGGCTACGGTGGTGATGGCGATTCTAATCCGGCGGCATGTGTACGTGCCGGATTCCGCTGCGTAAAGACTCGTTCACAAGGAACTCCGTTGAGGCTGGCGGTAAGGATCTATTCCTTGCTATAGTAAGGATGAGCTGCGCCGTATTTATGGCCAAGGTCACGTCGAAGTATCAGGTCACCGTTCCCAAGACAATTGCGGAGAAATACGCGATTCAACCCGGCGATGAGATCGCCTGGGTTCCCGCCGGCGACGTGATCCGTGTGATTCCGGCCGGCAGGGTGACATCGTCCGACGGGCGGGAGTCGAAGCTCCATTGGTTTGATCAGGCAACCGAACGCCATCGCCGGCGGACAGCCGCGCGCAAGATTGAGGCGCGCGGCGGGCGCGGCTGGAGTCGCGATGAATTATATGGGCGTGGCCGCGCTCGTTGACACGAACGTCCTGGTGTATCGGTTCGATAACCGGTTTCCCAAGAAGCAGAAGACTGCCACTGAGATTCTCCGGCGCGGAATCGCGGAAGATTCTGTGAGGTTGCCCCATCAGGCGGTAATGGAATTTGTGGCGGCGGTAACGCGTTCGATTCGTGGACATGCGATTCTTTCGCGGGATGACGCTCTGCGAGAGGCCGAAGAGTTCTTGAAGCAGTTCACGGTGCTGTATCCGAACGAAGCGATCCTGCGCGAGGCTGTTCGCGGATGCGCCACCTATCAATTGAGCTGGTTCGACGCCCACATGTGGGCATATGCCGAACATTACGGGCTGCCGGAGTTACTCACGGAGGATCTCGAGCACGACCGGTTATATGGAACCGTGCGGGTGGTCAACCCGTTCCGCGATTGAGTTTCGAAACCGCAGGTCGCACTCGGAGGGCTTCGCGAGCCGAATACGAGTCCGCCAATGTTACAATGCCGGGCGAATGGATGCCGCGGAACGATTGCGTCTGACGGCGCGGATGCGGTCGGAGTGGAACGATCGCGCGCGCAAGAATGCGCGGTTTTACATCAATAACGCCAGCGCGGAGTGGACCGACGAGGAATTCTTTCGCACGGGAGAGGAGAACGTCGAGGAACACATTCTCACGGACATGCACAACATTTGCCAGGGGATGGCTCCGCAGGAGATGAACATTCTCGAGATCGGATGCGGGGCGGGGCGGCTGACGCGGGCGCTGGCGCGCGTCTTCGGCTCGATCCATGCGGTGGATGTGAGCAGCGAGATGATTCGGATCGCTCGCGAAAAGCTGGCGGATGCGCCGAATGTGCAGCTGTACTGTAACAACGGGGTCGATTTGAGCGTGTTGCCCGGGGGCGTGCGTTTCGATTTTGCATTTTCGTTTATCGTCTTTCAGCACGTTCCGAGTCTGGATGTGATCGCCAGCTATTGTCGCGACGTGGGGCGGTGTCTGCGTCCCGGCAGTTTGTTCAAGTTTCAGGTACAAGGGTATACGAAGCTGGCTACGGCCGATACGTGGCTCGGGACGGGCGTGTCGGAGGCGGACGCGAGGCAGATGGCGGAAGATTACGGATTCGAGCTGCGTTACAGTCATGGGGCCGGGACACAATTCTACTGGCTGTGGTTTTTCAAGCGGGAAGACAGTGCTCCCAACCCCTAAGAGGGCTACCCCGGTCGCGGTTCCGTGCGAGCCCGACCGCTCGAGAGAGACCGCCTACGCGAGCGCCTGTTTATACAGCGCGAGGAGCTTCGTCCAGGCGCGCTCGGCGTCGGGCTTGTTGTAGATCGGCATACCGTTCTGCAGAGGCATGTCGGTGACGCACCAGCCGTGCAGGGACTCCGAGTACAGTTCGATCTCTGCTGGGACGTGGGCGGCGGCGAAAGATTCCTTCAGCTTGTCCTTGGCATCGGGCTGTTGCTTGTCGTCGTTGGAGGCGATGCCGAAATACATGCGGCCTTTGATCTTTGAAGCGAGTAAATGCGGACTGTCCGGGTTGTTCGTGACGAGGCCGCCGCCATGGAACGAGCCGCCGGCGCAAACGCGATCGGAGACTGAGGCGGAGGTTTTCACAACCAGCGGGCCGCCCATGCAATAGCCTTGCGTGCCGATCTTCTTAGACTTGTTGACCGATTTCTGCTTGTCGAGCCACGCGATGTAGGCTTCGGCATCCTTTTCGCAGCTGCCGGCGGCGTTGATCGAGCCCATCAGCGGGCCGAGTTTTGCGCGTTGGGCGGGGTTCTGAAAGTTGAAGGATTTGACTTCGTCACCGGTAAAGGCCGGGGCTTTCGCAACGCGGTAAAACGGGTTTGGCACGAGCACGGAATAGCCTTCGCCCGCCAAGCGCTTCGCCATTTCGCGGAATGACGGGCGGAGGCCGAAGGCATCGGTCCAAATCAGCACGCCCGGATGAGAGCCGGAAGCGGGATGAATGAAGGCGGCGTCACAGGTGCCGTCCGGGGTCTTGATTTCGACGTCTTCTTCGACGATCTTGGGTGCAGCCGATAGGGAACCGGTGGCGGCTACAATCCCTGCGGTTGCGGAAGCGACAAAATCGCGCCGCGAGCGGTCGTTCTTTTCCTCTGCCATGAGTTTCTCCTCCTGATCTTCGAATTGTATCCGAGGCTGAAGGGCTCGTGTGGAGTTCTTGGCTAATTTAGCAAGAACGAGTACACGGTGTCGCCGGCGGCGATCAGTAGGTATTGCAGGCCGTCCACCCGGTAAGTCTCGGGGGCGTTCGAGATGTTCGATCCGAGATAGGAATGCCAGAGCGGCTTGCCATTGGCGGCGTCGTAGCCGACGATGTTGCCGGCGACGTCGCCGGCAAAGAGGAGACCACCGGCGGTGGTCAGCATGCCGTTACCCATGTTGCCGCCGGGCGTAGGATAGACGTGGCGCCACACCACCTTGGCGGTTTTGTAATCGATGGCGGCGATGTAGCTGCGCACGGTGCCGAGGCTCAGCTCATCTTTGCCGCCGAGACCCATGGCGCCGCGGGGATCGGTCTCGGTGAGGTAGTACATTGAGTAGGCGTCGAGGCTGGGGACATACATCAGGCCGGTATCGGGACTGAAGGCGGGGGGCGGCCAGTTAGTCACGCCGGCATTGGAGGGAGAAACCAGCGCACCTCCGGCATGAAAGTCCTTGGCCGGATCGCGTACGGGCTGGCCCTTCGAGTTAATGCCTTTGGCCCAATTAGCGGTCTCACCGAATTTGGAACTGGCGATGAACTCGCCGGTGAGGCGGTCGAGCGTAAACGCGTAACCGTTGCGGGCGGCCTGCATAACGAGCTTCCGCATGCGGCCGTTGATGGGCGCGTCGAAGATGACGGGTGTTTGGGCCGAATCCCAATCGTGAGTGTCATGCGGCGACGTCTGATAATACCAGGCCAGTTTCCCGGTATCGACGTTGATCGCCGCCACCGCGCACGTATAGAGGTTATCGCCTTCGCCGCGCGTACCAGTGGTGTAGGCAGGGGTCGGATTGCCGGTGCCGACGTAGTAGAGATGCGATTCGGGATCGTAGGCGCCCGGCACCCACATGTTGCCGCCGCCGTGACGGGCGGCGTCGAGATTCGCCCACGTTTCGAGGCCAGGCTCGCCTTTCTTCATGGGCACAGCAAAAAACTTCCACTGGACATTGCCGGTTTCGGGATCGAACGATTGCAGCATACCGGGCTCGTCGAGATCGTCGCCCGTGCCGACCAGGATGTGATTGCCGACGACGATCGGCGCCGTGGTGGAAAAATACTGGAGATCGAAATCGGCAATTTCCTTGCGCCAGATTTCCTTGCCGGTCTTGGCGTCGAGGCAAAGCAGAATGTCGTCGGGCGTCTCCATGTAGAGGCGGTTGTGCCACATACCCAGGCCGCGATTGCCGATATGGGTGCCGCCGCGAGTGCGCCAAACGAAGTGCCAGAGCTCATGGCCGTCGCGGGCGTCGAGGGCCCAGGCGTTGTCGGGCGCGGACACATAGAGGATGCCGTCGACCGCGAGAATCGATCCCTTGATATTCGTGACGGCACCGGCCTCCATATTGCCGATGCCCTCGACGATGAGGTTCGAACCGGGCTTGCGGCTCTCCGAGCCGGAAGTGAGACGCGCGCTCCAGGCGAGGGACAGATTTTTGACCGTGTCCTTATTAATCTGCTTGAGCGAGCTATAGCGCTTACCGGAGTAATCGCCACCGTAAACGGACCAATTGTCGGTGCTGCCGAGAGGCTTGACCAGTTCGGAGGGGTCGAGACCCTGTGCCGCAAGCAGCGCGGGAACAGCAAGAAGCAGGGATAAGCGGGTCATCGAGTCTCCTTACTTGAGGGTCGCCAGGTAGGCTGTGACATTGTGGATGTCCTGGTCCGTGTAGACCGAGAGCAGTTCCCGATGCTGTTGCATGGGATCGTGCATTTCGACTTTAGGGACGTCACCGTCGCGGCGGAAGGAGCGAGCGGTGCCATCGGCCTCGGTGAGGGTGACGATGAAGTCATCAATGCGGCCGAGGGTCCCTTCGACTTTCGTGCCATCGGGCGGCGTGACTGTGACGGTGATCGGATGCGCGGCAGCTCGGGCGGAACCACCGCGGCCCGGCTGGATGGGCATCAGCCAAGTCTGCTGCATGGTGCGCGGATCGGATAGGCGGCCGGCGAGGCCCTTGAGATCGCCGGTGGCGGAATGACAGGACGCGCACCTGGCGGCGAAGTACGCAGCTCCGGCTTTGGCATCGCCGACGAGGACAGTGGGCGGACGCATGCGCCCGGGATCGCGGCTGCTCAGCGGGAAGTCGCGGATGTACGCGGAGATCTCGGCGGCTTGCTGTCCGGACAGATCAAATTTCTGCGGGCCTTCGCGAACGCCGCTGTGCTCAGTGCCGGTTGGATTCAGCAGGAACTGGCGGAGCAGCGAGCCGTCCGCGTCTTTCATGGCGATGTCGGAGCGGAGGAGATTGGTGCCGCCCTTTTCGCCGCCGCGGGCATCGGCACCGTGGCAATACCCGCAATTGGTGTCGTAGGCGGCCTTACCACGCGCCAGAACGTCGGGCGCGGCTTTGGGGCGAGTGGGAAAGGCGGCGGCGGGCCCGCGGTTAAACGCGGGAGGGCGTGTGGCGGGCGCATCGGGCTGCTGCGCGCGAACGCCAAGGAAACCGGCCAAAAGCAGGGCCGCAATGCTGAGTAGGGTCTTCATGCGATCCTTCATAGACTATCAAGGGTCGATGGGGAATGGGGATGGGTTGCCGAATTAGAACTTCTTGAGGTCTTCGATCAGGGCGGTGAGGCCTTTGCGGCGGTAGAGGTCGGTCAGGCGTTGCTCTTCGGCGGAGGGAGCGACGATGCTCAACAGCGCGGCGTTTTCCAGGTTCTGACGGTTGGGAACCCAGACTTTGCCATCGGCAAATTCGACCTGGCTGACGAAGCCGGTCATTTTGTCGATGGTCACTGGCTGGTTGCGGCGCGTAAAGCGTAGCTCGGTGTCTTGCACCAGGCGCGCCGTCTTGCTGGGAGGCAGATATAGCTCGGAGTCGGAGGCTGGCAGAGACGCGGCCATGTATTGCTGGCCGCGAGAATCGCTAACCAGCCAGGCCATCTCGACGTATTTCACTGTCTGCGCGGAGCGGTTCTGCACCTGGATGCGCGGAGCACGGGCTTCGTCGCCGGAAATTTCGGCCGAGCCATCGAGCGGCTCCACCGGAGCGTCCTTGAACTTGACGAAGGCGAACTCGGCGGTGCGCTCGGGCGCGGGAACGGCGGCCGCAGAGACGGCGCGACGGCGGATCACGCGAACATCCAATTGCGGTTGGTCGGCCTGACGGGTGAGGCTCGCCAAAACTTCTTTCTGCAAGCCGTCGGAGCCCGATTTCGCCAGGACGCGCTTGAAATACTCGCGGTCACGCTGGGCTTCAGTCTCCCAGGCCGTCAGTTGGCGCCTGGAATTGAGCTTGTCCTGGCCGTAGAACGAGAAATCCTGGAAGAGCACCCCGTCGAGATCCACCTGGACGATCGGACCGGTGGCGGCCACCTGGGTCGGGCGGATCAGCTGCAGGTCGATGCGTACGGGGAAGGCGTCGCCGGGCTTGATGTTCAAACTGGGCACCGCAACGGAAGCCTTGCCGCCGGCGGCGACTTCCTGCGACACCACTCGCAAGACGACACCGTGGATACGGCTAGGACTGGCATTGCGAAGCTCGAGCGTCATGTGAAGATCGAGCAGCAGCGCCGCGCCGCGAGCGGTAGCGCGCGATTCGCCCATGGTCATAGAGACGAAATTGACCGGCGAATCCGAGGGAATATTGACTTTGACGGCATCCCGCGAATCCAGCGGGGAGTTCTGACCGAGTAGAGCCGACGCGCTCAGAAGGCTCAAGGCCAACAGCCGCAGATGGGAGTCACTCCGCATAGACGTTATTGACCGTGACGTAGCCGGTTTCGGGGTCGACGTAGCGCGCTCTCATCGAACCTTGCGCGCCGACGGAGCGGACCACGTCTTGTTCCTTGATTCCGATATGCAGCAGGCGCAACGCACGAGAGCCATCCAGAACCTGGATGCCGTCGCGAGTGGACTGCACCACCACGCCATCGATGGCCGGGGGAGCCGAGCGAGGGCTGGGACGCTGGACCACAACTCCCATGACAAGCAGCGCCAGCGCGCTGGCGACGGCAACGGCGGCACGCGCTCCGGAAAAGATCGCGTGACGAAGCGGCTTCTCTTCCGCGCGTACGCATTCGCCGGCCGACAAGCCTAGCCGGATATTGGCCTTCATTTCGGAGGCCAGGCGGTTCCAGGCAACTTCGGGAATTTCGTTCAGATCGGGCAACACTTCACACATTCCGCGGAACGCCGCGAGTTCCTCACGGCACTGTTCGCAATGATTGAGGTGAAGGCGCGTGCGCCAGCCAGCGATCCATCCCAGATCGCCGCCCGCCTGTAACGCCAATGTCTCCTGAGTGGGATGTTTCATGGCTTATTGCTTCCTACGTTCGACATACCGTCGAAATTTGATCCGGGCATTGGCAATGTGGGAGCGCACGGTCGCCTTGGAACAATCCAGACGCTTGGCGACTTCTTCGGCTGGAAGGCCTTCCACATCGCGGAGCATGAGCGCAGCCCGCTCGCGGGGGCTGAGGAGCCGCAACCCGTCTTGCAAGTAATTCCGTTGCTCGGAACGCAGCAGTGCCTGCTCGGGGCTCTCGGAGTGCCTTTCCGGGGCCTCCTCCATCTCACAGAAGGTGGCGCGGCCACTGCGGCGCAGAAAGTCGATTGCCGTGTTGGTGGCAATCCTCGACAACCAGTGGGCGGCCTTCTGCTCGTCCTTCAGTTGATCCTGCCGCTGAAGAGCCTTGATGAAGGCCTCCTGGGTGAGATCCTGGGCGTCGGCCACATTGCCGACAATGCGATAGATCTGGATGAAAATCCGCCGTAAGTGCTCAGAAGCAAAGCGGTTTTGCCGTTCCAGGTCCAGTCCGGGCTCGGTTATTTCACTCATCGGGCTGTAAACGGCGGTCGTCACAGGTCCTACCAAAGATGACGAAGAACCTGCGAAAACGTGGAGCCAAAAGCGGCCTTGTCCGCTCCCGAATATTTTAGCGCGCGGTGGCTTGTTAAGCTGAAAGAATGCGCAAGGTTAACATGAAGATCCGGGAGGAACCGGGGCTGTGAAACTGGCGGAGCGGATCGGTCAGCTGGGGGTGGAATCTGCCTTCGACGTCCTGGTAAAGGCCCGGGGGCTGGAAGCCAAGGGGCGGGACATCGTTCACCTGGAGATTGGCGAACCGGATTTTCCGACGCCGGGACATATTGTGGAAGCTGCCAAAAAGGCGCTGGACGAAGGCTGGACGCATTACGGGCCGACTCAAGGCTTGCCGGAGCTGCGGGAAGCGATCGCGGCGTACATCAGCCGGACGCGGGGCATCCACGTGGGGCCGCAGCATGTGTGCGTGGTGCCGGGCGGGAAGCCGATCATGTTCTTTCCCCTGATCGCGCTGCTGGAGGCGGGCGACGAGGTGATCTACCCGAATCCGGGCTTTCCGATTTATGAATCGATGATCCGTTTCCTGGGCGCCCAGCCAGTGCCGATGCCCCTGGTGGAAAACCGCGGGTTTTCCTTCGACTTGAACCTGTTCCGGGAGAGGCTCACGGACAAGACGAAGCTCATCATTCTGAATTCGCCGCAGAATCCGACCGGCGGCATCATTCCGCCCGAGGACGTGAAGGCGATCGCGAAGATGCTCGAGAACCGCGATGTAATGGTCCTGAGCGACGAAATCTATTCGCGCATCATCTATGACGGGCCGGCGCCGTTATCGATCAGCACGTTTCCCGGGATGCTGGAGAAGACTATCATCCTCGACGGATTTTCCAAGACCTATGCGATGACTGGCTGGCGCATGGGGTACGGCGTGATGCCGGAGTGGCTGGTGAGCGCGGTCAACAAGCTGATGGTGAACTCGAATTCGTGCACGGCGAGTTTCACGCAGCGGGCGGGGATCGCGGCCCTCGAGGGACCGCAGGACGACGTGGACCGGATGGTGGCGGAATTCAAGCGGCGCCGCGGCGCGTTCTGCGCGGGGCTGAACCGGATTCCGGGGTTCCGCTGCGCGCTGCCGGGCGGCGCGTTCTACGCGTTTCCTAATGTAACCGGCACGGGGATTGGGTCGAAAGAACTGGCCGACCTGCTGCTCGAAGAAGGCGGCGTGGCGTGTCTGAACGGCGGCGGCTTCGGGAAGTACGGCGAAGGGTACATCCGGTTCAGCTATGCCAACTCGCTGGCGAATCTCAATGAAGCCGTGGAGCGGATCAGGAAGGTGTCGGCGCGCTGGCAGGCGGTGACGGCGTAGCCGATGCAGCAACGCATTCGACGGGCCTCCGCCGTTTCCGGCAGCATTACTCTGCCCGGCGATAAATCGATTTCGCACCGGTATGCGATGATCGCGGCGATCGCGGAGGGGGCGACGCGCATCCAGAATTATTCGACGGGGGCCGATTGCCATTCCACTTTGGGGTGCGTGCGAGCGCTGGGAATTGATGTCGAGGGCGGTGGAACCGAGTTCGTGATTCACGGCAAGGGGCTGGACGGGCTGCGGGCGCCGGCGGGGGAACTGGACGCGGGGAATTCAGGGTCGACCATCCGGATGCTCTCGGGAATTCTGGCGGGGCAGCCGTTTCGGAGCCGGATCGGCGGGGACGAATCACTATCGCGGCGGCCGATGCAACGCATTATGAAGCCGCTAGGCGAGATGGGCGCGCACATCGGAGCCCGGGAAGACAAGTTTCCGCCCCTGGAAATTCAAGGCGCGAGACTGCGGCCGATCGAATACCGCCTGCCGGTGGCGAGCGCGCAGGTGAAAACGTGCGTATTGTTCGCGGGGCTGTTCGCGGAAGGAGAGACGTGTGTTATTGAGCCGGTGCGCTCGCGCGATCACAGCGAAATCGCGCTGCGGGAATTCGGAGCGGACCTGACGGTCGACCGGCAGAAAATCACAATCGCCGGCCGGACGCGGCTCGCGGGACGCGAGCTGGTCGTCCCGTCGGATCTTTCGTCGGCGGCATTTTTCCTGGTCGCAGCCCTCCTGGTGCCCGGCTCACAACTGACGATTCGCGGCGTCGGTTTGAATCCCACGCGTTCGGCATTGCTCGATTTTCTGACGGGCACGGGCGCGAAGATCGCGATCCCGGAACTCGCAAGCCAGAATGGAGAGCTGGTGGGTGAGATCCGCGTAGAATACTCGGAGCTGCAAGGCGGTGTCATCGAGGGAGCGTTGACCGCGGCTCTGATCGATGAGATTCCCGTGCTGGCCGTGCTCGGCGCGGTTACGGAACGGGGCCTGACCGTGAAGGATGCGGGGGAATTGCGCATCAAGGAAACCGACCGCATTCACACGGTCACCGAAAATCTGCGGCGGCTGGGAGTCAAGGCGGAAGAGACGTCAGACGGCATGATCATTCCGGGACGTCAGAAATTCCGCGCTGCGGCGTTCGATTCGTTCGGCGATCACCGGGTGGCCATGGCATTCGCGGTGGCAGCCTTGCGCGCCGACGGCGAATCGGTTATCGAAGGGGCCGAGGCGGCGTCGGTCTCGTTTCCGGAATTCTGGAACACAATGGCGCACTGCGCGCAGACATAAGCGCGCGCAGCACGCAATCCTGCATCGCGGCCAAAGTGAAGGGTTTAGACAAGAAAACCGTATCCGGCGGGCAGAGTGCGGACAGATCACTGCTCGTACAAACGATCGGGATCGCGCGATCCAGTTTGCGGATGCCGTCGACGGCTTCGTAACCGTTCATGACCGGCATGCGCAGGTCGGTGATCACGAGATGGATGGTTTCGCCTTCCCAGCAAAAGAGATCCAGGGCATCCAGCCCGTTTCTGGCGGTCACCACGTCATATCCCAACGCACCGAGCATTTGTGCCATCACGCAGCGGACCGAGCTGTCATCATCGACTACCAGCACGCGGAACATACTAATTGGAACGCGCAGGGGCGGGGTTGGTTGCGCCGGATGAGCTGGTCAATTTGAGCTATCAGAAAAATGGAACTGCCGAATCAGGCGCGGAGGTCCATGATCAGGGAATCGAGGGCGATTGTTTTCTGAATGTTGCGGCGGATCAGCTCGGCGATTTCGTCGACACGCGTGACGGCTTTCCGGATCCACGGGAATCCGACTTTCGCCGCGAGAGTCTCCAGGTCGCGACGGATATCCTGGTTGCGAATGGCGCCGGACTCTTCGTGGAGGATGAGAAGGTCGCGTAGCAGTTCGTAGAGCTCTTTGAGGTAAAACTCCAACTTTTCGCTTTTGCTGCGGCCGATGGCTTCGGAGATGGGGAGCCAGGCACTGAACGGAGCGATGCCGGCAGCGGTCTGGAGCAGGGCCAGCATGGCGGCGCGGCGCTTGTCGAAGGCCTCCAGATCGAGCGAAAGGGCCAGGCCGGGACTACCGGCGGCGAGCCCGATGCGGCGTTCCGGTTGATCGAGGCTGCGAGCCTTGGCAAATTCGCGCATTTCTGCCGGAGATAGTGGCGAAAAATAGAACGGGACGGCGCGCGAGCGGATGGTGGGCAGCAGATCGTAGCCGTTTGCGGCGGTCATGACCAGGATGAGGTGCGGGGGCGGCTCTTCGAGCGTCTTGAGGAGCGAGTTGGCCGCCTGCTCATTGGCGCGATCCACACGGTCGATGAGGAAGACGCGGCGGCTGCCTTTGTTGGGCAGATACTGCGCACGTTCTTTGAGCAGACGCGTCTGCTGGATCGAGATCTGGCGCAATGGGCCGTCCGGGGCGAAAGTGACGAAATCGGGGTGACTGGCGAACAGCAGCGGGTCCTCGTTGCGCTTGTCGGCCGGCCAGCGTTCCCGCGCCGCTACGGTTTCGCGGTTGGCTTCGAGGCTGAGGTCGTCGTGCTCGATCCGTTCGGCATTGCCGAGGAGACGGGCGGCCAGACGCCGGGCCAGCGTCGCTTTGCCGACGCCCTCGGGACCGGAAAACAGGAGCGTTTGGGCGAGGCGCTCTTGCGCGATCATCTGGTCGAGCGCTTCCGCGACGCGGGAATTGCCCCAGAAGTTCTCAAACATAGGCGCTCACGATGGCCCAGATGGCGCGTTCGACTTCATCGATCGCCCGGCCGCCATCGACGCGCTTGATTCGTTCGGGCTCGCGCGCGGCCAGCGCCTGGTACGCCTCGTACACCTTGCGATGAAAATCCAGCGATTGCTCGTCCATGCGGGTTTCCGAGCCCGGGCCGGCGGTGTTTCGAGCATGTGCGCGAGCGAGGCTGGTCTCGACATCGATATCGACCAGGATCGTCAGATCGGGTTTGAGACCGCGGCAGGCCACGCGATCCAGAGCCAGGACGGTTTCGGCCCCGAGACCTCGGCCGCACCCTTGATAGACCAGGCTGGAATCGGTAAACCGGTCGGCCAGTACGACATCGCCCCGTCCGAGGGCGGGAAGGATCAATTCATCGACGTTCTGTGCCCGCGAGGCGAAGTACAGCAATAGCTCAGCCGTTGCGCTGAGTTCTTGATTCCTGGCATCGAGGAGAATTCGGCGGATCTCGCGGCCGATGGCGGTGCCGCCTGGTTCGGCGGTCTCGAGCACCGTGCGGCCGGCGGCGCGCAGGCGTTCGGCAAGGCGGCGCACCTGGGTGGTCTTACCGGAACCATCCATGCCTTCGAAGGTAAGGAACAAGCCGCGCGACTGCATGTGAAATCCCATTGTAAAGAACGCGGGCGTTCGCAGGCGCGCAGGACGCATATAATAATAAGAAGAGTGGCGAAGACCAAGGACCTGGAACTGCGCCTCGAGCGCACCGAACAGCAACTCCGTCTCTTCCAAAAAATCAGCCGGTTCATGGTTCGGGAAATGAGCCTGCAGCAAGTGCTGCAGGGCGTGGTATCGCTGGTGGTGGAGTTCACCAAGTGCGACTCCTGCCTGGTTTATCTGCTGGACGGCGAAGAACTGGTGTTGTGTGCGTCGAACACTCCCCATCCGTCCACCATCGGCAAAGTGCGGCTGCGCATGAATGAAGGTCTCACGGGCTGGGTGGCGCGCGAGCGGCGCCTGCTCGCCATTTCGCGCGAGGCCTATAACGATCCGCGGTTCCGAACCTTCGGTGAACTGCCCGAAGACACCTACGAAGCATTCCTCTCCGCACCGGTGATCGCGCGCAACCGGGTGGTGGGTGTGATCAACGTGCAGCACAAGCTGCCGCATCAACATACCGGCAGCGAGATGGAAGTCTTGACGACCGTTGGCGAGCAGGTGGGATGCGTTCTGGTGCTGGCGCGCCTGGCGCCCGCGGCGCTCGAAGCCAATCACGTCGAGGCGGTATTGGCCTCCGGGCCCGTTATGTTGAAACGGTAATCCTCCGGCGCGTTTTATACACAAGCAATCCAAGCCCACGGTTCTGTAAATCGCTGAATTCACGCGCGCACAAAGCTGAGGAAAACGATTCCGCTGACACGAAAATGTCATTGACGAAAATCATTGCCCGGCGCATAGTGATGAAGGTTCCAAGAGGTTTGAGGAACAGCAAGCCTCCGGAAAAGTAGCGGACCAGGAACATTGATCCGGTTTCGAAACTAGAGATAGAAGCGGAACCGGGGAGCGAGCGGAGATCGGGCGAATTCGGAAGGTGGACTGACAGGCGATTTATCCGGTAGAACACTTTGATCCGGAGGGAAGTAAAAATCCTGAAGGGGAGTGGAGACCGGGGCGACCGCGGGTCGAGCGCAGCAGGGAACTGGCAACGGGTCCGAGCAGAGAAGCAGCCGGCGAACGGAGCAAACCGCAGCTGGCAGTGGAGCGAAAGACCGAACGGGCCGGGGAAACGCGGCGCAGGAAACGAAGGGGCAGGCCAGGGCTATTTGACCCCGGAATGGAGTCCGCGAAAGCGGAAGCCGTTGCGGGCGAGGGAAAGGCCGTTTCGAGTTTCCGGTCCCAGGTAAGAGAGAACGGAAAGGCTGCGGCGTGCCAGGAGGCATCGATCCGGCAGGCGGAGAAACCGCCGGTCGGGGAGCTGAGAGGTGAGACGTCCGGCGCTCTTGACTGCGAAGCTCAATGCCGTGCATGCCGGCGGTGGGCGAGGCTGTGATTCGAGTCACTTGGAACCTTTTTCTTTTGGCGCCGTCCCCTCGTGTCCACCGTAACCAGCGCGGTTCGGTGAACGCGCCGCCGGATTCTCCGATACGCACCGCCCGGCGGACCTCCTGTTCAGCTCTGGAAAATTTCTTCATCCGGTTCCATTTCCGCTAGTTACACCGAAAACCGCGCTTCGCGAAAACGCGATTCCTAACACCCGCGCGAGATAATCAAGGCGTGAGGGAAGCTCGACAGCAGATAGAAATCACCCCGGTTGCAATAGCAGATCGGAGAGGTTCGCATCGATCGATGCGGATATCAGGAACTAACCAGTTGGTTTCGAATAAACATGTCCTGGATTCCGCATCGATCGTTCCGAAAACCGGCGTTTCGGCCCGGCTGGTCGTGCCGCCCGCGGAGAGGTCTTCAGGGGAGACGCATTTGTCCACGCCGCGCACAAAATCTCCCTTGGGACAGATTGCGTTTGTCCCATTGAATTGTGATAGGTTAAGGAATTCACAAAGGCTGGAGGACAAATGGAGGCCCTGGGCCTGATTGAGACGAAGGGGTTGGTGGGCGCCATCGAGGCCGCCGACGCCATGGTCAAAACTGCGAACGTGGTTCTGACAGGCAAAGAATATGTCGGGGCGGGCCTGGTGCTGGTAACTTGCCGCGGCGACGTGGGCGCGGTCAAGGCAGCCACCGATGCGGGCGCGGCGGCGGCGCGCCGGGTCGGCGAACTGGTCAGCGTTCACGTGATTCCGCGGCCGCACGACGAAGTCGAACGCGCGCTTCCCATAGGCGGCCTCAAGAAGTAGGGGCCAATGCTGCAGGATCAAGATCTCCTGTCGATCCAGGAGGTCCGCTCCAAAGTCGAGCAAGCCTACGCGGCGTGGCAGAAATACCAGAATTATTCCCAAGAACAGATTGACGCGATCGTGGAGCACGCAGCGGCGGCAGCGCGCGCGCATTCCCAGCGGCTGGCTGAACTGGCGGTGGAAGAGACCAGCTACGGCAACGCGCGCGACAAACACATCAAGAACCTGCTCGCTTGCGAGATCTTGCCGCGCCGCATGCGCGGGATGAAGACCGTCGGGATTTTGCGTGAGCTGCCGGAAGAGAGGATTGTCGAAATCGCCGTGCCGGTGGGAGTGGTGGCGGCGATTCTGCCGACCACGAATCCGACCTCAACGGCGATTTATAAGACGCTCATCTCTCTCAAAGCCGGGAACGCCGTGGTAGTGAGCCCGCATCCACGCGCGCATCAGTGCACGTGCGAAACGGTGGGCGTGCTCGCACAAGCTGCGGCGGAAGCGGGCGCTCCGGATGGCATCGTCCAGTGCGTCGACACCGCGACCATGGAAGGCACGCAAGCGCTGATGCGGCACGAACGCACCAGCGTAATCCTGGCCACCGGCGGCTCCGGCATGGTCAAGGCGGCGTATTCGAGTGGAAAGCCGGCTTTCGGCGTCGGGCCGGGCAACGTGCCGGTGCTGATCGATCCGTCCGCGGATGTGGAAGACGCCGTAGCCAAGGTGGTGGCCGGCAAATCGTTCGACTATGGCACGGTGTGTTCGAGCGAGCAGGCGATTGTAGCGGAAGAACCGCTACGCGAGCGGGTCCTGAACACGTTGCGGGCGCAGAAGGCATTTCTGGCGAACGACGCGCAGCGGGACGCGCTCGGCAAGCTGCTCATCCTGCCCAACTGGACGGTGAACCCGAAGTGCGTCGGCCAGGCGCCGGGCCGGATCGCGAAGATGGCGGGCTTCGAAGTGCCGGCCGACACTTCGATTATTTGCGTGGAGATCGGCGGCATCGGCAAGCAGCATCCATTGTCGGCGGAAAAATTGTCGCCGGTGCTCTCGCTGTACTTCGTCAAGGATTTCGCCGCGGCGGTGGAGGCATGTTACGGTCTGCTGAAATTCGGCGGGCTCGGACACACTTCGGTGATTTACGCCAGGGACGAGGCGCGCATCCGCCAGTTTGGGCTGCGGATGCCCGCCATGCGTGTACTGGTGAATACGCCTTCGCCGCATGGTTCGACGGGCATTACCACGAACGTATTCCCCGCCATGACGCTCGGCTGCGGGGCGGCGGCGGGTAACGCAACCTCGGACAACATTGGGCCGATGAACCTGATCAACATCAAACGGCTGGCGTATGCGGTGCGCGAGGCCAAGGACGCATTCGAAACGCCGCTCGATGGCATAGCCGCGGTCAATGGGACCGTTGACCGGAAAATGGTGTCGGCCGCAGTCGAACGATATCTGGCGGCGCGGGGAATCGGGGCCGCAAGCGAGGCGGCATCGGGAGTTGTATCGAATATCGCGGCGGAGGTCGTCGACCGGTTTCTGTCGGAAAGGTCCGGCCGGAGGCCTCGGGACGGGCAGTCACCGGCCGCCCCGGCGCCTCAGGCGCCAACACCAATGCCGGAACCGGCCGCACAAACGGCGGATTTTGTGTGCGAGGCCGATGTGCGGGCGGCCCTGCGCGAGAACCGCAAGATTCACATCGGGCCCCGGACGATTGTGACACCGTCGGCCCGCGAGCTGGCCGCGCCCTCTGATATTCTGGTGGTGGCGCAGGGCTGAGGGTAATCCGTGGACCTAAACCTAGATACGCTGAAGCGCGAAATCCTCGAGTACTTGGAAACGGCCGGCTTCGCCGTTTTCCGCAGTAGTCCCGGAGGCTTGGAAGGTCTCCCGATGGTGCTCTGGGATGTAGAACACTTTCCCGACTATCAAGCATTTCTCGATGTCGCGCGCAAGGCGGGAACCGCACTAGTGATGTTTGCGGCCGCCGAGTTCGAGAGCAGCGATTTGGACGAACTGACGGACCAACTGGAAGATTGCGAACTCTCGCGTGAGGAGCGGCGCGAGTACGAATCGCGGATCCGGGATCTGCGGGCCTACGAAGGCGTAACCTGCACGATTGAGCTGGCTTTCGACCATAACTCGCGTCTGTATGTTTACGAAGTGCAGCCCGACTGGTACGAGGATTTCCTCAGCCTGGAAGAAGAGATCAACTCGCGGTTTGCCGATGAGAGCGATCTTGAGCGGGGCGGCGACTCGCTGGGCGGCTATTTCTCGAAAAATTGATGGCGAACCCCGCCCGCTGGACGCTGCCGGCGGTTGACTCCCGGGAAATCGACGCGCTGGCGGCGGCTTTGCGAATCGGCAAGCTGGCGGCGAAAGTGCTGGCTCACCGCGGTCCGCGCGACCCGGAAGCGGCGCGGCGTTTTCTGTGTCCCTCGCTTGACGAACTCCACGATCCCCTGCTGATGCGGGACATGCCTGTTGCGCTGGAGCGGCTGCAGCGCGCCATTCGCGATGGCGCGCGCATTCTGGTCTACGGCGACTATGACGTAGACGGCACGAGTTCGGTTGTCCTTCTGACCAAGGCGATTGAGATGGCAGGAGGGACAGCCGGCTTTCACATACCGCACCGGCTGAAAGACGGATACGGCATGCGGCCGGAAGTAGTAGAAAGCGCCGCCGCCACGGGTGTGCGCTTGATTGTAAGCGTAGACACCGGCATCCGCGCGGGAGAGGTGGTGGAGCGCGCGAATGAACTGGGAATCGACGTGATCGTGACCGATCACCACCTGCCGGAGGCCGAGCTGCCGCCGGCAGTGGCGGTCCTCAATCCGAACCGTCCCGATTGCGCCTACCCGGAGAAAAATCTCTGCGGCGCCGGCGTGGCTTTCAAGTTGGTGCAGGCGTTGATCGGCACACTGGGCTGGCCCGCGGAGAAATTGCGGCGTGTGGGTGAATCGTTTCTCAAACTGGTGGCGATTGCCACGGTGGCCGATGTCGTTCCGCTTACCGGCGAAAACCGCGTGATTGTGAAGCACGGGTTGAATGGCTTGGGAGAAATCCGGAATCCCGGGCTGAGGGCGCTGCTGGATGTCTCGGGCTTCAGCGGCGGACGCGTGCCGAGTTCCCGGCAAGTGGCGTTTCAAATCGCACCGCGCTTGAACGCGGCGGGACGCATGGACACGGCGCAGGCGGTGATCGAGATGTTTCTGACCTCGGACCTCAACCGCGCGCGCGACCTGGCACAGCGTCTTCACGAACAGAACACCGAGCGGCAGCAGGTGGAAGCGGAGATCCGCGAAGTCTGCGAGCAGGCTGCAGTCGACGAAGAGGCGGCGGCGCTGGTCTACTATGCCGAAGATTGGCACCGCGGCGTGCTGGGCATTGTGGCCAGCCGGATGGTGGAGCAACTCCATCGGCCGGTGTTCGTGCTGAGCCGAAATCCGGAGGACGGACTGGCGCAAGGTTCGGGGCGCAGCATTCCGGGGTTTCACCTGCTTGAAGCTCTGGAGAACATGTCCGACCTGTTTGTCCGCTTCGGCGGCCACCAGCACGCCGCGGGCGTGACGTTGGCTGCCGAGCGAGTGGAGGAATTCCGGCGCCGGTTGAACAGTTACGCGGCCTCGCAACTTCGTCCAGAGGATTTGCGGCGCGAACTGCGTATCGATGGCGTCGTCGATTTTCGCGAGATTACTGATCGCAGCGTGGCGGAGATTTTCGAGCTGGCGCCATTCGGGCATGGCAATCCCCCGCCTTTGTTTGCAGCGCTCGATGCGGAGGTGGCTGGGCCTCCTGCCGCCTGGAAGGAGAAACATCTGCGGGTGATGTTGCGGCAAGCGGGCCGCAGCCTGGCCCTGAAGGCGTGGAACTTCGCCGATCGCGCGGCGGAACTGGCGCCGGGTGCGCGCGTGGACGCGGTGTTTTCGCTGGAAGAGGATCCGTACTCGGCGTCGCGCGGATATCCGGGATGGGCTGCGGTGCTGCGCGACGTGCGGGCCGCCGAAAGAGCTGCGAAGGCCGTGAGCTCGTCCTGCTAGTCCGGTAGCATCGAGACGATCTCCGCGCCAATCGCCAGCGAAGCAGTCGCGGCGGGGCTCGGCGCGTTCAGGACGTGCAAAGCGTTGGGGCGGGCAACCAGGCAGAATTCCTGCACCAGTTCGCCGGCAGGAGAAATCGCTTGTGCCCGGACCCCGGAGCCCCCCGTGTCGAGGTCGTCCGGCTGGATTTCCGGAACCAGCCGCTGCAGCGACTGGCAGAACAAATTGCGGCTGAGGGAACGGCGCAGCTCAAACCAGGCGGTCGACGGATAGCGGCGGAGGAAACGCCAGAAGCCGCGGTACGAGAGGGCGTCGAAGAGGTCGGCGGCATTGAAGTCGGTCTTACGATAGCCTTCCCGCGAACTGGCTAGCACCGCATTGGGGCCGGCTTCGATACCGCCGTGAATCAGGCGCGTGAAGTGAACTCCCAAAAACGGGAAGCGTGGGTCGGGTACCGGATAGATGAGGTGGCGCACCAAGTGCTGGCGTGCCGGCTTGAGTTTGTAATACTCGCCGCGGAACGGCAGGATCCGCAATTCGCGACGCTCGCCGGCCAATTCCGCGACACGATCGCAATGCAGGCCGGCGCAGTTGATCAGGAAATCGGATTCGTAGTCACCTTTCGGGGTGCGCGCCCGCCAGCCACTGCCGCTCCGCTGCAGTCGCTCCACTCGCGCGCCCGTGACAACGACCGCGCCGCGCTCGGATAGCCGGGCCGCCAGGACCTCGCAGACCTTCGGATAATCCGCAATGCCTTCCTGGGGTACTCGCAAGGCCGCGACGCCGCCGACGTGCGGCTCGATCTCGCGCATTTCGTCGCGCGTCAGCCAGCGCAGCCCCTCCAGGCCGTTGACCTGTCCGCGCTCGTGCAGAGCCCGCAGCCGCGCCAGTTCGCTTTCGTTCGCGGCCACCACCAGCTTGCCGCACACGTCGTGCGGGATGGAATTCTCCTCGCAGAATGCTACCATCTGCCGGATGCCGGATACGGCCAACCGCGCTTTCACCGAGCCAGGCTGGTAATACAGGCCGCAATGCAGGACTCCGCTGTTGTGCCCCGTCTGATGACGCCCGAGCCCGGCTTCCTTTTCCAGAAGAGTGATGCGCGCTCCCGGGAATTTCTCGCCCAGACGGTAGGCTGTTGCCAGCCCGACGATGCCGCCGCCGACGATGAGGACCCGGCGGGAGTTCACAGCTAACGAAACTCCTTCCCGTTGGTGATGCGGGCGCGCACGATCTTCAGGATTTCGTCCTCGACCTCTTCGATGCTCAATAGGGTCGAATCCAGGTAGACCGCGTCGGGCGCTTGGGAGAGGGGGGAATCGGCCCGCGACATATCACGGCGGTCTCGCTCCCGCATTTGTTCGGTGAGCTCGCCCTCGGTGATTTGACCGCCCTTGGCGCGCACCTCCTGAAAGCGCCGCCGCACCCGCTCGCTAAGCTCCGCGTCAAGGAAGACTTTCACGTCCGCATTCGGGAAGACCACAGTACCGATATCGCGGCCTTCCATAACAATGCTGGCGCGCTCCCCAATCGCGTGTTGTTTGGCTACCATGGCGCGCCGCACCCCGGGAATTATTGCCACCTTGGATGCGGCGTTGGTAACCTCGGGTGCGCGAATGGCCTCGGTTACATCTTCTCCATTCAAACGGATGCGGGCGGGCAAGAGCTCGATCTCCGACGCCAGCGCCAATTGCTCGAGGCGGTGCATGTCGCCTGAATCGACGTTTTGGCGCAAGGCCCAGAGGGCCACAGCCCGGTACATGGCGCCGGTGTCGATATAGGTAAACCCCAGGCGGTCTGCCAGGCGCTGCGCAATGGTGCTCTTGCCTGCGCCTGCGGGCCCATCGATTGCCACTACTACACGTCGGTGCGTCATCTTTGCGTGCGATTCTGCCGCGGGCGGAGAAGCCGTCCGCTTTGCGTCAAGAACGTAGAATAGCAGCAGGCATGAACCCGGACGAATTCGACCACCTGGTCTCTGCGGCGTACGCGAAAATCCCCACGCGTTTCCGCAGGCGGATGAAGAACATTGCTTTGGTGGTCGAACCCGAACCGACAGCGGCACAACTGGCGCGTGCTGGATTTCCCCCGTCGCCTCGAGGACCGCGCGGTACGCTGCTCGGTCTTTACGAAGGCCGGCCGCTCACCAAACGCAGCGTGTTTGAGCCCTTTGCTATGCCAGACCGGATTACGGTGTTCCAAGGTCCGCACGAACGGTTGGCCCGCTCGCGGGAGCATCTGGTGCAACTCGTCGAAGAAACCGTCTGGCACGAAGTAGCGCACTACTTCGGGATGGACGAATTGCAGGTTCGGGCTGCGGAACGGCGGCGGACAAGAAGCCGCCATTGATCACGGGCGTCCTGGACGAAGCCCGGGAGGGAGTTGCGGCAGACCAGCCGCCTGCCCAGCAGGCTGGCCGGATGGGTTCTGTGCCTGGGGTTGGCCGAACGGGCTCTGCCCCTGGGGCCCTGGTGTTGGACTGGCTCCGAAGCCCGCCCCTAATGCACCTGCAGGACTGGGAGTCGCCGCCGGGCTCTGGTTGCCGGCGACGCTGCCGAGGCTCGCCGCGGGGGTGCCAATCGTTCCTCCATTCGGGTTCGGCAAGGGCGCCTGCTTGGTGTAGTCGAAGACGAATTCCCACTCGTTGTAGTTGGTGCGGTCGTTGTAGATCATGATCGCCGCGTTTTCCGATTTGCTGGCGATTCCCGCGATCCCGCCGCCGATTTGTTGTCCGCCCGCTGGGGTGCCTGCCTGGATAGGCCGCGGGTT